>Ga0172367_10007237_pt1 | contig 12782 bp, 11 predicted proteins | sample Lak10m_FD_114542 | JGI IMG/M metagenome (GOLD analysis project Ga0172367, IMG submission 114542) | Freshwater microbial communities from Kabuno Bay, South-Kivu, Congo - kab_022012_10m | ecosystem: Environmental > Aquatic > Freshwater > Lake | place: Democratic Republic of the Congo: South-Kivu...
CCTCAGGGGTGGTCTGGGCCAGGGCAGGTTGGCTGGGGGCTGGCAGGGCGGGGCCGGGGTCGGTGGCGATCTGCTCAGGCACGGGGGTGGGGGCCGGGGCGGCTTGGGCATCGTTGTGGACCGCCAGCACCACCCGGTCAGCCTGGGAGAGGATTTCGCCGCGGGGGGCCTGGTTGGTGCCGTCAATGGTGACCCGTACGCTGTTGGCATCCAGGGGGACGACGGTGACTCGGCTAATGCCGGGGGCAGGGTTGGCCTGGGTGAAGCGATCGCCGTTGGGCAGGGCCAGCTGGGCCCGGGTAATGTCGGCCCGCAGGGTGTTGCCCTGGCTGACGGTGAAGATATTGCTGGCATCGCCGCCCTGGGTGTCAAACACCAGCTCCAGGCCGTGATCGGTGGGGTTAAGCTGCACCCCGGTAATGGTGGTCATGGCGGCGACGCCGGGTTGGGCCGCCAGGGTCAACAGGGCGCTGGTGAAAATCAGGGGGTGGAAGTAGCTGGAACGGTTCACGGGTTCACTCCTGGAAGGGCGGATGGAAGGACGGGGTCGGGCGGGGTTACTGGGGCGCGGGGGCTTCAGCCGGCGGGGCGGGTTCAGCCGGGGCGGCCCCCTCCGCTGGCGGTTGGCCCTCCCCTTCGGGGGGGGCGGGCTCAGGGGGCGGCGGCGGCGTACTGGGGTCGATGGCGGGGACTAGCACCTCCAGGGTGAAGCTGGTGTTCAGTTGCCGGGGCAGGCCCTGTAACTGTTCCTCCGAGACTCCACTGGGGGGCGGGGCAATCTCCTGCTGCAGATCGCGAATGATGATCAGGGGCTCCAATCGCTCAATGTTGCGGACAATGTTTAAAGCCTGGGGAAACAGGGCCCGCATCGACACCTCCACGGTTTGGCGCTCTAGCTTATTGGCCAGTTCCGGCGGGCCATCGGTGTAGGGGGTGGGATCGGTGGGGGTAAAGCGGGTGAGGCTGGAGGTGTAGAGCAACTTTTGGGTGGCCGGGTCGGCACCAAACTGACTGCGCAGCCGCTGCACCTGGGTGGGGTTGAGGCCCAGGGTGGTCAGTTGGGCCGGGTTGAGGCGATCGGGAGAGGTGCGCAGGGCATCGGCAATGGCGGCATTGCTGGCCTGGATCTGCTGGTTAATATCCAGCAACAGGGTGTCCAGGCTTTGGCTGTCCCCCAGGAGACCATAGACCTCTACCCGCTGGGCCAGGGCCTGATCCAGATCGGCCCGTAGGTCCGCCACCCCCTGCAGGGTGCTGGCCTGCTGGTCAAGCTGGGTTTGCTTCTCGGCCACCTCCGCCTCTAGCCGGGTCTTCTCCTCCAGCACTGGCTTCACCAGTCCGCTAAATAGGGCATAGGCGGCGGCCAACCCCAGCAGGGTGAGGCCAATCGCCTGGATGCGCGGGGTAAGCCGCACCCCAAAGGCGGTGGGGTAGTTGATTAGATCCTCCTGCACCGTAGTGCGGTTGGGATCAGTGCGGTTGGGATCAGTGCGGTTGGGATCAAAGGGTAGAAAGTCTCCAGAGGATGTCATGGTTCAAGAACTCCTGTGTCTCTGAGGGCACGTAGACGGGTGACCAGGCCCACCGCCCCCTGTTGCTCCAGCTCCTCAATCAGCTCGGAGGCGGGGGTGTCGGTGAGGTTGGCCCGCAGGGTGTAGTCCACCAGGTAGCTGGGGGCATCGACGGGGGTACCGGGGCAGCGCCCCTCCACCAGGGGGTCCAGCATTTCCGCCTGCTGTTCCGCCCGCTCAATGGCAACGGAGGCGGGGTTGAGTAGGGGCGATCGCTGCAACACCAGGGTAAAGTCGTTGATGTCGTTAAAGTTGCAGGCTACCCCCTCAATACTCACCCCTCCCACCTGGGGCGGTGGCGCCTCGGGGGTGGCGGCGGGGGTGACCCCAGCGGTTTGGGTGAGGCGGGTGATCTGGATGCGGGTGGGGGTGCGATCGCGGATATCCTGCAACAGGGCCGACCAGGGCACAATCTGGTCAAACACCGAGACAAAGGCTCGATTCTCCGCCTTCACCCCATCAATCTGCCCCTGCAGGGTACCAATCTCCTGTAGCTGCCCTCGCACCCGCACCAGTTCCGCCTCCAATTCGGCGCTGCGGGCTTCCAACTGGCGCACCTGACTGCGGCTAAAGGCCCAGTAGCCCAGCACCAAAGACAGGGGCACCAGCGCCCCCAATAGGCCGTAGAGCAGGGGGGTGCGATCCACCGGCCCCAGTAGGACCCGGCGTTGGGGTCTGGTGTCAAAGATACGGGTATCGCGGTCCTTAAGAAAGTTAATATCCAGGCTATACATCCCTATACCTCCCGCAACCCCAGACCGATCACCGTCGCCAACCCAGCCCGCTGGTTTTCGGGAATCTCCTCGTCCATCTTCAGCCCTAACACTGTAAAGGGATCCACGTGATTGGTGGGGATACCCAGGCGCTGGGCCAGAAAGTTATCCAGCTGGTCAATGGCGGCCCCGGGCCCCGCCAGCAAAATCTGGGCCACCTCCATGTCCTCCTCCTGGTTGAGGTAAAAATCGATGGAGCGGCGCAGTTCATCCGACAGCTCCCCCAACACCCGCAGCATGGCAATGGTGCCGGGGTTAGTCGCCCCGCCCATCTGGGGCGCCCCCACGGAATCCATGGCGGGCACTGGCACCGTCATCCCCTGCAACAGTTGGGTATGGCGGGAGGGGGGCAGGTTCATGGCCCGGGTCAGGGCCGCCTGAATCTGGAAGGTGCCGGTGGGCACCGTTCGAGAAAAGTGGGGTACCCCATCCACCACAATGGAAATTTCCGTGCTTTCAAACTCAATGTCCACCAGGGCCGCCGCCTCCTGGGAGGTAAACTGGCGCAATTGTTCCCGAATGGTGCGAATCAGGGCAAAGCTAGAGGTTTCCAGGGCGTTCAGGGTCAGCCCCGCCTGTTGAAACACCGACAGGTAGGGGTCCACCAACTGCTTGCGCACCCCCACCAGCAACACCTTCACCTTTTCGATGCCGTCTTCATCGACGAAGTAGCCCAGCTTCTGGTAGTCCACATCCGCCTCCTCCCGGGGAAAGGGCAGGTAGAGGTTAGCCTCCTGGTTGAGCACCATCTCCCGCAGCTCGTTGTCATCCAACTCCGCTGGCACCGGAATAATCTTGGCGATGGCCCGCCCCGGAATGGCGGAGCTGGCTTGTTTTACCTTGAGCTTGCTCTCCGTCAGTAGGGTTTGAATGGCATCCACCAGGGCGGGGGCATCCAGGATCTCTCCCTCCTGATAAACCCCCTCCCCCAGTTCCACCGAAGCCAGACTCTCCAGCTTGAGGGTGCTGCCCTGCTTGCGTAACTGGGCCAGGTTCACCCGTTCTGGGGTAAGTTCAATGCCGACCCCAGGAGATTTTCGATTAAATATCGCCTTCAGGCTATCCACAGTAGCGTCCCCAACTGGATGACCACGTTCACTGAGCCCACCCCCTCCCCAGACCACGCGACCCCAGGTCTGAGGGTAAGTTTAGGGAATCGTCAGGAGGCCAAGGCCATCCTGGACATTTTGAGCTAACGAATGGTACACAATTTGTTCAGGAATTGCCACTTTTCTGAGCAGAATTTTCGCGACCGGTTCTGGTTGTTTACCAGGGTGCTGCCCCCAACCCGATGGCGAAGTGCTGCTAGATCATCGGGTCGACAACGACAGTGATCACCATCACTGGTTTCAAGGGGTTAGATCCTGGTGAATATTGAGTTTTCCAAAGATTATAGAGCTGTCGGCAATCTGAATGACTTAACTTATTTCTAAACCTTTATGCTAATCAGCCCCCGGTGCCCACAGCACCGGGGGTTATTTAATTAGCACTGCTTCCTGGACAGTGCTGTCATGACTGACCTGCCGACTGCGATCCGCTAACTAGTAGTTTCCTGTCGCCCCAAGCAGGAACCTGAGCTGTGGAATGGGTTCAACCAGGTGATTCCTGTGCCATCTGCCTGGGATGGGGAGGTCACGATCAAGCGGTTTAGGGCTACAGTGATCAGAATCACCGAGTTTGAAGGATTAGATCCTGGTCAATGTTGAGTTTTTGAAAGATTATAGAGCTGTCGGCGATTTGAATGACCTAACTTATTTCTAAACCTTTATGTTAATCCGCCCCCGGTGCCCACAGCGCCGGGGGTTATTTAATTAAAGCCGCTCCTATTTATAGCCTTGGCTTTATAGCTTTGGCCAGGATCGATCCTTAACGATTAGTCCTGGTCTGTGGCGCTATGCTCTTAATGCCCCCAGCCGCACCTGACCAGGAGATCGCCATGGCTCGCAAAGGTAACCTATCTAAACGGACCTCCAGTAGAGCCAAGGGGCAACCCCGATCTCGCCCCCAGCCTACCGGGCCGTTACCCTTGCCAGAGCCGGCGCCGCTGGCAGAGTTAGAGGAGTACGACCACGCCATGCTGGTCCATCGCGATGATCAGTTGGTGGATTTTAACTACAACCAGCCAGGCACCGTGCCGGGTACCCTAAATATTCCTGAGGATGCCCTGCCCACGGAGTTGATTTTAATGGCCTACGGCGATGATGGGGTAGACCTGCGATCGCTGCCGGATCTGCAGACATGCCGCCACCCGACCCAGCACCACACCGTCAATTGGATCGATGCCCGGGGCCTGGGCACCGAGGAGACCCTATGGCAGTTTAGCCAGGTGTTTCAGATCCACCCCCTGATGCTAGAGGACGTGGTTAACGTGCCCCACCGGCCCAAGGTGGACTTCTACGAGGACCAGATTTTGCTGATCATGCAGATGGTGCAGTCCAAGGATGCCGGATCGGGGGTGGGCAGCGAACAGGTTAGCTTTGTCCTGGGGCGGGATTTTCTGGTCACCTTTCAGGAGGAACCGGAGTGGGACTCCTTTGAACCGGTGCGCGATCGCATCCGCCGGGGCACCGGCAGCATTCGCCGGCAGGGGGCTGACTATCTGGCCTACGCCCTGCTTGACACCATCGTTGACAGCTTCTTCCCGGTGCTGGAGGAATTGGGGGAGGCCCTGGAGGAACTGGAAAATGAGGTGGTAGAAAACCCCACCCAGGCCACCATTGAAAAGATCTACCGGATGCGGCGGGGGTTGATTAAGCTACGGCGCCACATCTGGCCCCAGCGCAATGTGATTAATAGCCTGATCCGCGACAGTGATGATCTGATCAGTCAGGAGGTTAAGGTCTACCTGCAGGATGTCTACGATCACATTGTGGAGGTGGTGGATATTTTAGAAAACTACCGGGAAACCGCCTCCAACCTGATGGATGTCTACCTCTCCTCGATCAGCAACCGCATGAACGAGGTGATGAAGCTGCTGACGGTGATCTCCTCCATCTTTATTCCCCTCACCTTTATTGCCGGGGTCTACGGCATGAACTTCAACACCGAGAAATCCCCCTGGAATATGCCCGAACTGGAGTGGTACTGGGGCTACGCTGCCTGCCTGGGGGTGATGGGGGCGATCGCCCTTCTACAGGTGATCTTCTTCTGGCGGCGGGGCTGGTTTAAGAGTTTCTCCCCCACCCGCCGGTAGCCCATGGGGGTCGGCAGTTCCCCTAGGTTGACCGGGCTGAGGCCCTGGGAGGTTGGTGCTGGCGACGCTGGTAAAGTTCGTAAGCCGCCAGCAGCCCTACCCCCACCAGCAGGGGAATCAAATAGTAGATCACCCGATAAACCAGTAGGGAGCCCAGCAGGGTGGTTTGACAATTATTTGACCACACTCCAGACATCGGCAGATTGAGCCGCTGCGATCGCAGGACTCCATCGCCCCTGCACCGAGGACTGGAACGCATCTGGAAAGGCCTGATGGTAGACCGCCCGGACATGGGCATTGACCGCCATGGTTTTCACGTCATACATCTGGGTCGCCATCTTGGGATAACACCCGATCGCAATAATCAACCCCAGAAAACAAGCCGCTATAAAAATCTCCCGAGGATTGGCATCCTTAAACTCGGCCTCCTCTGGCAAGAGACAGTCAGTGCCAAAGCAGTTCGCCTCTTGGTTACCCTGAGCCTTTAAATCTAGATCATCCAGGTCACAGGCAGGCATCAGGTCGCACATTTGATCAGCCATGTCTCCATGAAACACCTGGCGCACCATCGACAACAGATAGATCGGCGTCAGAATCAACCCCACTGCCGCCAGGAAAATGGTCACCAGGCGAAAGGCCGAACCATAGATGTCTGTTGTGGCTAAACCCACAAAGACCGCCACCTCCCCGACAAACCCACTCATCCCGGGCAAGGCCAGGGATGCCAGGATCCCCATGGTAAACAGGGCAAACACCGTGGGCATCGCCTGCCCTAACCCACCCAACTGATTCATCATCATCGTGCGGGTGCGATCGTAGGTAACCCCCGCCAAGAAAAATAACACCGACGCAATCAGCCCGTGGGACAGCATTTGCAGCATGGCCCCACTCACCCCTAAATCCGTATAGGAGGCAATCCCCAGCAGCACAAACCCCATGTGAGAAATGGAGGAATAGGCCAACCGCCGCTTCATATTGGTCTGGGCAAAGGAGTTCAACGCCCCATAGACAATGTTGACCACCCCTAAAATCGCCAACACCGGCGCAAAATACACATGGGCATGGGGCAAGAGTTCCAAGTTCAACCGGATCAGCCCATATCCCCCCATTTTCAGCAACACCCCTGCCAAAATCATCGACACTGGCGAAGACGCTTCGCCGTGGGTATCCGGCAGCCAGGTATGAAAGGGGAAAACTGCCAACTTGACCCCAAAGGCCACCAGCAGGCCAGCATACAAAAACACTTCCAGCCCTAAGGGAAACTGCTTTAACCCTAGTTCAGCAATATCAAAGGTGAGGGTATCACCAGAGAGTCCCATCCCCAGGGCGGCCACCAAAATGAAAATTGAAGCCAGGGCCGTGTACATCAAGAACTTCGTCGCGGCATAGCTGCGATTTTGCCCGCCCCAAATGCACACCAGCACATAGACCGGCACCAGTTCCACTTCCCACATGATGAAGAACAGCACCAGGTCTTGGGCTACGAACACCCCCACCTGGGCCGCATACAGAACCAACATCAGGGCGTAGAACAGGCGCGATCGCCGATTCACCTGCCAGGCGGCAAACATCGACAGCGTCGTCACAAAGCCTGCCAACAGCACCAGCGGAGCCGAAATACCATCCACCGACAGGGCCCAACTCAAGCCCAACTGAGGTAACCAAACCACCTTTTCCGCCAGTTGGAAGGTCGCCTGACTGGGGTCGTAATGCCGCCAAAAGGCATAGCACATCAGTCCAAAGTCAGCAATGCCAACCCCCAAGGCAAACCAGCGGACAGTCTTGCCGCTTTGATTAGGGAGAAAAGGAATGACTAACGTAGCTACCAACGGCAGCAGCACGATCGCGGTTAGCCAGGGGAACTGTTCTGTCATGGTAAGAATTAATGCCTGTCCGTTGACCTAAGGACATCTTACGCAACTGTGAGACCCATGATCTATGGCTCTTTTGCTGACCTGCCATTGACTTAGCATTATGTATCTGGTGTGCAAAATGTATCTGGTGGGGAGTATCTGGTGGAGAAAAGAGAGTGATCAGAATTTTGTGTAAACCCAGGACACCATCCCCCCCCTGGCCTTTGCTGATTGCCTGATCTCGGTGGGAGAGTTTTTGCGATCGCTAGCTATTGTCAGTCCAGTTAGGGCGGGACGGCGGTGGATTTGCGAACCCAGAGTGAAATGGCTATGGGTGTATTTTGCCCTGGATTCAAAGAGGCGATTCAGAGACCAGGATTATCGCTACAAACATACGGAGTATGCCGCCCGTGGCATCGCGAAATACTGGATTGTGGACCCTGAAGATCGCCTGATTATGGTCTGCCAGTGGGTGGAGGGGCAGGACGATCACCCACAGGATAGAAGAGGTGGCCAGGCTTTAACGACTCTCAGAGGTTGACCTCTTCGTAGAGATCGGCGATCGCCCCCTCCCAGCCAACGCTGGTCAACACCACCGGTTCCCCGGCGCTATGGCAATACAGCACCCACAACCCTTCGGCATTGCGACGAAACACCTCCACCTGGGGGCGGCTTTGACAGACCACCACGTATTCTTGCAAGCTGGCCAGGCGCCGGTAGTCGGTGAATTTATCCCCCCGGTCAAAGGCCTCTGTGCGGTCTGAGAGGACTTCTACGATCAAACAGGGATAGCGTTTAAAGGTGTTGGAGTCCAGGTCGAGATCGTCGCAGGTGACCATCACATCGGGGTAGTAAAAGCAGTTCAAGTCCTCAATCCGGACTTTCATATCCAGGGCATAGGCCCGACAGCCGCTATTGCGTAGATGTTCGCGCAGAAGGGCCCACAAATTCAGGGCGATGGTGATATGGGCATCGGTACCCCCCGCCATGGCGTACAGGAGACCGTCACGGTACTCATGCTTAGTGGAACTAGCCGCCTCTGCGGCCAGGTAGTCCTCTGGGGAGATTGGGCTGAAGGCTGGAACGGCAACCATGGCGTAGATTCCCTGAGGCTGGAAGGGTTTCAGGCTATATCCAGGCGACCCTCACCAGGCGAGGGCCCGTCCCCAGATTTGCTTGATCAAGGGATTTGCTTGATCAATTATAAGTTAAGTCCATAGTAAGAATCGGAGTTCTACCCCCCCAACGACATCCTCGGTATCACCGGGGGTACCCTACCCCACAATGACATTGCCCTTAATCTCTACACCGCCCTGCGGCCCTTGCTGCGGCGACGGGGCTGTCGAGTCAATGTGGCCGATGTAAAGGTCTGTATTGAGGATGGTGGGGCTTTCTTCTACCCTGACCTGCTGGTGTCCTGCCATCCCCAGGATCTGACGGCGCTGAAGTTTGACCAACATCCGACGGTGATTGTAGAAGTGCTGTCCCACGCCCCCTTAACTCGGCCACTTCACCTTAAACAGGCGAAACAGTTCGTAGTCGCGGTGGGAGACCACCTGCCCCCCCGCCTCCCGCACCGCCGCTGGCCAGCGGTCTAGCTCAGTGAGCAACACCTCCGCCCCCAGGTAGGTTTCTAAAATCGCCCAGCTCTCCGCCAGGGGGGCGTCAGGGTTGAGGGCATCAAAGAGAAACCACCCCCCCGGTTTAAGCACCCGCTGCACCTGGGGCAGCACCACCTGCCAGTAGTCCACCGGGTAGTAGCAACTGACCCCGGTGGCGATCGCCAGATCAAAACTGGCCGGTTCGTACTCCAGGCGATGGGCGGGGGCCTGGCGCATGCCCTTAAACAACTTAGAATTTAACTGGGGCCCCCGGGCGGTGAGGGCCTGACAGGCCACGGCACTGAGGTCATGGCCGTGAAAGCAGGCATCCCAGTCACACCAGGGGTAGATCAGGAAACTAATGCCACAGCCAATGTCCAGGCAGTGTTGCCGTTTAGCCGGTTTCACCGCCTCCCAGAAGGGGGTAGAGAGTCGGGGGGCGAGGCTGCCCCCCACCCAATCCTTAAAGATGGGCATCTCCTCCACCTCCTGGGGCAGGTCAAAGGGCTGACCAGCAAATTCCTGGTTATAGCGCTGGGCCACCGCCTGCAGTTGGGCCCCCCAGGGGGAGGCCTCCGCCATCGGCAGGCTCATCCCTTCAGGGCCCGGTTAAAGTTTTCCCGGTAGGCCTTGTTGCTGGCCAGCAACAGGGGCCAGAGCAGGGTGAGGGGAACCTTGCCCTCGCTAAAGGTGGTGCGGTTAAACCCAGACCAAAACTTCCAGGCGCCACCGCCGTACAGGGCGATCAATAACAGGGTGACCAGGGTACCCATGGGCTACTCCTACCAACTAGGCTTATCTATCTCCTACAATAGCAAGGTTGCCGTGTGTTGTTCAGGGAGACCCTATGCGTGCAGTGCTGATGGCTGGCGGTTCCGGCACTCGGTTGCGGCCCCTCACCTGCGACCTGCCCAAGCCCATGGTGCCGATCCTGAACCGCCCCATTGCCGATCACATTGTCAGGCTCCTGAAGGATAACGGCATCACCGAAATCATTGCCACCCTCCACTACCTCCCCGATGCCCTGCGCAACTACTTCCAGGACGGGGCTAACTTTGGGGTGCAGCTCACCTACGCCGTGGAGGAGGATCAACCCCTGGGCACGGCGGGCTGCGTCAAAAACATTGCGGACCTGCTGGACAGTCAATTCCTGGTGATCAGCGGTGATAGCCTGATGGACTTTGACCTGGGGGCGGCCATTGCCTTTCACCAACAGAAGGGGGCGAAGGCCACCCTGGTGCTGACCCGGGTGCCCAACCCCCTCGACTTTGGGGTGGTGATTGTGGATGGGGCGGGACGGGTGCAGCGGTTTCTGGAAAAACCCTCCGCCAGTGAAGTATTTTCCGACACGGTGAATACGGGCACCTACATTTTAGAGCCGGAGGTGCTGGCGTACCTGCCGGAGCACCAGGAATGTGACTTCTCCCAGGATTTGTTTCCCCTACTGCTGGATCGGGGGGAGCCCCTATACGGCTACGTGGCGGAGGGCTATTGGTGCGATGTCGGCGATCTGGAGTCCTACCGTAGGGCCCAGTACGACGCCCTGCACCGGCAGGTGCGGGTCAGCTACGGCTACGACGAAAGCCGTAGTGGGGTCTGGGTGGGGCAAAACACCTACATCGATCCCTCGGCGGAGATCCATCCGCCGGTGTTGATTGGTGACAACTGCCGGATTGGGGCCCGGGCAATTTTGGAGGCGGGCACGGTGATCGGCGATAACGTCACCATTGGCAACGATGCCGACCTGAAGCGACCGATCGTCTGGAATGGCGCCATCATTGGCGATGAGGCCCAGTTGCGGGCCTGCACCATCGGCCGTGGCGTCCAGGTAGATCGCCGTTCCCATGTGCTGGAGGGGGCGGTGATTGGTTCCCTGTCAACGGTGGGGGAGGAGGCCCAGATCAGCCCCGGGGTCAGGGTCTGGCCCAGCAAACAAATTGAGTCGGGGGCCACCCTGAACATCAATCTGGTCTGGGGCAATATGGCCCAGCGCAGCCTGTTTGGCCAGCGGGGGGTGGCTGGCCTGGCCAACATCGACATCACCCCGGAATTTGCCGTTAAGTTAGGGGCGGCCTTTGGCTCCACCCTGCAGGCGGGGGACTGGGTCACCGTATCCCGGGATCAACGCAGTATTTCCCGCATGGTGTCGCGATCGCTGATCGCCGGTCTGATGTCCGTCGGGGTTAACGTTCAAAACCTGGAGTCCACCGCTATTCCCGTGGCCCGCAGTGTGCTGGCCCAGATGCCGGTGGCGGGGGGCATCCACGTTCGCCTCCACCCTGATCGGGCGGATCACGTGCTGATCGAGTTCTTTGATCAGCAGGGGATTGATATCTCTAAGGGCAAGGAAAAGAAAATTGAAGGGGCCTACTTCAAGGAGGACCTGCGCCGGGCCGCCATCCACGAGATCGGCACCGTTACCACCCTGTCCCAGGCCCTTTCCACCTACGCCACCGCCTTTGAACGCCACCTTAACCTGCCGGTGGTGCGCCATAGCCAGGCCAAACTGGTGGTGGACTACGTCTACGCCGTTTCCGGGGCGGTGCTGCCCCAAATTCTGGCTAAGTTTAGCTGTGACGCCGTGGTGCTCAATGCCAGCCTGCGCCAGACCCCCCTGTCTAGCGGCGATCGGGAGGTGATGCTGGCCCAACTGGGGCAGGTGGTGCAGGCCCTGCGGGCCACCTTTGGGGCCCAGGTGCTGGCCAACGGAGAGCAATTAATTTTGGTGGATGAGATGGGTACGCCGATCCGGGGGGATACCCTGACCGCCCTGATGGTCCATATGATGTTGACCTGCCACCCCCGGGGTACGGTGGTGGTGCCGATCCAGGCCTCCGGTGCGGTGGACTATGTTGCCCGCCGCCACGATGGCCATGTGTTTCGCACCAAGGCCAACCCCACCGCCCTGATGCAGGCCTGTCAGGCCAACCCTAACGTGGTACTGGGGGGCAGTGGGGAGATGGGGTTTATCTTTCCCCGCCTCCATCCGGGCTTTGACGCCATGTTTTGCATTGCTAAACTGGTGGAGTTGTTGACGGTGCAGGGGCGATCGCTGGGGCAAATCCTCACCGAGCTGCCCCGCATCGCCCACCGCTCCCTCACCCTGCGCTGTCCCTGGAGCGTCAAGGGTAGCCTGATGCGTCATTTAGTGGAGATCAGCCCCAGCGATCGCCTGGAATTAATCGACGGCGTTAAAATTCTAGGAGATAATCCCAACGATTGGGTGCTAATTTTGCCCGATGCCGGAGAACCCCTGGTGCATCTATTTGGCAACAGCCAGAGCCGCGATTGGCTCGACCATACCCTGGCAGATTACCAAAGCCACGTCCAACAGTTTATTACCAACGCGCAGGATAGCAAGGAGACCCTGGCCCCATGAACAATTGCATGCTACTGGCCGAAATTGTGCAGGCCCCCCAGCTACGCTACACCTCAGATAACCAAACCCCGGTGGCGGAGTTTTGGGTGGAGTTTCCCCCCCTGAAGGAAAATGACCCAGCCGCTAAGCTAAAGGTGGTGGCCTGGGGTAACCTGGGCCAGGAGGTCCAGGCTAACTACCAGGCCGGCCAGCGGGTGTTACTGGAGGGCCGGTTGGCCATGAACGTCATCGATCGCCCCGAGGGGTTTAAGGAAAAACAGGTGGAAATGACCCTGCAGCGCCTCTACGATGCCGGGGCCTTTAGCACCATGGCCATGGCCGCCCCTGCCCCCCCCCCCCCCCCCCCCCCCCCCCCCCCCCCCCCCCCCCCCCCCCCCCCCCCCCCCCCCCCCCCCCCCCCCCCCCCCCCCCC
>Ga0172367_10007238_pt1 | contig 12780 bp, 6 predicted proteins | sample Lak10m_FD_114542 | JGI IMG/M metagenome (GOLD analysis project Ga0172367, IMG submission 114542) | Freshwater microbial communities from Kabuno Bay, South-Kivu, Congo - kab_022012_10m | ecosystem: Environmental > Aquatic > Freshwater > Lake | place: Democratic Republic of the Congo: South-Kivu...
CCGCAGGTTCCTACGTCCTGCGATTGACCGCGTTCGATGGCGAGTTTACCACCTCCGCCGATCTCGCCGTGGAATTGAAGAACCTCCCTCAACCCGTAGTGCTCATCCCGGCGGGTTCGACATGGCGCTATTTCGATACAGGAACCCAGCCCGATCCATCCTGGAAGACAGCTGGATTTCTGGATACCTCGTGGTCCATCGGGAAAGCACGCTTAGGTTATGGAGGCGATGGAGAGGTGACCACGGTCGGCTTTGGCCCTAACGCTCAAACCAAGTTTATCTCGGTTTATTTTCGTTCAACGTTCCAAATCACGCAGATCAACCTGATCTCGAGCCTTACGCTCCGGTTGCTCCGCGACGACGGAGCCGTCGTTTATCTCAACGGAAAGGAGGTCGTTCGTGACAATATGCCAGCTGGGGACATCACTTCGACCACCTTGTCCAGTGGCACCGTGGGTAATGCCGATGAGCAAACCTATTTTGAGTCCTCCCTCGATCGCACATCTCTCCTAGTGGGGTTGAACACGATCGCAGTCGAAGTTCACCAGTCGGGTGCCACCAGCTCCGATCTGTCTTTCGACCTCGAATTGAACGCCATGATCAGCCCCTCTTCAGATGGGGGCGGAGATTCGTTCGTAAGCTTTCAAAATCGCCATTTCACAGCCGCCGAGTTGGGGAACGCTACCCTCAGCGGTCCCGCCGCCGATCCCGACTCCGATGGCGCTTCGAATGTCGAGGAATACATCGCGGGCACCTCCCCCCGAGACGGATCGAGTCGGCTGAGGTTACAAGCGAACCTCCAAGCCAATCCCGGTGCCCAGCCCACCATGCTCCTGAGTTTTGTGTCTGCGGAAGGTCGAGGTTATGTCATCGAGTCCAGCGCGGTCCTAGACGCACCCCGTTGGCAGCCGGTGGCGGAATTCCCAACTGCCACGAGGGCCTCCGAACTGAAGGCAAACCTCCCGCTACCGTCGACTACAGCAACGTCGTTTTATCGACTCCGGGTTCGATGAGGACCGACCACCGCGTACGGGAGTGGGATCTCTGACTTCACAACGCCATACCGATCGCTGCGATGCTCGCTGCGGCGAACCACAAGAGCAATACCGCTCGTGATTTGGAGTGGCCCGCTCGGACGAGTCGGTGGCTGAAGTGGTTGTTGTCCCCAATATAGAACGGCTTTCCGAGTCGCCAACGGATGAAGACCACCGAGACGAGGTCGAGCAGAGGAACCGCTAGAATGAACAACGGTTGCAGAACGGCGAAAGTGTCGGGATGAGATGTTGAATGGAAGTGCGGCAGGATGGCCATCACCGCGAGCAGGTAACCCGTGAGATGGCTTCCAGCGTCGCCCAAAAATGCGGTCGCCTTTGGATAGTTGTGCGGAACGAATCCCATCAACGCACCGCAGGTCATCAAGGCAATGACAGTCACTAAATACTGACCACGACCTGCGGCAGCACTTGCGAAGGACGCAGCAGCGACCGCGCCGACGCCTGCGCATAGGCCGTTCATGTTATCCATGAAATTGAACGCGTTCGTGAGCGTCAGAATCCAAAGAATCGTGAGTGCGTAACTGACAGCCGGGTAGGGGACAAAGAGCGTGATTCGGACCCCGGCGCTCGCAACTAGCGTCGCGATCAGCAACTGCCCCAAAAACTTCATCTTGGGTGAGAGTTCGTGTTTGTCGTCAATCCAGCCCAATCCCAACATGGCCACCGCTCCGATCATGATTGCCAGCAGTTGGCCCGCACGCTGCCTCAATCCGTAACTGGCCTGGAGCAGTGTATCCGATGGAACCCAATGCAGCACAATCGCCACCGCCCCAACCAGCAAGGGCAGCAGGAGTCCTGTGAGCACGCTAAACCCTCCTGCGAGAGCGATTGGTTCGGTGTGGATCTTTCGATGACCTGGGTCATCCACCCAACCGTTACGTCGCGCGATCCCTCGCCAAAAGGGCAAGCTTCCCCACGAAAGCACGAAAGCACTCGCAAAAGCGACGGCATACAGGCTATTAGGAAAACTCAACACGGCTTCTTGGACGCTACAAGACTTGAAAGCTACACCTCGATCAAGCGCATAATCCCCCGCTCCTTCCCAACCCCACGGTTCCACGTCGAGGAACGTGTCTGCCAAGAAAGGTTCAGGAGATTTCCTTGCGCCGCCGTGTGGGGCATCCCTACGATCAACTTGTCTGACAGAACATATGTCCATGCCGCGGTGTCGTTGGGCCCAGCTCAATCCACCGGCTTGGGCTCAGAGTTGCCCGTTGCATTGTGCGGGTCGCTAGGTTGGTGTTAATTCATTCGCCATGGCCTCAAGAGTCGCGTGCGACGACATCGATACGCAGTTCAGCTTTGATCGCTCCTGGTTGCGTAAATCCCTCCCAACGATCACGGTTTGGTTCGGACTGATGGTCACGTGCGCGTGGACATTATTGGTCCACGCTCAAAACCCAACCCCCACGCCCTTCATCCCCGGTCGTAGCCTGCTGGTAGGAAGCGAACTCGACTACCCCCCGTTCGCGTTGGTCAAACCCGATCGCACGGCAAGCGGGTTCACGGTCGAACTTTGGCAAGCCGTCGCCCAGGAAGCCGGCCTCCAATCCACGATCCAAACCGGTCCGTTCCATGAAATCCTGGCGGGTTTTAAGGCGGACAAGGTCGACGTGATGATCAACTTGGCTCAGTCCGAAGCCCGCAAAGAGTTCGCGAGTTTCGCGGTTCCTCACGTCACCATGTATGGAGCAATTTTCGTTCGGACCGGAGATCGACGCATCCAGTCCAACCAGGATCTCTTCGATAAGCGCTTGATCGTGCTGAACAAGGATCTGGCCCATGACTACGCCATCAGTCGGGGATGGAAAAACCTACTGCTCGTGGACGATACCGCAGACGGCATGGCCCAATTGGCCGACGGCCGCGCCGACGCGATGTTGGTCGGCAAACTGGTGGGCCTAAACACCCTGCGCGAAAAGAAGATTAACCGCATCGAACCGGTGGGGGCTCAGCTCGAATTCTTCCAAAAATTCGCGTTTGCAATCAAAAAGGACCGTCCAGGGTCGGCAGAGCTGCTGGGCAAGATCAACGAGGCGCTGTCGGTCGTGAAGGCGAATGGAACCTACGACGCGCTCTACGAAAAGTGGTTCGGGATCCTCGAGCCCCGGTCCCTCTCCTGGACTGCGATTCTTCGCTATCTCATCCCCGCACTCCTGTTGCTGCTCGTCGCTACCGCAGCCTACATCTATGAACGCCGACTCCGGCTGCGCTTGGATGATTCCTACAGCCTGTTGAATGCGACCCTCGAGTCGACAGCCGACGGGATTATGGTCACAGACAGCCAGGAGAACGTGCTCGCGTTCAACCGGAACTTTGTGGATCTGTGGAAAGTCCCAAAGCCGATAATGGACCGACGCAACGCCTCCGAGGTGATGAACTTCACGGCACAACAGACCGAGGATCCCGACCGGTTTCTGGCCACGGTTCGCGAATGGATGCGCAACCCCGAGGCTCAGTTCAACCAGCTGCTGCGATTAAAGGGGGGGCGATGCTTCGAGTGCGCGTCCAAACCCAAGCGTGTCCACGATCAACCGACCGGCCGGGTCTGGAGCTTTCGGGATGTGACCGAACGCGAGGCGGCTGCAGCGCGCATCATGCGTTTCAACCAGGAGCTTGAGGAGCGCGTCCAGGATCGCACACGGCAGCTAGAGGAGGCGAGCCGGGATCTGGAGCGTCTTTCCTACGTGGCATCCCGCACTGGAAATGCCGTAATCATCACCGATGCTCTGGGCAAAATCGAATGGGTGAATGAGAGCTTCGAGCGGATCAGTGGATGGTTGAAATCCGAAGTGTTGGGGAAAAAACCGGGGTCTTTCCTCCAGGGAGAACAAACCGACCCCGCCACAGTAGGCCGGATCAAAGAGGCCCTGAAATCTCAGGAACCCATCCAGTTCGAACTGCTGAACTACAATCGTCAACGCCAGCCTTATTGGATCGAGGCCGAAATTCGACCGGTCTTCGACAAGGGCGGGGTCCTCATCAATTACATCGCTGTGGAAGCCGACGTCACCGAGCGGCGCGCGACCGCTGAAAAGCTGCGGCAGCAGAGCGAAGAGCTGACGAGGTTGAACGTCAGCCTCGCCAAGGCGGTGAACTCGCGCGACGGTTTTCTGGCGGCCATGAGCCACGAACTGCGCACCCCACTCAATGGTGTGCTCACCCTTTCAGAGGTCTTGCTCGAAGGAATCTACGGACCGCTGAATACGCGACAAGAAGGATCTCTCCGCCAGATTCAGGAATGTGGCCACCACTTGCTGGAGCTCATCAACGACATTCTCGATCTGGCCAAAATCGAGGCCGGAAGCGTCACGATCTCGCCTTCCTCCTGTGTCGTGCAAGAGGTCTGCGAAGCCAGCCTTCGCCTCGTCCGCGCCGCCGCCGATAAACGTCATCAGCGTATCCAGTTATCGATTCAACCTACCGACGCCGTCGTCTGGGCTGACCCTCGCCGGCTTAAGCAAATCCTGGTTAACCTCTTGAGCAATGCCATCAAGTTCACTCCCGAACAAGGACAGCTCGGTCTTACCGTCACGAGTGCGGGCTCGGATCTCTGCTTCGAGGTGTGGGACCACGGCATCGGGATCCCTGTGGATCAACGCGACCGCCTCTTCAAACCTTTTGTTCAACTCGATAGTCGGCTTTCTCGCCAATATTCAGGCACCGGGCTAGGACTGGCCTTGGTCCGCCAGCTCATCACACTACATGGGGGTAAGGTGGAGGTTTTCAGCGAGGCGGGGAAGGGGAGCCGATTTGTCGTCACACTCCCCTGGAACGCCGCGAAGCAACCCGATCCAAGCACCGCAACTCGCGCCGATACCGACGCACCATGGGTCGCCACGAGTAGCGGTAGCCAACCGCTCGTTCTGGTAGCCGAGGATGAGAACACCAATGCCGAGGCGATCCTTGCCTTCTTAAGCGCATCGGGCTTTCGCGTGCTTCGAGCCGAGGACGGCGAACAGGCTCTGGAGCTGATCACCGCCAACCGACCAGAGGTCGTGCTGATGGATATCCAGATGCCTCGAATGGATGGGTTCGCGGCGACACGCAGAGTTCGCCTGCTCGCGGATGAAGTGCTGCGCCAGATCCCGATCATCGCACTCACCGCTCTCGCAATGCCCGGGGATCGCGAACGATGCATTTCATCGGGAGCCACAGCTTACCTCACCAAACCCGTTGCGATGCGGGAAATGGTGACCCTCGTGCGGTCCCTGGTTCGAAGACGAAAGGAGTGAGCCGGAAAGGGTGCGCCCCCTGCCTCTTACCGACTGAGATCGAGAGCTTAAGCGTCACTTGCTGCGGTTGCCTTTATGCATCGCGGCCGTAAACCAGTCCACGGGAGGGGGAGTCGATGATTTCGGCGGAGTGCGCCCGGTATTCGCAAGGCGGGGTGCTCCAGGTGAGGTTCGCTGCCCACCGCCTCCAGGGGTGGTGATGATCTCCGGGTTGGCCTTCATCGAAAGCGCAATGCGTTTACGCGGGAGGTCGACCTCCGTAACCGTAACCATGACTCGCTGCCCGACCTTCAGCACCTCGGCTGGATCCTTCACGAAACGGTCTGCAACCTGGCTCACGTGCACCAATCCATCCTGGTGGACGCCGATATCAACGAATGCACCGAACGCGGTCACATTGGTCACGATGCCGGGTAGTTTCATGCCCGGTTTGAGGTCCTCCATCTTCTCGACCCCTTCCAGAAATGAAAATGCTTCGAACTTCTGTCGTGGATCGCGACCGGGTTTCGCTAATTCCGCCACGATGTCCTGCAAAGTGGGAAGACCGACCAACCCGGTAACATATTTGTTCAGCTGGATCCTCTGGCGCTTGGCAGGGTTCGTCAGCAGGTCCTTAACCGAACATCCCAGGTCCTTGGCCATCGTATCCACAATTCCATAGCTCTCAGGGTGCACCGCGCTGGCGTCCAACGGATGCTCGCCGTCGCGAATCCGTAGAAAACCCGCCGCTTGCTCAAAAGATTTAGGGCCAAGCCGAGGCACCTCCTTGAGTTCTGCACGCGACTTGAAAGGGCCGTTCTCATTTCGATAGGCTACGATGTTCGACGCCAACGAAGGACCTAGCCCAGAGACGTAACTCAACAGCTGCTTGCTCGCCGTGTTCAGTTCGACGCCAACCCCGTTCACACAGCTCATCACGACATCGTCGAGGCTGCGTTTCAGTGCAAATTGATCGACATCGTGTTGGTATTGGCCAACCCCAATCGACTTTGGGTCGAGCTTCACCAACTCGGCCAGAGGATCCATGAGCCGACGACCGATCGAAACCGATCCGCGCACGGTGAGGTCCTCGTTTGGAAACTCCTCACGGGCTGCTTCGGAGGCGGAGTAAATGGACGCACCACTTTCGTTCACCATCACGATGGGAATCGAGGAAGGCAGGCCAAGCTTACGCACGAACGTCTCCGACTCACGGCTCGCGGTTCCGTTGCCTATGGCGATGGCTTCGATCTGATACTGCTTTACCATGGAAAGCACACTCTGAGCCGCATCTCGCATCTGCGTCGGGGAGCCTGTGGTGGGGTAGATCACGTCGTGGTGCAGGAGCTTGCCCTGACGATCCAGGCAAACCACCTTGCAACCTGTGCGGAACCCCGGATCGATGGCCAACACGTTCTTGCGGCCCAGGGGCGAGGCAAGCAACAGTTCTCGCAAGTTCTCTGAGAACACGCGAATGGCTTCTACGTCCGCCTTTTTCTTCGACTCGATCCGAATCTCAGCTTCAATCGCAAAACCAAGCAGGCGTTTGTAAGAGTCCTGCACTGCCAGACGGACTTGTTCACCTCCCGGCTTACCTGGGGCTTTGACGAATAACGGCTCCAGCGTAGAAACCGCCGCTTCCTCGGCCGGAGTCATGCGAACCAGCAAAAAGCCCTCGGTCTCACCACGCCGTATCGCCAACATCCGATGGCTCGGAATCGTCGCCACCGGCTCGGTCCAGTCAAAATAATCCTTATACTTGGCCCCGGCCTCCTGCTGGTCCGACATCACTTTGGATCGCACCGTAGCCTCGCGCCAATACAAGTCCCGAAGTTTGCCGCGAGCAACCGCATCGTCGCTCACTCGCTCCGCCAGAATATCCCGTGCCCCCGCTAAGGCTAAGTCGATGTTCAGAATCTCCTTCTCTGGGTTTACAAACGGTTTGGCAGCCTCGAGGGGATCCACGGTTGATTGATCGTTGAACAGGAGGTCGGCCAACGGCTCCAAGCCTGCCTCCTTCGCGATCGTGGCCCGTGTCCGACGTTTCGGTCGGTAGGGTTGATAGATGTCCTCCAGCTCCGTGATGGTTTCCGCGTTCTCGATCGCCGATTTTAGGGTGTCGGTTAACAGATTCCGCTCCACCAATGACTTAACGATGGCTTCCCGCCGTTGATCCAACTCCACAAGGCTCAGGAGCCGATCCCGGATCGCCGTAATCGCAACCTCGTCCAGCGTTCCCGTGGCTTCTTTGCGGTAGCGAGCGATAAACGGAACCGTGCCACCCTCAGCGATCAGGCGTGCTGTGGCCAGCACTTGACGAGGTTGAAGGCTCAGTTCGCTGGCAATCTTAGCAACGTGCAGTTCGTTCATTCAGAATAAAGTGGGCTTTCGTAATGGATGCCGTGCCGATCCACAATCGATTTCCACCGTTTGGAAGCTTTTTTGGACGCTCGATCCTTGATCTGGCGTAACGGAAGGGGCAAGGGGAACGGGTCACTGTCCTCGGGTTCCGCATTGCTCCAGACCTGCAATCTGGTCCATGATCGCGTCATGCCAACGCGTCTCATCCCTAATACTTGTGCGTCAGCCCTGCTTTCGGCCCTGCTTCTTTTCGGCTGCGCGACGCGTCCCGGATCTCCCGCAACGCTGCAGCACATGGAAGGGGAATCCGTGGTCATGGTAGGCTCCGAGCCCGCACGACTCGCTTTTAAACCCGTGAGTACCGAGGGCCTTCGAGTCCGGAGCCTCTACGCTGCCGAAAATAGTGCCGTCGTCTATGAATCGGGCCGTGATTACGCCTTCAACGCCGTCGACGCTACGCTGCTTCGCTTGCCCGGTTCCCGAATGCCTGATTTTCGGACGAACATGCTTTTTGGCAAACAGGACTTCGATCATTCGAAGTTCCCTGGGTTCGGCAACACAGGGTTCTTTGTGTTTGTCGACTATGCCTACCGTCCCACCAACACTTGGCCCTTCCAGTCCAGACAGCTCGGGTTTCTGTCGCAATCCCAAGCCAAGCTCAACGCTGGCGGTGAATTTCGTATCGTGGCCTTCGGCGATAGCATTACGGCTGGGGGCGACGCGACACACCCGGATCGGATCTTCTGGAAGCGTTGGGCCAATCGCCTGCAAGAACGTTATCCCAGAGCCAAAGTGAACGCCATCAACGGCGCAACCGGAGGCGACAGCACGGTTCAAGGTCTCCAACGACTCGAAGCCAAGGTGTTGAAGGAAAAACCGGATCTCGTCCTCCTTGGGTTTGGCATGAACGATCATAACAAGGGAGGAGTGCCCATCCCCCAATTTGAATCGAATCTCAAGCAAATCATCGACCGCATCCGCCGCGAGACGCGCGCAGAAGTCATTCTTTTCTCTGCATTTCCTCCGAACCCGAACTGGCACTACGGCACCCATCGGATGCAAGAATACGCAGCTTCAACCCGCCGTGTAGCGGCCGAGAGTCGTGTGGCCTATGCCGATGTCTTCACCAATTGGCAATCGCTGGCCGAACGAAAAAAGCCCGAGGACCTGCTCGGCAACAACATCAATCACCCCAACGACTTCGGCCACTGGATCTACTTCCAGGTGATCGACGGGGTAGGATTGTAGCCCGATGGAGCACCGCGCAGCAGCCTGAAGAATCCACCAACCCCTCCCGTGGCCACCAGCGCCAAAGGAGCGCGGCATTCATGCCGCTTCAACCTGGTAAGTTCGGTCGCGCTCTTTACCTCGGATACGTCGACTTGACGAAAACTGAAGCGCGGCAGGCTAAGGCTAAGGCCTCAGATCAACCATGTTTGCAACCCCGGTTCGGGTTAAACACTTGGCGTCGAAACAACGAGCCCTTGTGCGTGAATTTCTGCGCATACCGGCGCCACCAGGGTCTGTCGTTTCTCAAATCTGACACTCAGACCTCTGCCCGGGTCAGCAATTCTAAGAATGCAGAAAGTGGATCCCTAGAAAAGCGAAAGCCTAGGGAGGGATCCCTAGGCTTTCATCGAAAGGAACTGTTGAATCTTAACTCGGTAAAAAACCTCGAAGATTACAGCGTGTGGGTACCACCCAGCGAGCAAGTAGGATTCGCGTCAACCGTGGTGGTGGCATAGGTGCCGCCGCCGGGGCACTTGATATCCGTGTTGATCGCACCCTTGATGTGGGTGGTGGCCGAACCCGAGATGTCGGTGGTGGCGACAGCTGAACCAGCGGCCTTCTTGTTTTCCAACGCCCATTGCTCGATTGCACCTTGGATCTGCTTGAGGTTCGCGATGCAAGCGTTGGTTTGGGCCGTGGTACGGGCCTTCACAAAGTTCGGAATCGCGATCGCAGCCAACAAACCAATGATCGCAACGACGATCATGATTTCAACGAGTGTAAACCCGCGGCTCTTAACTGGTGTTTGTGTCATTTTCATAGGTCTTGGTCTAATTTCGGCTTTTTCTCTGCGGCTACCGAGAAGGCCCACTCAGGATTTTGTTATATACTAGTGCAGTCTGACTTTTCTCGGCGACCGTGGAATCATTAATAGCAGGGTCGGTGCCAGATTCAAGCAGCAAGATGCAGAATTTATGGAGCGTGACTTTAAAAGGACATGAACGCATCGAAATGCACCTCGTCAGGCGCATCAACCAACCGGTTCATCCAAGAACTAGCCTCGCTCCCAGAGTGGATTTACCTGAGCGCTTCAGGCTGCCGTCGCTCCGCATACGTCTCCATCCCAACACACGAGCAAACCAGATTCCGATCCCCATGGACGTTGTCAATCCGGCCAACAGCTGGCCAAAACTTGTAGTCCCGAAGGCTCGCTATGGGATAAGCCGCAGCCGAACGGGTGTACGGTCTGTCCCAAGCGTCCGATGCGATCTGATCGCCGGTATGAGGCGCGTTCTTCAACAGGTTATTCTTCGGATCGACCTTACCCGACTCGATCTCGAGGATTTCGGCGTGGATGCTGATCATCGCTTCGCAGAACCGATCCAACTCACGCAGAGGTTCACTCTCTGTCGGTTCCACCATCAACGTCCCCGCGACCGGCCAACTGAGGGTGGGGGCGTGAAAACCATAGTCCATGAGTCGCTTGGCCACGTCTTCAGCGGTGACAATCTTGACCGGCATGGACACACGGGAGCCATCTGCCCCAGGAACCGAGATCCGGCGCAGATCCAGAATGCACTCGTGCGCCACCAATCCGCCCGGACCACGATAAAGCACGGGGAAAAAGTCGTTCAGCGTGCGAGCGATGTAGTTCGCATTCAGGATCGCCACCCGTGTCGCATGGGTCAACCCCTCGGACCCCATGCACGCCACATAAACCCAGGGTATCGGTAGGATCGACGAACTGCCCCACGGGGCTGCGCTCACTGCCCCGATGCTTCGACTCGAACCGAGTCCCACCACGCCGTGGCCGGGAAGAAACGGGGTGAGGTGAGCGGCCACGCCAATCGGGCCAACCCCAGGTCCGCCGCCGCCGTGAGGAATGCAAAAGGTCTTGTGCAGGTTCAAATGACAGACGTCCGCACCAATCCGTCCAGGACTCGTTAGACCCACCTGGGCGTTCATGTTCGCTCCGTCCATGTAGACCTGACCCCCAGCCTCGTGAATGATTTGGCAAATCTCGCGAATCGAGGACTCAAAAACCCCGTGCGTGCTCGGATACGTCACCATGAGCGCCGCAAGTTTCGAAGCGTGCACCGCTGTCTTGGCCCTCAGATCCGCGACGTCGATGTTCCCGTTCGTGTCGCACGCCACGGGGACAACCTCAAAACCGCACATGACCGCGCTGGCAGGGTTCGTGCCGTGCGCACTAGACGGGATTAAGCAGACGGTGCGGCCCGTGTCGCCTCTCGATTCATGGTAGGCGCGGATCACCAACAAACCCGCATATTCACCCTGCGAACCCGCATTGGGCTGCAACGACACCCCTGCAAAACCCGTGCACTCGCTCAGCCATCGTTCTAGGTCGTCGATCAGCGCTGCGTATCCCAAGGCTTGGTCCCGCGGCGCGAATGGGTGCAAACGGGCGAACTCAGGCCACGAAACCGGCAGCATCTCGCTCGTAGCATTGAGTTTCATCGTGCACGAGCCCAACGGGATCATGCTCTGGCAAAGCGAAAGGTCCTTGGATTCCAGCTTGCGCAGATACCGCAACATCTCGGTTTCGCTATGGTGTGTATTGAACACCGCATGGCGCAAGAACTCCGAGGTTCGACGCAAGCGCTCAGGCAAGGGATCGGCCACCCCAGCCTCTGCAGCTCCCACCGCCGCATCCCAAGTCGGGTCAGGAATGAGTCGATCGTGATTCAGTATCTGAACCAGTTCACGCACATCCTCCAGTGTGGTCGCCTCGTCCAGCGAGATCCCAATCGTGTGTTCGTTCACGATGCGAACGTTGATCTTGTGACTCGATGCAATGCGCCCCAGCTCCGTCGATGGAAGGCGAGGGTGCGTGACTTCCAGGGTCTCAAAAAACGGAGCATCTGGGAGTCGACATCCGATCGCCCGAGCCACTCCCGCCAGGACGGTGGTTAGCGATCTCACTCGGTTGGCGATCGCGGTCAGTCCCTTAGGGCCATGGTAAGCCGCATAGGCCATCGCCATGTTTGCCAACAGAGCCTGAGCCGTGCAGATGTTGCTCGTCGCCTTCTCCCTCCGAATGTGTTGCTCGCGCGTCTGTAACGACAACCGCAGCGCCGGCAACCCTCTCGAATCCTTGGATACTCCCACCAATCGCCCCGGCATCGACCTTTTATAGGCGTCGCGGGTCGCAAAAAATGCCGCGTGCGGACCGCCGTATCCAAGCGGCACTCCAAATCGTTGGGCACTCCCCACGGCAATATCGGCACCAAACTCGCCCGGTGGACGCAGCAGGGTCAGCGCAAGCAGATCGCTCGCGACGGTTACCATCGCTCCCGCCCCGTGCGCGCGGTTGATTACGTTCTCCAACTCCCGGATAACACCGTTCGTGGCCGGGTATTGGAGGAGCACGCCGAATTCTTCCGAACCAAACACATGGGTGTCCGGATTAGCCACTACAACCCGTATGCCCAAGGGCTTAGCGCGGGTTTGGACAACTTCAATGTTTTGGGGATGACACAGGTGGTCGACGACAAAGACATTCCGAGTCTCCGTTTGTTTGAGACTCGCGCAAAGGTGCATCGCCTCGGCGCAGGCGGTGGACTCATCAAGAAGCGATGCGTTGGCAATGTCCATGCCCGTCAGGTCCACGATCATCGTCTGAAAGTTGAGCAAGCCTTCGAGTCGACCCTGCGAAATCTCGGCCTGATACGGGGTGTACTGCGTGTACCATCCGGGGTTCTCGAGGATGTTTCGCGCGATCACCGGAGGGGTGACCGTGTCGTAGTAGCCCATGCCAATGAAGGAGCGGAAGATCTGATTCTTCGAGGCGATGCCTCGAAGCTTCTGGAGCGCTTCGAACTCCGAAAGAGGGTTCGGAAGTCGGAGTGGTTGTGACGATTGGATGTCGGCAGGAACCGCTGCTTGTGCCAATTCCTCCA
>Ga0172367_10007240_pt1 | contig 12779 bp, 11 predicted proteins | sample Lak10m_FD_114542 | JGI IMG/M metagenome (GOLD analysis project Ga0172367, IMG submission 114542) | Freshwater microbial communities from Kabuno Bay, South-Kivu, Congo - kab_022012_10m | ecosystem: Environmental > Aquatic > Freshwater > Lake | place: Democratic Republic of the Congo: South-Kivu...
AAGCGCGCACGGCTTCGAGCAGGCGAAAGGTGCCGACGATGTTGGTCTGGATGAAGTCCTCGGGGCCGTGGATGGAGCGGTCCACATGGCTTTCGGCGGCAAAGTGCAGCACGGCGCGCGGACGGTGCTCAGCCAGCAGGCGGTCCACCAGGGCGCGGTCGCCCAAGTCGCCATGCACGAAGACGTGGCGCGCATCGCCCTGCAGGCTGGCGAGGTTTTCCAGGTTACCCGCGTAGGTGAGTTTGTCGAGGTTGACGACCGGCTCGTCGCACTGGGCCAGCCAGTCGAGTACGAAATTACTGCCTATGAAGCCGGCGCCGCCTGTTACGAGAATAGTCATTGAAAAAATATCCAATTAAGAGGGCTTGAGTTCATTTATAGCAATGGGATATGAGGGAGATCCCTTTTAAACGACAGTTAACTCCGCAGAGCGTTCAAATACTGTCGCGCAATATGACTGCTAGTGAAGGCTTCGCGTTGCCTCGGTCGATCGGCTGATTGTGTTTCGGCGAGCTGCAATGCCAATTCCTCAGCGTTACTGAAGTAGTCCGCACTAGTACCGGCAGTTTCGCGGTTGAAGGGCACATCGAAACACAACAGCCTACAGTCGTAGAACAACATTTCAACCAGCGATGGATTTGTGCCACCCACACTGTGGCCATGCAGGTAGAACTCACAGGACTCCCTCAGTTCAGCCAGTTGCTGCGGATCGTAGATCGGGTCGAGCAGCGCTAAACGCGACTCCCTAATATATCGTTCGCGTAAGGCTCGTCCATAAGGGCTGTGGTCCCAGTTGCCTACAATTGTGTAACGTTGCAGCTGGGATTGCAGAGCCCCATCGATCAGCACGTCCAGATTGTTCTCTGGTTCTATGCGACACACCGTCAAGGCCGTGCCAGACTGGCGGGGAATGCCCGGCAGTCGTAGCACGTGGTCCCCAGAATAACCGATCTGCACAGAGCGAGGTATGGCCTGAGGCAGAACGTAGGATCGTAGCGCGAGATTGTCATAGATGACCACATCCGCATATCGCTGCGCCAAGTAGTCAAACAGGCGTAACAATTTGCGTTTGATCAGGCCAAATTTACTACGCCGCCACTCTACGCCGTCGATATTGACGGCCAGTCGTTTGCCCCTCAAACTGCACAATAGTTTGAACAATGGGAACCATAGGCCACCAGATACTCCCAACACCACGATATGAGTCGAAGTTCCCCAAACCGTTAGAAACGCTAACGCATCGTGCAGAACCGACATGCCGCCGTTGGCACGCAACGGAATAAAGCGGCGCAACATATTGTTGAATTGAGGAGTTCGGTCCGGGTACAGCCGTGCATCGCAGGTCACTGTGACGCTCTCGACTTCGGCTGCGATTACCGGTCCGCAGTGCTCCATGAAGGCTTCGAAACCGCCGTAACGGTTTGGGACACCGGAACAGCCGATGAAGGCGATTCGCATGGTGGTGTAGTCTGTGCAATGGAAGTGACTCATCGAAATAGCCGCGTACTTGGCATAGAAGTAGCCCTTATGTTTGCCAAAGGGAATGCGTCCCAGAGAATGAAAAAATTACCGTAAGGTACCGCGCAAACGGCGTTTGCGGTTTCAAATCGAGCCCCGGTATCGGCCGCGCACGGTGTCGCCAGCGATGCGCAAGAGACCCATAAGCGATCCGACCATATAGCGTGCGACCTTGCAAACCGTGGGGTGCTTAAGCAGCACTAAGCGGGCCTTAAATTCGCCCTTTCGCATCTTCCAAATAGCTCCAGAAAGACCGCCGGACGTGCCCGGCGCACGATGCACGGTGGAAAGCTCGCGGTCCAAATATCCCACCCGCATCCCTGGGTCGACGTAGCGAAGCAGGTAAAACCAATCCTCGCAATGCCGCATCGTGGGTAGCCCCAAGCGGCAGCAGCGACGCACAACGAGCGCTGGCGTTACGACTGGGTTATAAAGAACACAAAGCCATGTGAAGGGAACCACTAGCCTCAGGTAGCGGTTCCATGCGCGTGCCAGGACCGAGTAACGGGGCATGCCCCCAACGGCATGAAACAACACATCCAGGTCCTGCACCTGCAGCAACTGCAGCACCGCGTCGATCTTTTCTGACGTGAATTCATCGTCCGAATCGAGGAAGGCGATGTGGCTGAAGCGTGCTCGGCGGATTCCGAGGTTGCGTGCAGCCTGCGGGCCACGGTTGCGTTCAAAGCGATAGCCGCGCACACTCACTCCGCTGCGGTTGGTCGATGGAAGCAGCGGCAACGGGTTAACGGCGGAGCCATCGTCGACCACCACGATCTCTACCTGCTCAGGGTGATTTGTGCTGACCGAATTGAGGGCGCGTTGCAGCATGTCCTTCCGGTTGAACGTGGGAATGACTACCGTGATACCGAAAGGACGTTTAGCAGTCGGTGTTTTCATGTGCCAAGAGTTCATTCGAGGAACGGCACGTCGCGCATGTATGTTGAACCTTGGGCCCACACCAGCAGCAGCAATGCATTGAAACCCAACAGCAGGGCGAAATGTCTGTCGACACGCACGCCTTCGCGTGGGCCATTTAGCAGGGTGAAATATAGGAGAAGCGGGTAGAAACCATAAATGATGCGGTACCCGAAGTAGGGGAAGTACAAGAACGGCACGCAGCAAAATCCGACACGCATCGCAATTGCATAGGCTCGGTTGCTGAGGAGTGTATAGCGTCGTCCTCGCACTGCGCTGAACAGCGGTACCAACAGGGCCGCCACGACACTGGAGAAGGCCAGGACCCGGATCCACACCTCGTCTGCGTCATGTGCCATGTACTTTTGGATTTCATAGAGTAGCGGCTGCAGCAGCATGGGCTCTAGGTTGTACTGGATGAAAATCATCACCGCCCCGATGGCCGCTAGCAGTCCCAGCCAGAACCAGCGCCACGGCAAGGTTGACAGTACCAGCCCCATTAACACCATGGCGGTGCTGGTGTGCAGTATCACGGCTGCGACCGCGACGAGAAGGGCCGCCATCTGATGACGGGTCCATAGCGCAACGCTCAGCATGAACACCGCCATCGACAAACCCTGACGCAACGCGTTGGTTGTAAGCTCAATCCCGATAAGCGAGAACAGCAGTAGCGCAGCGTAGCGCAGGCGAAACGGCCATGGCACCGGCAAGCACAGTAGCAGTGCGCTGACCATGAGCGCCCACGCAGCAGGCAACCACGACACCTTGCAGGCGCCGAGCATGCCAACGTTTAGCAACAGCAGCGATGCCCGATAGCTCAGATCCAGCTCGTCAGTGGAATGACCCTGGCAGTAGCCGCCCAGCAAGTCGGCGTAAGTCAATGTGTCGACGCCGAAACCTTTACTTCGAGCGAACAACGATGCCAGCAGCAGCAACAAAATCACTCCTGCAGCCAATGTCGATCTTCGGCCGCTTTGCGGATGCAATGTTTGGCTACCGCTTATCATCGCCGGCAGTAGCGTCAATAACATGACCGCGAGGATAACCAAAAGAACGTCACGCAGCGCCATCAGTTCGAGGTCTCCATCAGGGTATCCTCTATGTCCGGCACCTGCACCGCGCCACGCCGCGCAAGCACTTCTTTGAGCACTTGGGACGGTGACCACTGCTCCTGAAAGCGAGGTTCAAGCGTATTGCCCTCGGCCCACTCGTTCCATGATTTCACGAACAACAACGGCTGCTCATTTCGCATTTCCAGCGCTACTGCCGATTCGGCGGCTTGCCTGAACGAGGCCTCGCAATAACCACTGAGCACTAGGCCACGCCGACCTGAACGTGGTGTGTTGTCCCATCCGGTTACTACTGTGGCATGAGCCACGCCGGAAATGTTCTGCATGGCTCGAGCCTGCATTTTCGCAGTAGCGGAGAAGGTGCGCACCTCCGGCCCTAGCCCAAGCTTGCGCAAAACTTGCCAAGAACCTGAATACAGGTTCTGCATCCACGGCTTGCCGAAATATGCCGCCACTGGCGTAACTACGACAGCATCGAGCCCCACACTTTTCGGGTCAGGCACTTCGCCAGAGCGACCAGGCGACCAGTTGCCAATCAAATACAGATGCGCCCCAGTTAGGCGTTGTACCTCTTGCTTAAGCCGACCAAGGTAAAACGTGGCATCAGGGATCTGATTGGGCTTATAGATAACGAAAGGAAACGTTCCGTCGATCTCCAAGTAATGACCGCTAGTGATGTATCTGGATATCAGCTCAGCATGAGCCCGCAGTTCTTGCTCGTTATAGCTTTGCTCTATGAGCACTCGTTTTGACGCACCATGCCACACCCCGGTCCAACTCTCGTTCGCCCACCCCAGGATGAAGCGAAAGTTCTTTTGGCCCATAGCGATCATGCGATCGAGCGGTGCATGCAAAAGGCGCCGACCCGCGAACCAGTAGTGCCAGTGGCAAAAAGCGTCTACGCCAATATCACACGCCAAGTCGATCTGCTCGCGAAGCGTGTCTTCACAACGCAAATCATAGAAACCAAGGGACCCAGGCAAGACAGGCTGCACGTGGCCAGGGTACAGTGGACGCGCCTTGGCTACGTTATGCCATTCGGTAAAGCCGCGACCCCAGAATTCATCGTTTTCAGGTGTTGGATGAAATTGTCCGAGATAGTAAGCAATGCATTTCAACTTATTCATAGTGATATATCCGGGACAGTTCTTGTATCGAGCCGCGCAAGATCTGGACTTTGCGGCTCCCATCGGTTGCTCCTAGCGTTGAAAGCCTTGACTACACGAGCCGGTGCACCAACAACCATGTTTTGTGCCGCAACTTCTCCCGACACGACTGAGTTGGCGCCCACGATGGCACCGTCGCCGATACGTGCAGGGCCAATGATCACCACGTTGTCGCCGATCCAAACCCGCTCACCAATCTGTACTGGTCCGTTGGAGACAAGCTGCCGCAGAGCTGGTGGCTCAGTGGGCCGGCTATGCATAGAGCCCTTGTAATTACCATGGTTATGGTCAGTGATGTGCACACCACTTCCAATCAGACAGTTGTCACCAATAGATATTTGTTTCATGCACGCTATGTGCAAGCGCTCGGAAGCAGAGAAATTTGCACCTATTTCCAAAACAGGGGTGGCATCTAAAGGATTCACGATAGCTTCAATCCAAGCGAACCTTCCTATCGAACATTTAGGCCCAGCTTTAATGAATGCTGTTCCAGTAATCCGAGAAGAATCTCCGATAAACCCCTGAGGCCAGCCAAACATCCATGCGCGCAACTGCCCTGTAAAACGTTCTTTTGCTCTAAACAATAAACGCAAGAAACGAACTCTGCGACTTTCTGTTTGCCAAATACGCTGAATCCCAGAAAATATCGTCATTCCGTAGTCTTTATTTTCAATCTAATTTTCGAAATTAATCGTAGAGTTACATAGAATGGCCAAGCAAAATTTTTTTTCATATTTGCAATTGGCCAAAGAAAAATCCAGTAAACAGGATATTTTCTGAGTTGCTGCCATATTTTCTCATCGGATTCCTCGGCTTTGAAAAGACCAATACTTTCAAAACGCACAGTCCATATCAATCCTGGCAAATAGTCGTTTATATGTCTCCTTAATATTGCATTGCTCATTTTATGATTTTTCCCAAAAAATTCATTTATGATCGCAGGAAAGTTTGAGCAAAAAGTTTTTAACACTCGATAGCCGCCAGTATTGCCTGACGTGGCAAGAATACCTCTGTTCTTTACAAAAAAAAATGGACCGTCAGTATTGAGCAGGGGCAATATCCATCCCAATTGAACTAACGATGTTCCACTGAATTTATCGATTTGAACACCTTGTGGTGTCGCCACAAGCAACTCCCGATCGATCACCATGCCTGAGATAAAAGTCAACCATGTATTTACCGCAGTGGCAAACGAAATTGCGTCCAAATTGATCACACTCAGCAACCCGATAGGTTCGCCTTGGTTGGCGCTGCACACTGGATTCATCCATTCGCTTTTTATGTAAATAAGCGCAGGCTGCTGACTAATCAAAATTCCCAATATTTGAGCTACTACGCCACGCTTGGGCAAGTCGTCGTCACTAATTATCCAGAACCATCTACTGCGAACCTGCTTCACGCAATGAGAAAAATTTTGATCGGGACCAACATTCGTGGCGTGTCGATAGATAGTCAGCTGCGGCCAATCAATTTGGATCTTCGTCAAGACAGAAGATGTCGCGTCCGTAGACGCATTGTCGGAAACATAGACTGCAACATCGTTTCCAAACGGTTGAAGATCTGACTTAAGGCAACACAAAAGCAATTCAAGACTATTACATCGATTGAAGGTGGGAACAATTATGGTTAATTTAGGGGAATCCATCGGTACTTTAGAAGTTTTAAAAATTAATATTTTGCTATTCTTAGATACGACTCAAACACATCCTCAGCTTGCGGCATGACTGGGCGAAAATGACAAAGGCGAATACTAGCCCGGACCGACGCGCACACCTGAAACGTTGTGAAAAATATCCTGCTACGAATGAACCACCTATGCGTAGTAATTCATAGTATCCAATCCGGCGGGGAGTCATTCTGTAATGGATGCACAGAGACTCGTTGGCCATTACCGCCCGATAGCCAGCAGTTGCAGCTATAAGTTCAGAGATAAAAACCTGCCCTTGAATCTGAGCTATCGCCCCTCTAGGCAAAGATAACTGTTCCGCGTGCTGACTAAAGGAGGTAGCCAGTTTGAGCCTTGTCTCGGGTGAAAAGAACGCCTTCTGAGAGGCTCCATCGGTCGTGGCAGACTTATGCTTGACCACATCCTCACCAGTGTTAGGACTGAAGAGTCCCCCGTCGTAGATGGCACCTTCGCCAAGAAGGGAAATTTCAGCAAAGGCGAACTCCAGCGGAAACAGGTCAACGACCTTGTAGTCTGAAAAACGTTCGGCCAAACGAACCATACGCAGGTGTTCGTTGCGGAAGAAATATCCAGTGGGATGGCGACAGGTATATGCGATAGAGCTGACTGCGTCGAGACCGCGCGCAAAGAAGCGATGTCGTCCGCTACCAGGTACGGAAAACTCGCAGAAACCGCACGATACGCTGGGATGTGAACGCAGGAAGGCCTTGAACTCATCCAGTCGATCGACGTTAGTGCGGTCTTGGTCCGTCGAATAAACGACGTACTCGCCGCTCGCGTAACCGAAAACGTTGACCATGTTGAACAGTGCACCCCGATTCTCGGAGTTGGATGCCAGTTTGAGACGGGGATCTGTGATCTTCTTCAGTTCGTTGAAAGTGCCGTCGGTGGATCCGTTATCCAGAACGATCACCTCAATGTCATCGTCCGGCAGGGACAACAGGCTTAACACCAACTCCCGCACACGGATAAGACGGTTATACGAGGGAATGCAGAAGCTAAGTAACGGCTGGGAATGCATAGGCTCGAAAGTTCTCATAGAACGGATCGCCTCTTAAAGATCCGGGATAGCTGCGTGCGCAGCGGACTGAGGGTGGAGTTTGATAATTTCGTCGCAGTTCTTCAGCGTCGAGAGGCGGTGCGCAATAATCAGGACGGTTAGGCGCTTATCAAGGCCTTCGATGGAGCGCATGACGGCTTCCTCTGTAGCGTTGTCAAGCGCGCTGGTTGCCTCATCGAAGATGAATACGTCAGCCTTTTTATATAAGGCGCGGGCGATGCCAATGCGTTGCCGCTGGCCGCCAGACAACTGGACGCCGCGCTCGCCGACCAGTGTGTCGTAGCCGCCTGGCAAACTTTCGATCGTCGGCCCTATCTGAGCCAGGGACGCGGCACGACGCACCGCCTCATCATCAATGGACTCTGGCGGTACGCCGAACGCTATGTTCTCTCGCACTGTCCCGTCTTTCAGGAAAAGATCCTGAGGAACATGAGCGATGTGAGGACGCCAGGCATTGACGTTAGTAGCAGTAATCTGCACGCCATCCACCAGCATCTGCCCCTCGGATGGATGCAACAGGCCCATTACGATATCCAAAAGCGTGCTTTTTCCGCTTCCGGTCTCGCCGATGAAGCCGATACGCTTGCCTTTGGGGATAATTAGGCTGAAGTTGTTCAGGATCGAAGGCGCCCCGGCGGCGTAACGAAATCCAACGTTACGTAGCTCGATAAGCGAATCGAACTGCAATGGGAGCGACGCAGGCTGTGAATCAAGCGCCAATGGTTGTTCTAGCAGCTTAAGCATTTCGCGCATTGAACCCTGGGCACCCTGGATCGTGGACCACGACTGGTAAAACTGCTGCAATGCCGGGAGCAGTCGCTGCATACCCAGCGCCAACGCGGCGAGCATAGGTATGACCTCGGTTACCCCAGTTTCTCCTCGCGAAAATACCAGGGCGATCAGTGCGATCAGCACCATGCCGACCGACTCCATAAGAAATCGAGGGCTCTGGGATACGAACTGGTTATCGCGTTGGGCCTTGCGCAACGCCAAGTCGGAGCGTTGGAAGGTTGTAACAAAGGTTTCCTGCGTATGATCAAGGAGGATATCGCGGATGCCACCGAGGCCCTCCTGCAGATAGCGGATCGTATTAGTGGACTCCCGTGCGATAAGATCGCTGTTTGCGCGCAAACTTCGACGTAGTAACCGGATCATGAGTGCGTAAAGACCGCCAAACACGGCGAAGGCCGCCAACGCGCTGGCCGGAATAATGGTACACAGAGTAATAAGGATGGCCACTGCCATGAAGCCGGAACTGAACAGCGCCATACTTGGGGCGATTACATAGAAAATCACTTCGCTGGTTTTAATGGCGATGCCGTTGATGACCTCACTACTGTTTCTGGCGATGTGCACTGCGTAGGGTTGGTGTAGGCTACGCCGGTAGACGTCGCTACTGAGGTCAGCGCCAAGGCCAAACGAATACACAAGCGACATACGTAGCACTAGGATACGGATTGCTCCGGCGAACAGAACGGCCGCGCAGAATCCCGCTGTTGCAGCTATGATGACTTCAGAGTCAGTCGATACACCCAGGTAGTCAAAGGTTGACACCAAGGTTGGATGCTCAAGGAGGCGATTCGGATTAGCCAGCGCGCTCAGGAAAGGCAACACAGCACCAACGCTGATCACTTCGGCAAGCGAACTCAGAATCATCAACACAAGCAATAGCTTGAACTGTCGGCGCCGAGGCTGGCCGATGGCTTGCCACAGACGTAACGTTAAGCTGCAGAGAGAGGCGTCCATGTTCACGTGTGATTTGGATATTCGAAGCTCTCAGTAGTCCAGCGGACCATGTCGGCCACGCCGTCGCGTGCTGTCATGAGAGGTTCCCATCTCAGCAGGCGTCGAGCCTTCGCAATATCTGCGATGAATACGCGCTGATCGCTTTCCCGTACCGGCAGGCGCTCGTAAACAAGGGGCGCCCCGGTGATCTCCTCCAGCATTTGTAGGAGTTCCAGTAGCGACAGACTATTGTCCACCGCACCACCTATGTTGAAGGCGTGACCACTCGCTGTGTCGATGTGTTCCAAAGCAGCTAGGTATAACCGCTTCATGTCCTCAGCATGCAATACGTCGCGCACCTGCTTTCCGCTTCCTGATATCGTGAAGGACTTCGTTTGGCCATGGGCCGCTTCGACCGCCTTCTGACAGAACCATCCGACCCAGCCCTGGTCATAGGTAGCAAACTGACGCCCTCCGTACATTGAGGAGTGACGGAAGACCACCGTCTTGAGTCCGAAGATGCGCGCGTAATCCAACATGTACTGGTCGGCTGCCCCTTTGGAGCAGCCATACGGCGACTGAAAGCTAAGTTGCACATGCTCGTCGAAACCATTTGGATGCTGCACACAGCGGTACCTAGTTTTTGTTTCTTCGTATTGAAACTGTTCGAGATCACCATAGACCTTATTGGTCGAGGAATAGACAACCGCAGCGCTCGGCACATGCCGACGCACCGATTCGAGCAGGTTGTGGGTGCCAACCACATTAATCTCGAAGTCCATCTGCGGATTCGCGATCGATGTGGTCATCGCAACCTGACCAGCGAGATGGAATATCGCGTCGGGGCTGAACTCCCGCACCGCACGCTCCACGTCATTGCGATTTCGGATATCTCCGTGCTGGAAGTGAAACTGTCCTTGCGAGGATAGCCACTCGAGGTTGCTTCGTGAACCGCTGCGCGATAGGTTGTCAAACACCATCAGTTGGTCGCCCCTAGTCAGCGCATCCGCCGCCAAATTGCTGCCGAGGAAGCCGCAGCCACCAGTAATCAAGAGTTTCATGGTTTTCAGGCCTCCATGCCTAGAGCTTTGCGGATCCCCGCCTCAATGTCATATTCGCACTTCCATCCAAGCGCTGTGAGCGGCGCCACATTAGCAGCCGAGTTCATCACTTCGCCGGCCCGGTAGGGAAGTGCTCCAAATTTCAATTCCGTCGTCGAACCGGTCAAGCCCTTGACCAGGATGACAAACTCCTTGATCGAAATCGATCTACCACTGCCAATATCGTACTCGCGCAATATGGGTGCAGCCCCCTCGATCTCACGCAGAAGTAACAAGTAGGCTGAGACGACATCGTCTATGTAGATGAAATCACGGCGTTGTTCGCCATGCGTCAACCGAATTTCGGGTTCATTGGCAAGACAACTGTTAAATATGTATGAAGTGAATTTTGTAGCATCATCGCCAAAACCGTAGAAGTGCTCCAGCCTGAGATTCCAGAAAGCGATCTTCTCATTCAACGCAAAAAAGCGCCCCCATTCAAGCAATTGATTTTTCGAAAACGAATAGAAATTAAGGTATTTGTCCAAGATGGTGTCAGTGTTCATGAATGAACGGACGCCAGCCCTCGATCCAGCATCAAGTAGGCGCAGGGGAAACTCAGTGTTGGCGGAGAAAATCTCCGTAACTGTTTCGTTGTTCCGTCCATAGCTTGTCGCGGTGTGGACGATGGTGTCAACCTTGCCGTGATCATGAAAAATTGCATCGTAATCAGCAGATTCAACGTCAACTAGAGTCAGGTTGTTTAGCACACCAGACAGGCGATGCAGAGACGAAGAGCTTCGCTTCAACCCAATCACCCTGTAGCCTTCTGCAATCAGAGCTCGTGCAAGATGGCTGCCGAGAAAGCCAGTAATGCCTGTCAAAACAATTTGCTTAGTAATCTTTATTTCCTTTTAAACAATTTTAAACATCAGTAATAAAACGATCATCATGCCATCGTGCTGTACGGACAATTGCTTCGTCGAGACACAGTGGAGGTGACAGTACGAGTTCGGATTGAGCACGCGACACATCTGGCACGTAATGTGATGCGCCCACTCCCGGTTTTGCTGCATGAAGAATTTTTAGCCGGATGGGTTTTGCAAGAACTTGGCAGACACGCCGAGCCAGGTCGGATATGGAGATGCTCTCGTCTGAGCCTACGTTGTAGGCGCGGCCAGACTGCCCCCGGAGCAACACCGCCCATAACCAGGCTGCCATGTCCGCGGCGTAGAGGTAGCTGCGAAAGGGAGCCCCGTCGCCATGCACGATAATATCTTCGCCCTTTATCACGGCGTTCAGGAAGTTGCCAACCGCGAAATGCTTGTCGAGCGGCAAATGTGGCCCTACGGCTGCAAATAGACGCGCGACATGAACATCGAGACCGTCGGCGGTAGACTGTGCTGCCAGCCATTCCGACACACGCTTACCCTCTCCATAAGCAGAGGTTGCCAGCAGCGGATCAGGTCCACCTAGGTGGGTTTCCGGCACATGTGTCATTCCGGTAGGGGGAGGGCCATACACTGCGCCGGAACTCAGAAGTAGGAGTCTGCAAGCGCCGCTGGCGCGTGCAAGTGCCAGCACTCGACGCGTTCCTTCGAGGCAAGTCGAGAAGACGTCTTGTGGCGACACTTGCGCAACCACGTCGGTGGCCGCGTGGATGATCACATCGTGCCTCTCGGTACCGATCGGAAAATCGCGCACGTCACCGGTGATCCAGTCCACTCGCCCTTCCATAGCTGGCCAGTCATTTAGGAACGAGGCTGGATTCCGACTCAAGACGGTGATGCGGCAACCCAGCCCAAATTCCGCATTTGCATCCAGTAAGGTCGCCAACAGCCACTTACCGACAAAACCCGTTCCACCGGTAATGAAGATCTTCTGCCCCGCCAGTGACCGCCATGTCGCTGGACCGAGAAGGCCGTGGCAGCGCTGAAGATCCTCGATGGGAACGTTCAGTGGTGATGAACTAGGCTTCTGCGACATCGTCATGCCGAGGCGGCGGACCTGGTGGCCTGGCTGAACGACTCGACCTTCGCTCGCACGCTGTCGGCGTCCAGCCCATGCTCGCGCAGCAGATAGTCGTGCGTGCCACAGTGTTCGGAGAAGCGGTCCGGCACGCCGATGCGCAGCACGCGCACGGGCTCATGCTCGCTGGTGATCTCCGTCACTGCGGCGCCCAGACCGCCCAGCACCGAGTGCTCCTCCAGTGTGATCAGGCCAGACGTCGAGCGCGCGGCGGCGCACACGTCCTCGGCCCGCAGCGGTTTGAGCACTGGGGCACTCCACACCGACACTTCCAGCGCCTGCGCCACGTCCACTGCGGCGCGGACCATAGAGCCAGTCGCGATCAGTCCGGGGCAGTCCGGGCGCCCCCTGCAAACCTGAAGCAGGCTGCCAGCCTGCAGGGCGGCAACCGGGCCCTCATGGACGTCGCCGCGATCAGACTTGCCCATGCGTAGATAAACCGGACCTTTGGCAGCGTAGGCGTAGTCCATACAGGCTGCCATCTCGAAACGATCCGATGGCGACAGGACTTCAATCCCTGGAATCGCGCGCGTGCAAGCGATGTCTTCAGTGGACTGATGGCTCGTG
>Ga0172367_10007242_pt1 | contig 12777 bp, 17 predicted proteins | sample Lak10m_FD_114542 | JGI IMG/M metagenome (GOLD analysis project Ga0172367, IMG submission 114542) | Freshwater microbial communities from Kabuno Bay, South-Kivu, Congo - kab_022012_10m | ecosystem: Environmental > Aquatic > Freshwater > Lake | place: Democratic Republic of the Congo: South-Kivu...
CAGGGCCTGACCCGCCTTCACAACTTGATCAGTTCCGTCGGCTCAGGCCCTGATCTCCGCCCACCAAGGGGGTCAAAATTGGACGCCGATAAGGGGTCAAGATTGCGCGCCGATTGACAGCCCGAGCCGCTGGGGCCCGCCGCGCCTGTGGCAAGGACACCGGCACCGTGCGCTTGGTCGATGGTGATTTCACCGTGGTCGCCGACCTGCCGAAGCGCGTCGAATGGGACCAGGCGAAGCTCTCCGCCATTGTCGAGCGGATCCGCGCCGCAGGCGAGGATCCGGCCGAATACGTCGAGATCAGCTTCAAGGTGCCCGAACGTGCTTATGTCGCCTGGCCCGAGGCGATCCGCCAGGGCTTCGAGCCCGCCCGCACCGTCAAGACCGGCACGCTGAAGATCGACCTGCTGCCGCAGGAGGACCGCGCGTGAGCCTGCCCATCATCACTGCCGACCAGCGGTTGGCCGAGCCCCGCGGCATCAAGGGCTGCATCTTCGGCAAGTCCGGCATCGGCAAGACCAGCCTGCTTTGGACGCTCGACCCGGCCCGCACGCTGTTCATGGATCTCGAGGCGGGCGATCTGGCCATCGAGGGCTGGCCGGGTGACAGCATCCGGCCGCGAACATGGGCGGAGTGTCGGGATTTCGCAGTGTTCATCGGCGGGCCGAACCCGGCCCTGCGTGACGAACAGCCCTACAGCCCCGCGCATCATGCCGCGGTCTGCCAGAAGTTCGGCGATCCCGCAGCGCTTGACCGCTACGACACGATCTTCGTCGACTCGATCACCGTGGCGGGGCGGCTCTGCTTCCAATGGTGCAAGGGCCAGCCTGAGGCGGTGTCGGAGAAGACCGGCAAGCCGGATGTGCGCGGGGCCTACGGGTTGCACGGGCGCGAAATGATCGCCTGGCTGACCCACCTCCAGCACACCCGGGGTCGCAACGTCTGGTTCGTGGGGATCCTCGACGAGAAGTTCGACGACTTCAACCGGCGCATCTTCCAGCCGCAGATCGACGGCTCGAAGACCGGGCTCGAGCTGCCGGGGATCGTCGATGAGGTGATCACCATGGCCGAGTTGAAGGGTGAGCCGGGTCAGGAAACGGTCCGGGGGACCGTTTCCCCGGCGAACGGGGGCGAACCCTACCGCGCCTTCGTCTGCCACACCATCAACCCCTGGGGCTTTCCGGCAAAGGACCGTTCCGGTCGCCTCGGCCCGGTGGAAGAGCCGCATCTTGGCCGTCTGATGGACAAGATCCGCGCCCCCGGCACGCCCGCGCCCCGTCGCCTGACCTTCACGCCGCCCGCTGAAGGCGCGGCTGATCACCCCCATCCGCAATCCTGATCTGCAGAGGAGACACCCCATGGGTTCCTGGAACGACTTCAACGACGCGCAGTCCAACACCAACCTCATCCCCAAGGGCACGCTGGCCAAGGTGCGGCTGACGATCCGCCCCGGCGGTTTCGACGACCCGTCGCAGGGCTGGACCGGGGGCTTTGCCACCCGCGGCTCGACTGGCGCTGTGTATCTCAATGGCGAGTTCACCGTCACAGAGGGGCAGTATGCCCGGCGCAAGATCTTCACGCTGATCGGGCTTTACAGCCCGAAGGGGCCGGATTGGGCCAACATGGGCCGCAGCATGATCCGCGGAATGCTGAACTCGGCGCGCGGGATTTCCGACAAGGACCAGTCGCCGCAGGCGCAGTCTGCGCGCCGGATCAACGGGCTTGGGGATCTGGACGGGATCGAGTTCCTCGCCCGGATCGATGTCGGCACCGATGCCACCGGCGACGACAAGAACGAAATCCGCAGCGCGGTGACGCCGGACCATCGGGATTACGCCGGAGCTATGGGGCTCACCGCGCAGCCCGGCTACAACCCGCCCACGCAAACCGCGTCGCCGCAGCCGGTTCAGCAGCAGCCCGCGTCGCCCGTACCGGGTCGTCCCTCCTGGGCGCAGTGAGGGCCTGATCCATGCGCCTTCGCCCCCGTCAAAGCCTTTTCGTGGAGCGCAGCCTCGCTGCGCTCTGCGATCACGGCAACACCCTCAGCATCGCCTCGACGGGTTTCGGCAAGACCATCGCCCTGTCGGCGGTTGTCGCAAAGTCCCTCGAGGGCAGCGACGCCAAGGCCTGCATCCTGGCCCATCGCGACGAGTTGACCGCGCAGAACCGGGCGAAGTTCGGCCGGGTTGCGCCTGACATCACCACCTCCGTCGTCGATGCCGAGGCCAAGAGCTGGGCAGGGCGTGCGACCTTCGCCATGGTGCCGACCCTCTCGCGGCCGGCCAATCTGGCCGCGATGCCCGCGCTCGACCTTCTGGTCATCGACGAGGCGCATCACGCGGTGGCCGACAGCTATCGCCGGATCATCGACCATGTCCAGGGCGCCAATCCTACCTGCCGGATCTTCGGCGTCACGGCGACGCCCAACCGGGGCGACCGCAAGGGCCTGCGCGAGATCTTCGACAATGTCGGCGACCAGGTGCGGCTGGGCGAGCTGATCGCCTCGGGCCACCTCGTTCCGCCCCGCACTTACGTCATCGATGTCGGCGTGCAGGACCAGCTGCGCGCCGTGCGCAAAAGCGCTGCCGACTACGACATGACCGAGGTCGCGCAGATCATGAACCGCGCGCCGGTGACGGATGAGGTCGTGCGGCACTGGCAGGAACAGGCGAGCGAGCGGCCGACCGTGGTCTTCTGTTCCACCGTCGCCCATGCCGAAAACGTCGCTGCCGCCTTCAACGGCGCAGGTGTTTCGGCGGCCGTCATCCATGGCGATCTCGATGTCGGCACGCGTCGCCGGATCCTCGCCGCCTATGCCTCGGGCGAAATCCGCGTCATCGTCAACGTGGCCGTGCTGACCGAGGGCTGGGACCATCCGCCCACCTCATGTGTCGTGCTGCTGCGGCCGAGTTCCTACAAGTCGACCATGATCCAGATGGTCGGGCGCGGCCTGCGCACAGTGGATCCCGAGGAACACCCCGGTGTCGTCAAGACCGACTGCATCGTGCTGGATTTCGGGACATCGAGCCTGATCCACGGCACGCTGGAACAGGATGTCGATTTCGACGGCAAGACTGAGTCCGGCGACGCCCCGACCAAGACCTGCCCCGGCTGTGGCGCTGAAATCCCGCTGGCCGCCATGGAATGCCCGCTTTGCGGCGAGATGTTCGCGCAAGACGTCGAGGAGCCCGGCGAAGGCCAGGATGCCGTCCCGCTCTCGGGTTTCATCATGTCCGAGATCGACCTCCTGAAACGGTCAAGCTTCGCATGGGTCGATCTGTTCGGCGATGACGCGGCCCTGATGGCCAATGGCTTCAATGCCTGGGGCGGGATCTTCTTCCTCGAGGGCCGCTGGCACGCCGTTGGTGGCGCGAAGGGCCGCGCGCCCCGGCTTCTGGGCGTGGGCGAGCGGACGGTCTGCCTCGCGCAGGCCGATGACTGGCTTAACGAATATGAGACCGACGAAAGCGCCTTCAAATCGAAGGGCTGGCTGAAGCAGGCGGCAACCGAAAAGCAGCTGCAATATCTGCCGCCCGAGTTCCGGCAGGACTATGGCCTGACCCGCTATCGCGCCTCGGCGCTGATGACCTTCGGTTTCAACAAGCGCGAAATCCGCCAGCTCGTCGGCCGCGCCAGCCCGGGTATCGGGAGGGCGGCGTGACCCATGCTGCGCATAGTGCACCCCCTCGCGAACCGGCCCGCCATTGGCACCCGCGCCTGCAACCCTGCGCCGCTTGCCTGCGCCCCGCGCAAGGCTTCGGCTTCTTCAACCCGGCCAAACCACGCCCCCGCAAGCATCGCTGGTTCTGCTCGATGCCCTGCCAGGCATGGTTCGCGGCCCGCCATCGCAAAGGACTGACCATGCAGGGAACCACTGAGGAAGAACGTCTCGCCATCGCGCTGGTTATGAAACGGCTGGGCCAGACCATGGATGCGATCGGTTGGCAGAAACGCCTCTGCGACCTGTCCGAGACCGACGTGACCGCGCTGATCGAGGAGGTGCTGGAAGGTTACGGCGCCGAGATGTCGCGCATCGCCGCATCGTCGGAGGTGCCGTTTTGACACTGGATTTCAACCCGCGCCCCTCCATGGCCGACCGGATCAACACATTGGTCGACGCAGCACTGATTGCCGAGCGCGAGGCGACGCCGCCCCGGACCTATCTCGGCGCGTCCCGGCTTGGGTATGCCTGCGAGCGCGCCCTGCAATTCGAATTCGCGGGCGCGCCCAAGGACGACGGTGCGGATTTCGGCGGCCAGACGCTGCGGATCTTCGAGATCGGCCACCAGCTCGAGGAACTGGCCATCCGCTGGCTGCGCGCGGCCGGGATTGACCTCTACACCCGCAAGGGCAATCGCCCCGATGGCGAACAGTTCGGCTTTTCCGTCGCTGGTGGCCGCATCCGGGGGCACGTCGACGGGATCATTGCCAACGCCCCCGCAGTGCTGGGACTGCAAACCCCCGCGCTCTGGGAGTGCAAGACCATGAACGCCAAGAACTGGCGCGCCTGTGTCAAGGAAGGGGTCACGGTCTCCAAGCCAGTTTATGCCGCCCAGATCGCGATCTACCAAGCCTACATGGAAGCGACCGTGCCGGGGATTTCGGCCGCGCCCGCGTTGTTCACCGCGATCAACAAGGACACGGCCGAATTGCATCACGAGCTGGTGCCGTTTGATGCGGCCCTCGCACAGCGCATGTCCGACCGCGCGGTGCGGATCCTTCAGGCCACCGATGCAGGCGATCTGTTGCCGCGCATCGCCGCCAGCCGCGACTTCTTCGAATGCCGGTTCTGCGCCCACGCAGGGCGGTGCTGGGGGCTGGCCGGATGAACGACACCCCAAAGAACCCGCCCGACACCTTCGACACACCCGAGGACACGAACATGAGCAACGAACCCGAAAAACCCGCGCAAGACATACCCGTCCAGCCCGCAGTTCCGCTGCAGAATCTCGTCCATTTCAACCCCTGGCGCGATTTCAACGATGCCGCCCCGCAGATCGACCCGTTCGGCGACGAGCCGGACCCCGATCAGATCGAGCAGTTCATGCAGGTGGTCTTTGGCTACTGCGACGGGCTGATCCCGGTCCGCAGCTTCATCGACAAGGGGCAGGGCCTCGACGGCCGACCACACAACATCTGGATCGAGATGGGCGAGTTCGTCTCCTACAAGATGGCCACCTTCGCCACTTGGGCCTCGCGGGAAGGGGCCGCCGTCTATGTGATCCCCGGCACCGTCGCTGCCCCTGGGCAGGCCAAGGCCGCCGAAATCCTGCAGATGCAGGCCGTGATGGTCGACATCGACTGTGGCGACATCGCTGCCAAGCGCGCCCATCTCGAACGTCACCTTGGCCCACCGACCATGGTGGTTGAAAGCGGTGGGGTCACGCCTGAGGGCCAGCGGAAGGCGCATGTCTGGTGGAAACTGACCGAACCCGCCGAGGGTGAAGACATTCGTCGTCTCTGCCGCCTGCGCGGTGACATTGCCGCAAAGGTCGGTGGCGACATGCATTTTCGCTCCGCCCACCAGCCGATCCGGGTGGCGGGGTCGGTCTATTACAAGAACAACCTCAAGACGCAGGTCCGGATCGTCGAACTGAACGCGGGCCTCGAGCGGGATCTGGGAGAGTTCATCGAGGCCGTGGCCGACATGCCTCCTGCACCCGGGATCAGTCTGGCCCCGGATTTCGCCACGCCGGACAAGCCCCGCCTCGACGATGTGCTGGTGACTCCAGTGCGCGAGGGCGGGCAGGACGACTGGTCCCGCTTCGAGGGCGCCTCGGCGGCGATCGGCCATTTCATCCGCATGGTCCACGAGGGCCGGATGTCGAAGGACGAGGGCTGGCAGGCGATCTGTGGCTACAACGCCGCCATGCTGCGGCCCCAGTGGCCGGTGGAGCGGCTCAAGCGCGAGTCCGAGCGCCTCTGGGCGATCCATGTCGAGAAGCATGGACCACCGCTGATCCGGCTCGACAGCGCAGCACCTGTGCCGAATGAACTGCCCGCATTCACGCTGGGTGCGCTACTCGACGACCAGAGCCCGATGCCCGCCGACATCATCGCGCCGCGCGTCCTGACGCCCGGGGGGCTTCTGGTCCTTGGCGGTGCGCCCAAGATCGGCAAGAGCGATCTCTTGATTTCCTGGCTCGTGCACATGGCGGCGGGCCAGCCATTCCTCGGCTTCACTCCGCCACGGCCCCTGAGAATCTTCTACCTGCAGGCGGAGATCCAGTATCACTATCTGCGGGAGCGCATGCAGCAGGTGACGCTGCCCGCGAGGCTTCTGATCGCCGCCCGCGACAACCTGGTTGCCACGCCAAAGCTGAAGATGCTGCTGGACACCGAGGGCAGCGTGCGCGTGGCGCAAGCTATCCGGCATGCTTTCCCGGGTGATCCTGTCGACATCATCTGCATCGACCCCATCCGCAATCTCTTCGACGGCGGCCCGGACGGCGGCGGCGAGAACGACAACGCCGCGATGATGTTCTTCCTGAAGGACCGGGTCGAGGTTTTGCGCGACCACATCAGCCACGACTGCGGCGTCATCCTGGTCCACCATACCAAGAAGCTCAGCAAGCAGCAGGTGAAGGACGACCCCTTCCTCGCCCTGTCGGGGGCCAGCGCGCTCAGGGGTTTCTACACCACCGGCCTGATCCTGCACCGCCCCGACGAGGACAACCCGCAGCGCAAGCTAGAGATCGAGCTGCGTAACGGCCCAGCTTTGGCCGCCAAGCTGATCGACAAGGTCGGGGGCGAATGGGTCGAGATAAACCCGATCAACGAACGGCTGGTCCGCGCTGAGGTGGGGGCAAAGCACGATGCTGAGCGCGACCGCAAGGGCGAGGCGATCGTCCACATCCTCATGGACGAGGCCCTGAAGGGCCGGATGTACACCATGACCCTGTTCGCCGAGTCCTTCGAGAACACGAGCGGCCTCAGCGGCCAGACCAGCATCCGCGACCGCCTCAATGTGCTGACCACCAAGGGGGTCATCAAGTTCGTCAAGGGCGACGCTGCCAGCGCCCTCGGCCTGCCGACGGATCGCAGCAAGTATGGCTATCTCTGCACCGAGTTCATGGAGCTGACCACCGGTGACGAGGTCGTGGATCCCGACACCGGTGAAGTCCGCATGGCGCGGATTCCGGTGCTACCGAGTCACTACAAATGCCCCCAAACCGGAGCGCTCCTGCCGGTCGAGAACCCCGCCGTCTGGGTCTATCCGGAGGGGTTTGAGGGATGAGCTTTGCCGCCCCGATACGATCCGCAATCTGGCGCGTCGATCCCGAAATCTGGCCAGATTTCGCGCAATCCGGAATCCTAGCGAAATCTGGAATCTGGCTTTTCTGCCGTGATTTCAGATGCTTGATGGCTCCTATCCAGATTGCGGAGGGGGTCGTCCGAGATCTGATCCGCAATCTGGATTCTGCAATAAATATCAGTGGGTTGCGCCAGATTCCAGATTTCGGAAAGAGCCCCCCTAAAGGGGTGGGTGCACCCCCCGCAAGGGCGGGGATGCACCACCCACCCCTGGGCGATGTTCCCGGGCCGAAACCTTGGCCCGAGGACGATCCGACGAAGGCTGCCGGTACCGCCAAGAACATGACCGCCGTCGCCTTCCACCGAGCAGCCAATCAGAAGAGGAGACCAACCATGGCTGACCTGACACCCGACACCCGCCCCCATGTGGCCATCCCCGATCTCACACCCTCGTTCCGGTCTGGTCGCACCCTGCTGGCCCTTGATCTCGGCACCACGACGGGATGGGCGCTGCATGGCCTTGATGGGCTGATCACCAGCGGCACCGTGTCCTTCCGTCCCGGCCGCTTCGATGGCGGTGGTATGCGCTATCTGCGGTTCAGCAACTGGCTGGGCGAACTGGACCGTCTGTCGGGCCCCATCGCTTCGATCTGGTTCGAGGAAGTCCGCCGCCACGCGGCAACCGACGCCGCCCATGTCTATGGCGGGCTGATGGCCACACTGACCGCATGGGCGGAATTGCGGGGCGTGCCTTACGAGGGCGTCCCGGTCGGCACCGTCAAGCGCCACGCCACCGGCAAGGGAAACGCCGACAAGGCGGCGATGATTGCCGCCGCCCGGGCAAGGGGCTTCAGTCCCGCCGATGATAACGAGGCCGATGCCATCGCGATCCTGTTCTGGGCGCTCGAGACCAAGGGGGGCCTGCAATGACCGGGATGCGTTTTGCGCCGAAAGGCTATGGTGGCCGTCGTCGGAACCCCGACGAGGTCAAGCGTGACGGCTGGCGCGAACAGCGCGTTCTGGCCGTCGCCTTGGACGATCATCGTCTGACCTGGCCCGAGCGGGAACTGGTGCGCCAGCTTGGCGAGAAGCTTTATGGCCCGGCCACCAGCGGGCGGGAGGTGCAGCGATGACCATCTGGACCCCCGCGCTGGTCGAGGAACGCCTCGCCGAAGCCGCCTTCGTCCTGAAGCGTCTGCCCGAGCCCCGCAGGCAGGGTTACTTCAGCACCTGGCCTGCGATCTTGCACAGCTTTGGCGACAAAGTCGGGCAGGAACCCAAACCGATGCGCGTGCTTCCCTCGCCGCAGGCGATCAGCCGCATGGAGGAAACCCTGACCTGGACCGCCTGCCTCGAGCCGGTGGACGGTCGCATCGTCTGGATGAAAGCCCATGGGGAGCGGTGGAAGGAGATCTGCTGGTCCGCAGGGCTGCACCGGTCTGCCGCGCATCAGCACTGGCAATTCGGCCTCGCGGTGATCGCGCTCACCCTCAACAAGCGGCGGTTCAACCGCAACCTGTCGAAGCAGAGGGTGATCGAACTGGCCAGTGGCGCGTAACCCTGCGTTCCAGATAGAAAATTGTCCGCCGGACAGTTTTCGAAGGGACAGAAAGCCCTCTCCCGGGCTAGAAAGTTGATATGCTCGGGAGAGGAGCGCGCGGGGCAGGGGGCCACTGGCTTCCGGTATCCAGCGAGAGTTCGGTTGGGGTCCAGCCCCGGCGAGTTGGCGGTTCCTTCCTGGCCATATTCGTATGCTGGCGGGCGAAGCGCGGCACATCGCTAGCGACAGGGCCGGATTTTTGGGAAGCCAGCCAGAATCCGGATCCACCCGCCTCCCGTACTAACCCCAATGAACGCTGGCCCTCGGGCCGGATACCCCGGATGCCGCTGGACCCTGCGTGGAGTCCAGCGCGGCATCCGGTGTCCGGAGTCCGGCCAGCATCCACCTGAACACCGGAAACCTCCCACCCATGACGCTGAGCTTCGCCCCCGAGCGGATCGAGATGTGGCCGCTTGCGCGCCTGCAGCCCTACGCGAAGAACGCGAAGGCGCATGGGGCGGACCAGGTCGCGAAGATCGCCGCCAGCATGGCCGAGTTCGGTTGGACCGTCCCATGCCTCGTGGCCGAGGATGGCGAACTGATCGCTGGCCACGGCCGGGTGCTTGCAGCCACGCAGTTGGGGCTGACCGAAGCGCCGGTGATCGTGCTGGGTCATTTGACCGAGGCGCAGCGGCGGGCGTATCGGATCGCGGACAACAAGCTGACGGAACTCGGCACCTGGGACGAGGCGCTGCTGTCGGCGGAACTGAACGACCTGCTGGCCGAGGATTTCGACCTGTCGCTGGTCGGCTTCTCGGATGGCGAGTTGGACAAGCTGTTGGCTTTCGTGCCGGAGGGGGACGGGCAAGAAGGTGGCGCCGGGGGCTCCGTGCCGCCGGTGACCATCCCCGAACCGCCGCGCAATCCTGCGTCGCGCACCGGCGATCTGTGGATCCTTGGCGACCACCGCCTGCTCTGCGGCGACAGCACCAGTGCGGCCGACGTGCGCCGCCTGATGAACGGCGAGCGGGCAATCCTGTTCGCGACCGACCCGCCGTATCTGGTGGATTACGACGGTTCGAACCATCCGACCCGCAACAAGGATTGGTCGGCCTCCTACGGCACGACCTGGGATGACAGTTCGCAGGGGGCGGAACTCTACGACGGTTTCATCGCGGCCGCCGTGGCGGAGGCCATCGCCGAGAATGCCGCCTGGTATTGCTGGCACGCGTCGCGCCGCCAGGCGATGCTGGAGGCCTGCTGGGAAAAGGCCGGGCCTTTGTGCACCAGCAGATCATCTGGGTGAAGGACCGCGGGGTTCTGACCCGGTCCCACTACCTCTGGAAGCACGAGCCCTGTTTCATGGGGTGGCGTCGGCCAAACCGCCCACCCAAGGTGGCGGAAGAAACCCTGCCATCGACATGGGCGCTGCCCAGCTTCGCCAAGGATGACCGGCCCGACCACCCGACGCCGAAGCCGCTCGACGCCTTCGGCATCCCGATGCGCCAGCACGTCGCCCGTGGCGGGCTTTGCTACGAGCCGTTCTCGGGCGCCGGGTCGCAGATCATGGCGGGCGAGGCCAACGGCCGCCGCGTCTTCGCGATGGAGATCAGCCCGGCTTATATCGACGTCGCAGTCGAACGCTGGCAAGCCGATACCGGCCGCGAGGCACTCCTCGACGGCGATGGTCGGACCTTCGCGCAAGTGAAAACCGAGCGGCTGGGCGACAACGCCGAAGCCACTGCAGATGCCCCGGCCGAAATGCCGGACACGAACGCCGATCCCGAACCGATCCGCAAACGCAAATCCGCAGCCTGAGGCATGCATGACCTGGCTTTACCTTCCTCCGGAGACGCTTCCGGAACTGGAGACGCATGCCTCTTCGGCCTCTCCCTCTGCTCAGGCGCAGGCGGGCTCGACCTCGGGCTTGCCATCGCCATCCCCGGATATCGTGCTGTGGGCCATGTCGAACGGGAAACCTTCGCCGCAGCCACTCTCGTGGCGCGGATGGAAGACGCGTCCCTGGATCAGGCTGTTGTCTGGGACGACGTTGCCACCTTCGACGGCCGCCCGTGGCGCGGCGCAGTGGACATCGTCACTGCGGGCTATCCGTGCCAGCCGTTCTCTGTCGCGGGCAAACGGCGGGGCGCAGACGACCCGCGTCACCTCTGGCCCCATGTCGCCCGCATCATCGGCGAGGTCGAACCGCCCTTCGTCTTCCTCGAGAATGTCGCCCATCATCTCCGCCTCGGCTTCCCCGAAGTCGCCAGCGGACTGGTCGGCATGGGCTACCGCCTTGCGGCAGGCCTCTTCACGGCGGCGGAAGTCGGAGCGCCCCACAAGCGGGAACGCCTGTTCATCCTCGCCATCCGCGAGGGCGACGAGCTGGCCGACCCCGCGCGCCTGCTCTGGAACCCGGTCGAGTGGCGGGAACCGGACGGAGCTGCTGCGCCTCTGGCCGACGCCGAGGGCCAGTGCCAACGAAAACCGGCAGACGAAACCGACACCGTCGCAGGAAGCGGGGCAGCACGGCTTGAATCTTGCGACGACGGCCGCGATGTGGCCGACGCCGATGGCGAACGACGGCAACAAGCCGAGCGCGGGCAACCGCCGCTCGGCCGACCTGACCCATTCGGCGGGGCTGTGGATGACGCCGACAGCGCGGGATCACAAGGACGGAGCGACGAGCTTGGCGAACACGCCGGTGAACGGCCTGCTTGGCCGCCAGGTCCTGGTGACACCGACGGCTGGGCCGAATACCTCCGACGTGCGCCGAACCTTGAACCCGCTGTTCGTCGAGGCGCTGATGGGCTGGCCCACCGGGTGGACCGGCTTCGCCTCTGTGGCAACGGCGTGGTCCCGCTGGTTGCGGCGCATGCGCTACGAACTCTCGCTGCTCAATTGCTGGCCGGTGGATGAGGCAGCCGCATGAAGCAGTCCCGCCTCATGTCGCTGGTCGAGTCCGTCGCCAACGTGATCGTCGGTTACGGCGTCGCGGTCATGACGCAGATCCTGATCTTCCCGGTCTTCGGGCTGCACACGACGCTGGCGCAGAACCTGAAGTTGGGCGCGGTCTTCACGGTGGTGAGCATCGCGCGGTCTTATGTCCTGCGGCGGCTGTTCGAGCGGATCAGGGTTGCCAGTCGCTCCGGCGGCCGTGGCGGACATGCAGAACCCGCACCGCACCGTCGATGACGGCATAGTAGATCCTCCATCGCGTCGCCTTTCCATAGAGCGCGCGACGGACGGCCAAATCGAATTCACGCGACTCCGGGGCAATCGGATGAGCTTCCGGCATCGCGCCGAGGGCAAGGATCGTATCGCGGATGCCCGCCAGCCATTCGTCCGCCGCCCTCGGGTTGCGATCGCGCAGGTAAGTCCATGACGCTGTCAGATCATCCGCCGCGTTCGGCGTGATGATCACCGGGAGAGGGGAAGTCATTTCGTCTGGGCAAGGCCGTCGAAGAACGTGCCCGCATCGGTGCCTTCACCTGCACGGGCCTGCGTTAGACCCTTGCGGATCCCCGCGACGGTTTCGGCATAGTCGAGCCGGTCCTGCATTTCTTGCCACGCGGCGGCATCCATCACGACGACGGAAGGCTTGCCGTTCACAGTAAGGATCTGCGGTCGACCGGTTTCCTTGATCTGCGCGATCAGACGCGCCGAATCCCGCTTGAACTCAGTCAGCGGGCTGATGTCTTTGGTGATGTTCATGGTTGGGTTCCCGACGCGCATTGAATTAAGTGCGAATATAGCGTCTTTTTCAATGCGCGTCGAGATGTCTGCCCTTCAGCGGATGGTGTAAACCCTTCCCCGACCGTCCACCTTTTCCGAGGTGATGGTGAGGCCGAGCTTCTTCTTCAGAGCCCCGGACATGGATCCCCTTGTCTCATGGTTTTCCCGGGCTCCCGGGGTAAAGGGAGCCGCTGTCCGCCCGGATCCGGGCGGACAGCGGCGGCGGTCGGATCGCATCCTCCTGGGTC
>Ga0172367_10007243_pt1 | contig 12777 bp, 6 predicted proteins | sample Lak10m_FD_114542 | JGI IMG/M metagenome (GOLD analysis project Ga0172367, IMG submission 114542) | Freshwater microbial communities from Kabuno Bay, South-Kivu, Congo - kab_022012_10m | ecosystem: Environmental > Aquatic > Freshwater > Lake | place: Democratic Republic of the Congo: South-Kivu...
CGTGACGCGTGACGGGTGTCGCGTGACGCGTGACGGGTGACACGTGACGCGTGACGCGTGACGCGTGACGGGTGACGCGTGACGGGTGACACGTGACGAGTGACGAGTGACGAGTGACGTGACGGGTTGATACTTGCTTCCTGAAACAGGTAAGAGTCTGTCTGTCTTTTTCCTTTTTCCTTTTTCCTTTTTCCTTTTACCTTTTACCTTTTCTCGTCACGCGTCACGCGTCACCCGTCACTGAAACAAAATACGCATTTTATGCGATTGCCCTCCACGTTGAGGCTCGATACTTTTGTTGATTACGATATTCAACAAAAACCTAAAACCTCAACATCATGAAAAAACAGATTATTCTTTCATCTTTGGTGATGATCTTTATGATTGTCGCATTACAACTCAATGCCACCGTATGGAGAGTGAATGCTGCTCCCGGTGCCAGTGCCCATTACACTAACTTACAGGCTGCACATGATGCCGCTACCACCCTTAGTGGTGACACCATTTATCTTGAAGGATCTCCATTTTCTACAGGCGGTCTCGATTGTTATAAACAACTTACCATTATCGGGAGTGGATATTTTTTAGATCAAAATGCTCAAACACAGGCCAATACAAATCCAAGTACCATTGATTCTTACCTGAGTTTCCATGTGGGTAGTGCAGGCAGTAAAGTTATGGGATGTAAAATAATTTATACAATTTACATCTATGACAATAACATTACTGTTGAACGCAATTATTTCGTAAACACGAATGTTTATGGGTATGGAGCGAACATAAACAACATTCGTATTCTGCGGAATTACTTTGAAAACTACTATTATTACAACTCCATTAACTTTCCGAATACTGCAACTAATGTCCTGATATCCAATAACTATATCGGCGGAGCCTTTTCAACCGGAGCAAATTTTGAGGGCTTTATAACCAATAATATCTTTGAAGGATACATTACATTTTACAATGCCACATTTACAAACAATATCAGTACCTACGATTATTTCTACCCCTATAACTCAGAGGTAACATACAATATCGGTAATGCAACTCAGTTCGGGTCAACCAACGGGAATCAGCAGAATGTAACGATGACCAATGTTTTTGTTGGAGCTACCGGGTATACAACAGACAGTAAATGGCAGTTAAAAGCCGGTTCTCCAGCTATTGGCGCAGGAGAAGGAGGAACTGACTGTGGTATTTTTGGAGGTTCATATCCTTATGTATTGAGTGGAATGCCGGCAATTCCGGCAGTATATTACTATAATGCTCCCGGCCTGCCGACCAATTCGATCAACGTCAGCATAAAAGCCAAATCACATAACTAGACATAGCCAGGGACATAATTCCCAATGTTATGAAAAGACAAACACATATTAACAGACATCTACCCGGGATTTTCGGCAGAATACTAATGGTAATCATGCTGATATTGGCGGGTTTTGGGAATCTGTGGTCACAAAATATCACCCAGATCGAGTATTTCTTCAATACAGATCCCGGATTTGGAGCAGGAACACCTATTCCTGTTGTGACGCCTTCCCCCGACCTGAACAATATCAACCATACCATTGCAATCTGGTCGCTGTCGGATGGTTTTTACAAACTCTTCATCCGGGTAAAAGATGAAAACGGGCGATGGAGCCATGCCAAAGAAAGAGCCTTTCTGAAACAGACAGTCAATTTCAGTGCAGTGCCCATCACCTATGCCGAATACTTCTTCGATACGGATCCCGGCATGGGAAACGGGACACAAATTCCGATTCCCGTCCAATCCATCCTCATCGATACACTTTCAGTCGGAATTGATATCAGCGGATTAAATGACGGATTTCACCAGTTATTTGTCAGGGTAAAAGACAAAAACAAACGATGGAGTCATACGAATAAACGTTCCTTCCTGAAAGAAACCATCAGTGCTCCCAACACACAAATCACAGCGGCTGAATATTTCATCGATACAGACCCCGGCTTCGGACAAGGTACTCCTGTTCCGGTAACTCCCGGTGTATCCCTGATCACCGATGTGAACGTTGATATTACAGCCGTTACACCCGGATTTCACAATCTGTTTGTACGGATAAAAGATAATTTCGGTCGCTGGAGCCTTACCACAAAACGGGCATTCCTGAACGAAAATATCGTTTTAGCAACAAGTAATGTTCAGCGGATTGAGTACTTTATTGACAGTGATCCGGGTCTTGGACTGGGTCAGGCGATACCGGTAACCCCTGGACAAAACCTGAACTCTGTAAACCATATCATTGGGTTAACCGGCATTACCCCGGGATTCCATAAATTATTCATCCGTGCCCAGGATGATGAAGGCCGCTGGAGTCATACTCAAATCCGGAACTTCCTCAAACAAAATGTTGAAACAGGTGATGCTAAGATTACAAAAGCCGAGTATTTCATCGATACGGATCCGGGATTTGGACTTGCAACCCAGGTTGAGATCACTCCGGATACCAATGATGCAGAGTCCTCATTTCTGGTGGATCTGACCAACCTGAGTAACGGATTTCATAAACTGTTTGTCAGAAGTTGTGATGATCATGGAAAATGGAGTCATTCGAAATTTCAGGCCTTTTACAAACAGCTTGTCGAAGAAGACAGTCTGGCTGACCTGGTGTATGCCGAATATTTCTACGATACCGATCCCGGTTTAGGGAATGGTCTTTCCATCGCATTCAATCCGGTACAGAATATCCCGTTTCTCGCATTTCAGCTTGATCTTACCGGCATTGAATTCGGGCAGCACTTCCTGTTTGTCAGAACCTTGGATGAAGACGGTTTATGGAGTTTAACCACCCGTGATACCATTTTCTATTATCTTGATTCTCTGCCTACTGCAGTATTAAATGGTCCTCCGGGTGTGTGTGAAAACGGTGTTGCCGAATTTGAGGTAAACCTCACCGGTACAGCTCCCTGGACGCTGATCATCAATACCGGATTTGAAACGGATACCATCAGTGGTATAATGACAACTCCGTATATTTTCAATGTCAGCCCAACAGGAACCGGCACTAAAACAGCCCAGGTTCTGAAAGTACAAGATGTTTATTATACCGGACTCTATACCGGGATTCCGATTGAATACGAAGTGTATCCGCTCCCGCTGGCTGCCAGTCCGATACTCGGCTCAACCCATATTTGCCGGGGTAGTACCTATTTACATTACCAGATCTATCAGGTTGCCTATGCCACTGATTATGAATGGAGTTTCCCTGCCGGCTGCGAATATAGTTATTACTATTCCTGGGGTCATTACAATGTATGGGTCAGCTTCCCGCAGGGAGCCCAATCCGGAATGATCAGTGTACGCGGGAAAAATGCCTGTGGATACGGTCCTTCTTCCAGTCTTTACGTAGAGATTCATGAGTTGCCGGTTGTAAATGCCGGTCCGGATCTGGCTATTCCATACGGCGATTCGGCACAATTAAACGCTGTGGTTACAGGTGGTGAAGCTCCATATTCGTATTACTGGGCGCCCTGGTATTATCTCGACAACTACAGCATTTCCAACCCGAAAGCCGGACCTCCTTCTGATATTACGTATACCGTCTATGCAACCGACAGTTATGGTTGTCAGGGCAGTGACGATGTAAAAATTGATGTTGGTCCGCCTCCGGGAAGCACCATCAATGGTACTATCACGTATGATAATGCGATCCATTCTCCCATGAGTAATGTGACAGTTTATCTGAAGCTGGGGAACACAATTGTAGATCAGACCTATACAAATTACTACGGAAACTACAGTTTCGGCAGCGTACAACCCGGATCCTATACCATCACAGCCACAACCCAGAAAGCCTGGGGTGGCGCCAATGCCACAGATGCGATGCAGGTTCTCAAACATTTTGCCCAGGTGAGTACATTGCAGGGTCTGCATCTTTTGGTTGCTGACCTGAATATGGACGGAGCCATCAATTCGATCGACGGATTGCTGATTGCCAGCCGGTTTGTCGGAAATGCGAATTCGTTTGTTACCGGGGACTGGGCTTTTGAAGCCATTTCGCTGGATGTTGCCCCGTTTAGTCTGTATCAGGCTGATTTCATGGCCAACTGCTACGGCGATGTTGACGGATCCTACATTCCGGGCGCAAAAACAGAATCCGGTGTTGAGATGATCTGTGAAGGGAACCTGATTCCCGGTGATGCAGTAAGCACAATTCCGGTCAGGATCATGCAGAATATCAGCACGGATGCTGTATCGCTGATTATGAATCTCAGTAAAGGTGTTGTGGTGAACGAAATCCGGATGAATACCCTGTCGGGTAATTTCAGCTGGACCCAGAAAGGCACCGAAGTCCGCTTAGCCTGGTATGATACCGAAACCCTGCACCTCAGCACCGGAGACATCCTGTTTGCAATGGATGTAGAAACAGCATCTGCCGGAAACCTCAGATTGGAGGCACAAGCGGGGACAGAGTTCGCCGGAACCAATGCCATTGCGCTGAACGGGCTGAAGTTAAGCTACCCGACACTGAGTTCGTTGCTGAACCGGTTTGAACTGGGTGCCAATTTCCCGAATCCGTTCTCCGGGTTAACGAGCATTCCATATTCAATCCCCGCTGACGGAACGATTAGTCTGGAAGTGTATGATGCTCTGGGTCAAATGGTTGCACGCCCCGTTAACCATCATCAAAAAGCGGGTAATTATGTATTCGAATTGGATGGCAATCAACTGAATTCAGGAATCTATCAGTATACCTTAATCTATAATAATGGTCAGGATGTTCTGACCCTCAGTAAAAAGATGATTTCAAACAAATAAGCTGATACTGCTTAGATTTATTTTATCAACAGTAGAGCCAACGCATGCGTTGGCTCTACTGTTTTAAACGCCTGTAAGCCAGATATTCAGGAAGATTCCACGACAGAAAACCCATGGATTCCCAGCGTTTGATGAATTCGGATTTGCGGATTTCAATGCGGGTATGGTATTCATCGGGAGTGAGGAGGACAGATCTTCCGTTTCGATCAGTATCCATCGGGAACTGTTTCGTTTGAACAGCATCCATCTGTTTCAAGGTTTCAACTGGAACATCGAGAACCGGAAGGGTTTTATCCGAGAGCATCACCAGAAAATTGAGGTGCAGGAAAGACCTGTCGGCATGCGAAAAATTATACCGGGCAATAATACTATCCCAGTTAAACAACGAACTGACAAGCAGCAGGCAATATAAAAACAAAGCATTGGTCCGCAACAGATACATCGAAGTTTTTTGCTTTCGTACTTTTACATAAACACTATACAGGAAAAACACGGTCATCATCAGGAAAATAATAACACCTATCCTCTTGTAAGCCAATGCATAATAATAGATGTACCAGAAATTCCGGATAGCCACCGAAACAGCCAGTATCCCATTCTGGAATAACCAGATGTAACTCAGTATTTTCAGCGTTTTATTCCGGCTGTAGAAATTAATATTTGCCCTGAAAAAGTACAGGACAATGGCGATGGAAATCAGGATGGAAAGAATGAGGAACCAGGTTCCTTCATGTACAAATTGTTTGAGATATTGTCCCTGCCACTCGAAATTAAACCAGACCCAATAAATATCGATTCCGTTCAACACGAGCAAAATAACATTCAGCATTAAAACCAGAAAAACAGCCGCTCTGATTTCATTTTTAAGGGCGTTAAACCGGGTGAAGCGGACGATAGCCTTTCGTTTTCTAATTAAATCATCTGAAAAGGATATATCATTGTTTATCAACGCCTTAAATTGATCCCGCAACAATAGAAATGAAGATACCAGAACCCCAAAAAAGAACGTCAGTAAAATCATAAAATCGACATTTTCGAAGAGCGAATTCAGCGCATTTCCGATGGTTTCGGCCAAGTTGCCAACAACACGATCGAATACCGGATTTGAAATTCGGTAAATCATTACGAATACCATTATAATAAGCAGGGGTATCAGGAAAATACTGCCTCTTTTCAGGTAATTGCCCACATTCCGGTTTCGCATACGCGCTGTTGAAATGGTATTCAAAAGGCGGGCCTGTGCCAGAATGAGGTTCATGAATGCGAGCCCGGCAGAGGTCAGAACTGAGCGTGCTTCCTGATAGATCAATAACCCGGTAAACAGAAAAAGGGAGCCGATATTCAGAATATAAACAAAAACAGAATGGGTAATCAGCGTAAAAATGGCAGACAGGAGAAGGCCTGAGCCCAGAATTACCGGTAGAAATCCTTTCCATCTGAATTGACCGGAAACCATAATCCAAATCATGAAAAGTGATTCGAAAAGAAAGAGGTTCAACCCCAATGACTGGTGGTGGAACAGGGCTGTAAACAAGGCGGCAAGAACAACAACCGGAAGCAGAGGATTCGGTTTCAGCATAAATCGGAGAATTTCGATTATTAACTGATTTCCTCACCAAAAAGTATATTTTGTATGTTTGTATTCATACTTTAATTCTCTGTTTTATGAAAACTTTACTGTCCTTCCTGCAAGCGTTGATTTTTATTTCCGCCTCATTCCTGTCGATGGGTCAATCCACAACACAAAATGGTGGTACAAAACCCGATTCTCTGGTATTTACAGTTGTCGAGAAAATGCCTCAATATCCGGGTGGTGATGATGCCCGTTTAAAATTTCTTGCAGATAATATTCAATATCCGAAAGAGGCAAAAGAAACCGGGATTTCAGGTACTGTTTATGTAACATTTGTAATTGATACAAAAGGATTGCTGACGGATGCCAAAATCATGCGGGGCATTGGTGGAGGCTGTGATGAGGAAGTGCTTCGTATTCTGGCGCTTATGCCACCCTGGGAACCCGGAACCCAGGAAGGGAAACCCGTACGTGTACAGTTTACCATGCCGGTGAGGTTTACACTGGATGGCGGCGGATCATTTATGGGTGAAAACGGGGAAAACCGTCTTCAGACTTTTTTTTACTGGGGATTCAGTGGAGTAGATTTTGAGTCGCCGGCTGCGGTACAACCTGAATCCGTATTACGGGTAACTGCCTTTCCGAATATTGAAATCCGATACAATGTTATACAGCGCAAAAATTTCCTGTTTTATTCCGGGTTTAACATCGTGAATATGGGTATTAGCTTGAAAGACAGCGTAAAACACACCTATCGTTATCTGGGATTTGGGGTTCCGCTGGCAATCCAGATCCGGGATAAAGAGAATCATTTTCAGTTTGAAATAGGCGGTGGCGTGGATATTCCGTTTCATTACAAGGAAAAGCACTATTGGGAAGATGACAAGGAAAAAAAGTCGGCTTTTTACAGTAAACAGGTCAACCCTCGGCAACCCTGGGTATTTGCCAGCGTTGGGTTTTCATATGTGCAAATACGTTTTAAGTATTTTACCGGAGACTTTTTTAACAGGGATTACCGCACAGAAATCAATGGAACCGAGGTTTTTCCATTCAGAGAAACCCGTTCAATACCCTTTGAAATCAGCCTGATAATGGGAGATTAGCCTGTTCCTGCTTCAGGAAGAAATTCCGGCAGGCAAACTGAGCATAAACGTACTTCCCTGTTTTTCTTTGGATGTAACCGAAATTTCCCCACCGTTTTTCCGGATAAAATCCTGACAAAGAATGAGTCCGAGACCGGTTCCCCGCTCCCCTTCCGTTCCTTTCATAACCCGCATTTCGTCAATCTTAAATAACTGATTGACAATCTCTTCCGTCATACCGCGACCATTATCAGAAATGGAACAGGTGACATAACCCGGAGTAGACTTTTCAACCAGAATATTGATTACGCCTTTGAGATAGGTGAATTTTATGGCATTGGAAATCAGATTACGGACAATTGCTGAAATCATGTTCCGGTCGGCAAAAACCTCTGCATTTTCGCATTCCTGAAACTGGATCCGGATTTGTTTGGTCGTTGCATGAAGTTTCAAAAGGACAATATTTTCCAGGATAACATCATTCAGATTAAAAATAACGGGGTCGAAGGGTAGCAGACCCTTTTGCGCCCGGGCCCAGGTAAGCAGATTATCCAGCAGTTCTATCGTTAGATCAGAGGACGATTTCAGATTGCCCAGTATTCGTTTTTTATCCGCTTCAGAAAAGTCATCGTATTTCTCGTTGAGGAGCTCGAGCATGCTGTTCAGGGCAGTTACCGGATTTTTCAGATCATGGGCAATGATGGAGAAAAACTTATCCTTTGCCCGGTTGCTTTCAATTAATTTTTCTTCGGATTGCTGTAGCATGAGAGTCCGGTCTGAGACAGTTTTCTCAAGCCGGAGATTATACCGGGTCATCATCATGAAACGTACGATCAACACAATTAACAGAATCAACAAAAGGATAGCACCGGAAACGAACCACCAATGCAGATAAAAAGGCTGATGAATACGAATCTCCGGCGACCATACCGGCTCGCTCCAGACCCCGTTTGGATTGCAGGCTTTAATTCCAAGCCGGTACTTTCCGGGGTTCAGATCATAAAACCGGATAATGGGGTCAAAATAGGGGATCGGATCTGACCAGGTATCGTTGAGTCCTTCGAGAATATATTGATATTTGTTTTCTTTTTCACTGATAAGCGAAATGGCTCTGAAATAAAAAACAAGATTATTCTGGCTTGAGGCAAGATGCAAAGGAGCCGAAAGACTCAGGCTGTCTTCTCCTGTTTTAAGGTATTGGACCGAAACCAAAGGCTTGGTCAGGCTTAATCCCTGATTATCCAGTGCCGGGTTATACTCTGTCACACCGTTATTGGTACCAAACCACAGATGTCGGTTGTTATCAATTAAGCCGGCCGACCTGTTGATTTCCTGACCGCTTAACCCATAACGTACTGAAAAATTTTCAAGTCTCTTACCATCCCACCGATAAATTCCATTGTCGGTTCCAAACCACAATCTGCCCTGATTATCTTCCAGAATGAGGAATACAGGTCTGTTAACGGATAAACCCTCTTCGTTTACTTTATGAAGATGATTTCCCTGTATTTTATATAAACCGGCAGTTGTTCCAACATAGCGAATCCCGTTTTTGCTTTCACAATAACTGTATACATCTTTGGCTTGTATCGATGAAACAGAGGTAAATTGCGACAGACCAGAATTGGAGTACTGGTAAATTCCTTGTCGGCGGGTAGCTAAATACAAAGTATTATCGGAGCCTTCAAATATTTTTCTTAATTCTGATATTCCCTGAAGAGGTAATTCTCTGGCAATATCATTTTTAACTTCATAGAGTGTAGAATTGGACGAAACAATTATCCGGCCATCCCGGGTGCAAATAACAGAGGAAACATAGTTTTTATTAAACGAAGGCAGGGAAATCCAGGTAATCTTATTTTGCCTGTCAATTTTTGCCAGACCCTTAAACGAAACTGCAGCCCAGTAATTCCCGTTTTTATCGGCCACCAGATCCAATACACGGGATCGTTCTTTTCGTTCTTGTTCGGAAGCGGAAAGTAACACAACCTGAAACTTACCATTACGGTAGCGGGTTATCGCTCCATAATGACCGAAGGCATATTCTCCGGAACCTGCTTGTGCTATAGCGGTTACTTCATTTTCGAATAGCCCGTTTTCATAGTAATAACTACGGAAATGACGGGTCCCGATTTTTGTTATCCCCCTGTAGGACGTAACCCAAAGATTATGTTCACGGTCCTCAATTGCCTGAGTGGCTCCATCTGTAATGAATCCGGAACGTCTGTCGAGTAACGTTAATTTCTTTTGCGGGATTATCAGTTGATACAAGGAAACCGGATTCCCGAAATACACCTCATCCCGTCCGGTTTTACTGATAAAATTTCCTCCGATATACCCGAACGAGAAATTCTGCGATGCTTTATAAACAAGCGAAAACGAATCCTGTTCCAGTTTTCCAATCCAGTATTCCCCAAGAATCCACAACTGATTTTTTTTACCCTTTATATCGCCGGAAATACACAAGGACTTAATTTTTATCTCCGGAAGATTTTGTAACAGATTATCCCCATTTACCAATTCCCCACCCTTTATTATTACAATCCCTTTTGCATGTACAACGTAAAGTTTATTGTTGTAAAAGGCACAATCCGAAATGTAATTTTCTATATTTATCCGGGAAAATTTAAAATTCTTCCATTTCCCATCCCTAAATATAAACAAACCGCTTTCCGCCGTACCAATGGCAATAACAGCTTCGTTCGCCTCGTAATAGACTTTAAGACAGGTGTAGGTTTCAAAGTCGGATTTTGTTCCGGCAGATTCCGTGAAATTCACCCACTTTTTCCCGTCAAAAAAATACACGGATTTAGTACCAACGCTCTGAAGTGCCCACAAACACCCTTTCTCATCCAAATCTAAAAAACTGAAACTTTGGGAAGATAAACCATCAATTTGTGAGTAATTACTGAATTTTAATCCGTCGTAAGAGGAAATACCTGACCGGGTAGCATACCACATAACTCCATTCGTATCCTGAACTACATCATATACTTTGGAACTCAGTAAACCATCTGCCTCAGTATAATACGTAGACGTATAGCGCTGTGCATCAGCCCAATATGAACCAATGACAAAGAAAAGCACACAAACTATATATACTTGTTTTGCCTTCATTTTTTAAGAAAAATAACGCACTCTTTCTATCTTATCCGGCCCCCCGACCGGATTTAAAGGATAAAACTACGAACATTTATCGAATCGTATACCCGGAAACAAATAATTATTTCAATAATGTGAACTATTTTTTATCAATCAGGTTACGCACACCATGAATAAACGAGAGCGGATGAAGCGGATTTCCCGGTATAAAAAGGTCAGGCTTATGCCGGGTAAGAAATGTTCTGTTGATAGCAGGGCTCTCCGAAAAAAGTCCGCTGTCAATGGCTTCCGAACCTGCCAATATCAGGATTTTCGGGTGGGCAACGGCATCCCAGGTGAGCTGAAGAGCCTCTGCCATATTCGCAGAAACCGGACCCGTAATAACGATACCGTCGGCATGGCGCGGAGAGGCCACGAATTCGATACCAAACCTCCCCATATCAAAATTGACATTGCCAGCAGCATTCAATTCCATTTCACAGCTGTTATCTCCGGCTGCTGAAACCTGGCGTAATTTCAATGATTTCCGGAACATCCGCTTTATTTCCGGCCTGATCTCCTTTTGATCAAAAACAACTGGAGTATTAACCCCGGCTCTGATAATCAGATCATTCCGTTGAACCGAAGCCAGCCGGTAATCGTTGGTAAACCTGATTTTCCCTTCACCCGCAAATTCGCATTCCTTACAGAACACGCATTTCCCCATATCAAGACTGAGCTGATCTTCGCGTGTAATGGCGTTTACAGGGCAAAGGTTCTGCAGCTTTTCAGCCAATTCCGGGGAAATTGTGCTGTCGATCTCCGGACGACCTCTGAACAGTGCAGGCAATACTACTTCATCCAATTCCGGAATAAATTGTTTGCCATGTTTTCTTAATATGCTGAATTCCCGTATCATAGATTCAGAGTTAAAGGTCATTCCCGCAATACGAGAGGTTAAAACTTTTATTACAGACCGGGAAATCGGAAATTTCCTGATTTCGAACAGCCAACGCCAGTGCCATCCAGTTATGCAAAGAAGGATCTTTAATTTTGTATTGAACCAGTTTACCATCAGAGCCGGTAACAGCGGTATGGCAGATCTCTCCCCGCCAGCCTTCTGTCAGGCTGAAAGCCAGGTGATCAGGCAGAAGCGGTTGATTGTCATAATCCGGAACACAGCTTGTCGCAGGCAGGGTTTTATGCAAGTCGATGAGCCGGTGAATCATTTCAGCAGATTTTTCAATTTCTTTCCGGCGCAGAAGTGCCCTCGACAAGACATCTCCATTGTGTAATACAACAGGGTCGCAGTTGATTTGGCGGTAAACTTCCGAAGGATGGGAATTCCGGATGTCCCGTTTGAGTCCACCCATCCGGGCAGCCATACCCACAGCACCTATACTTTTAAGCTGATCCCGGGTTACCACTCCAATTCCATCAAAACGTGCCAGTACGCTGGGCATCGAGAAGAGGTAATCCGACATAGGCAGAAAACGATCCAGTACCTGTTTTAGGTTGGTTTGAATGACATTGATAATTTCAGGAGTAAGCGGATACCGGGTACCCAGTGGTCTCACCAATCCCTTCCCAAAGCGATTTCCGCACCATTGCTGGGTGGTATTGATAATGGTGGTGCGAAGTGATTCATTGACAACCTGCCCCAGCTGGTAAGCAACATCGGTACACAAGGCGGCTGTATCGCCGATATGGATGGCAATGCGTTCGAGTTCCAGGCCAATAGCGCGCTCAATTGCAAGCGTCAGGGGCTGTTGAAACCCGCTCAGCGCTTCAATCAGCTGAACATGGGCTGTGGAATGACCCACTGCTGTATCCCCCGCAATGGTCTCTGCCAGCAGAACCCGCTTTAACGAAGAGGAAAAGCACATTAAATCTTCGATTCCCCGGTGCTGATACCCCAACTGAATTTCGAGATGGAGCACGGTTTCTCCATTGCAGATAAAGCGAAAATGGCCGGGTTCGATCACACCGGCATGAACAGGTCCGACGCCGATCTCATGCAGTTCATTGCCGCCGATTTCATAAAAGGGGTAATTGTTCATGGTTTTGGACTGATCTGCCCGCTTTGCCGGAAACCGGATGCCTTTCAGCCAGGGATGATCTGTAAATCCGATTCCATAGTTTTCGTAAATTTCGCGTTCAAAAACATGCAGGGCAAAACAATGTGGAGTCAGGGATGGCAACTCCTTTTTAGTCTGATCAGCAAAGTGTGCAAATACTTCAGTGGTTTGTTTCCGGTCATC
>Ga0172367_10007244_pt1 | contig 12776 bp, 11 predicted proteins | sample Lak10m_FD_114542 | JGI IMG/M metagenome (GOLD analysis project Ga0172367, IMG submission 114542) | Freshwater microbial communities from Kabuno Bay, South-Kivu, Congo - kab_022012_10m | ecosystem: Environmental > Aquatic > Freshwater > Lake | place: Democratic Republic of the Congo: South-Kivu...
ATGGGGAATCAGACAGTGAGCGGGGAGAGTTTTGCAACCAGCCTCTCGACCTGCTGCACGGCCGTGCCGATGTAGGCATCCGGAGAGAGGAGGACAACGATGTCCGCCTTCGAGCAGTACCGCACCACTTCCGGATCGGCACCCAGCACATCGGCGAGGGGGCGGTTCTCGGCAAGCGCCTGCATGCTTGCCATCCGGATCCGCTCGTGGGAGTCCTGGCGGTTCATACCTTTCTTTGTCAGTTCGATCATCACCGACTCGGCCATGTTGATCCCGTGGAGGAAGCCAAGGTTCCGCCGGATTGCAGCCCGGTTGATGACAAGGTTTTCAAGAACGACTGTCATGAGCCGGAGGCAGTGATCGGTGAGGATGGATGCCTCCGGGAAGAGTACCCGCTCGCAGGAGGAGTTTGTTAAGTCCCGCTCATCCCAGAGAGTGTTGTTCTGGAGTGCCGGCTCAACAGCCGACCGGACAATGCGGGCAAGGCCGCAGACCTGTTCGCTCTTGATGGGGTTGCGCTTGTGCGGCATGGTGGAGGATCCCACCTGGTTCTTGCCAAATGCTTCTTCAACCTCGCCGATCTCGGTCCGCTGGAGCGAGCGGATCTCGACGCCAATCTTATCGAGCGTTGTTGCAACACCGGCGCAGAACATGAAGAACTCGGCATACCGGTCGCGGGAGATGACCTGGTTTGAGACGTCCACCGAGCTCATGCCAAGATACTCCATCATGGTTGCCTGCACTTCCATACCCTTTGGCCCGAGTGCTGCCTGGGTCCCGACCGCCCCGGTCATCTGCCCGACAACGACCCGGGGCCGGAGCTGCTCAAGGCGCTCGATGTGCCGGCCAACTTCGCTTGCCCAGATGGCGAAGCGGAGGCCGTAGGTTGTCGGAACCCCGTGCTGCCCATGAGTACGGCCGATGCAGACAAGGGTCTTGTTCTCTTCGGCCCGTTTGAGAAGAACACTCAGCAGTTTCCGGAGTTTCTCGTCGATCAGATCCAGCGTCTGGCCGAGCTGGAGCCCGGTTGCCGTATCAAGGATATCATTGCTGGTCGCCCCGTAGTGCACCCAGCGCCCGGACTCACCGGTGACTTCTGAGATCGCCTTGACGATCGCCATCATGTCGTGGCTGATCTCGAGCTCGATCGCCTTCGCCCGCTCAAGGGAGGCATTGTGGGCCTTCTCGCTGATCTCGACAGCTGCAGCAGCCGGGATCATCCCGTGATGTGCCTCGGCCTTTGCCAGTGCCACCTCGGCACTGACCACGCAGGCGAACCGGTTCTTCTCACTCCAGACGGCACGCATCTCCTTCGTGCCGTAACGCTCCTCGATGGGGTGGACTGCCATGTGAACAGATCTGTTGTCCGGGAATATAGCGGTTGGGGGAACGGTACTGCATACCAGGGGCATATCCCCCTGCCGTATCATGTACTCCTGCCCCGGAATCTCTTCTCATAATGATAAATAGCATCACAATAACACATTCCTCATGGCATCCTCCGACTCCACCGGCCTGTACATTTTCGGTTTTATCCTGCTCCTTATCATCGGTGTAATCGCGTACTCGTTCATCAACAAACGCATAACCGATGACAAACGGAGGCAGCTCATAAAAGCCTTCAGGGCAGCGCCGGTCCTTGCAAAGAACGCCCCGGCTCTCGTGCAGGGCAAGGCGGCTGCGCCTGACCGTATCCTTCAGACCACCGGGGAGCATGTTGCATTCTACGCCCTGTTTGTCCTGAGCCGTGAATCGTCAATATCCGATGTCCGGAACGGCACATCAATAAGTGTCCAGGGGGTGGACCTGAACCCGGCCCGGATCAACAAGGTGAAAGGGTTCCGGTTCTTCGAGACCAGCGGCGATTTCATTGTTGAACAGGGAGAGACACCTTACCTCGTGAGCGTTAAAAGTATCCTGGCATATTTCGAAAAAGGGGGCGCCATGGTCTCATCCCTGGTCGGGGGACAGATGAAGGGGTCGGGTCTGCCTGAAAAGTTTTGGAATGATGCCATGAATGTCCAGATCGCCCAGCCGGCCCTTGCGATGTTGTGCGGGTTTGAGGCACCGATCGGGACTACGAGTACCAAAAGCCGGTCCGGGACCTGGACTACAAAAGAGACAACAAACCAGACCACGCTCTCGGTTGTGACTGTAAAGAGCCGGATCGACTCCCGGATCCACTACTTCAATGCCGGTATCAACCTCCCGCCGGGAATTCTTGAGCTCATCACCATGCGGGGTATCGTCCCCGAGGAGAAAGAGGAGATTATCGTGGTTGAAACGTACATCCCTCTCAACCGGGACGTGTATGTCTTCGGCACCTTTGACGGGAAGAGGACCATAGCCTATACCGATGGTACTGTGCAGCTCTCGGTCTCGTACACTGACCCGGAACTGGCATAACCGGAAAGGCAAGCCGGACCTTTATTTAGGCTCGTCTCTTTCCTTTTTGTAACTGTTTTTCAGGGTGCCAAAATTTATCAGGCAGTCCCCATCAAGGTAATGTATGGCAGTTCAGGAACCGATCTCCGGTTTTCTTCTGGAGATAATATCGCTCATTATTGCATTGTCCCTCGCGGCTTTGATGCAGCCCGTGCTCGGCAGGTGGGATGCGGTGCTCTTTTTCATTGTCCTGTTCTTCCTCCTCTGGGCCATTGCCACAAAACGGGGGTGGGCAATCCCCCATCCCCTTCTGTTCATCCGTTCAAAGAAGGTAAGCGATATTTTTTCAGGTCTCCTGCTCACCGTGATTGTGCTGGCACTATCGTGGTTTGTCGGGAATGCGGTCAGCCACGCCTTCTCGGATCTTATGGGAATCCTTGCCGGTCTCGTGGTCTTCGGGATACTGATGCTTGGTGTCTCGGTGGCAAAGGAGTGGCAGTGAGTTCCCCTGTTCCCCGGGGACCCTGTTCCAGATATTCCAAGCCCTTTTTGTTCTCTCTCCCCGGATAGCGGGCGGATGTATACGGGTGAAAATATCCATCAGGGTTCTGCCGGGAGCAAAGTTCCCGACACAACCCCCCGTTCACCTTCACCCCGCACCCCCGGACTAATTACCATTCAGCACCAATACTGCTGGTACCAATGGACAGCATCGACACCTACTTCCCGTACAGCGAATACCGCCCGGGCCAGCGCCATATGCTCGAAGTGGCTGCAACCGTGGCCCGCGAGGGGGGCATCGCCATGATCGATGCCCCGACCGGGTCCGGGAAATCGAGCGTGGTCGCCCCGCTCCTAGCTGAGCGGAAGAAACGGAAGATCGTCATTGCTGTCCGGACCGTGAGCCAGCTCACCACCTTTATCCGCGAACTGGAACTGGTGAAGAAGAAACAGCCCCAGATCAAGACCGTGTACCTGGTGGGGAAAGGGAGCATGTGCCCGCTTGGGGGCGAGGGTGACATCTACCGCCGCTGCGATGGGGTCAAGAACTTCTCGAACAGCCTCATGCGGGACCGGGCTGACAAGGGGGCACTGACCCCGATCAAGGACCCGTTCATCATCCAGCAGATCCGGCGGCAGGACAAGGAGCACCCGATGCTCTGCCCGTACTACATTGCCAGCAAGATGTTTGTTCCGGCCGAGAGCATGGGGGTCAAGATGGTACCCTCGACCGCGCTCAGGAACAAGGCCGACCGGGTCATCGCAAACCCGGTCTCCCCCCGGGAACTCACCGAGTTCTGCGGCGAGATCTGTCCTTATGAACTCATGATGCAGGCGGCCCGGAACACGGACGTTGTCATTCTGAATTATCACCACCTCTTCAACCGCGACATCCGCGAGCAGCTGTACGCGAACCTTGGCGTTGAACCGCAGGACGTCCTCCTCCTCATCGATGAGGCGCACAACTGCGGGGACGTGATCACCGGCATCGAGAGCGTCTCGCTGGAAGAACGCGATCTCGAACAGGCCTCGCGGGAGCTCGGCAGCATGGTGAGGCGTCACAAGGGGGCTGAAGCTGTCCGGCATGTCCTGCCCCGGCTCACCGAGTTCATCAAGGGCCTGGCAAACTCGCAGGAAGCCGAGGACTGGTTCGACCCCGCCATCTTCGAGCGGATGATCCTCCGCGAGTCCCTCTACAAGGAGATGGACGAGATCGTGGATGACCTGATGGGGCTCTCGGAGACCGTCCGCGAGAAGAACATCAAGGGCGGCGAGTTCCGCGAGACTGCCATCGAACGGCTGACCACGTTCATGGTCAGGCTCGCCCATTCCTCGACCGATCCGGCCTTCCTCACGGTCTACCGGCGGGATGAGAACGGGATCGCGCTCGAGGTCCGGAACATTGACCCTGCTGCATCGCTCTCGGAAGTCTGTGGTTCGCACGGCTGCTGCATCCTCATCTCCGGCACCCTCTCGCCGGTCGAGAGTTACCGGAAATATTATTTCGGTAATAACCCGGTCACAACCCTGGTACTGTCCAATGCATTCCCCAAAGAGAACCGTCTGGTTGCCTGCGCAAATGATATCACGACGGCGTTCTCCATGCGGCAGAACAAGGATAACACGGCCCGGATCACAGACTACATCCGGGCATTTGCCGGGCTCAAAGGCAACCGGGCAATCTACTTCCCGAGCTACCAGATCCTGGAGACCTATGCCGAGCATGCCAAACCCCATATCCGCAACCGGAAGATTTTCATCGAGCCCCGCGATGCCGCTGACGCCAGCGCAGCCCTTTCCCTGTTTCTCTCCCTTCCTTCCCGCGGGGAATCGGGTGTCATGTTCGCGGTCTGCGGCGGGAAATGGAGCGAGGGGCTTGACTATCGCGGTGAGATGCTGAACGGGGCGATGGTGGTCGGCCTCCCGCTTGCCCCCTTCAACCGAGTCCGGAAGATGATGATTGATTATTTCCGGCACAAGTTCGGTGCCGAGGGCGAGTTCCTCTGCTATACCCTGCCGGCCATCAACAAGTCCCTCCAGGCCCTTGGCCGGGTCCTGCGGACGCCCGAAGACCGGGGTGTCCTCGTGCTTGCCGAGAAACGGTTCCTGGAAAGAAGGGTCCGGGAGGGGCTGCCCCCGTGGATCCAGCAGGAGATGATCGAATGCGATGCAAAGAAGTTCCAGGAGGTCATTGCAGGATGGAAGTAACAGGAGGGTCCTGCCGGCTCGGGCTCTGGTTTGTCCATGTCTGGAGCGATGGGAAGACGATTCACCGGGTGCGGTTCTCGACGACCGGAATTGACGGGGATGTCCCGGAGCCGATCCGCCGGTACTGTGCCGGCCACCTGATCGACCTGACCACGCTCTCCACTATCGCGATCGGCACCGAGGACTCGGTGTACCGCCGGATTTACCGGGTCGTGCAGCAGATCCCGTACGGCAGCACGGCTACCTATGGCGAGATAGCGCAGATTGCCGGGACCGGCCCCCGGGTTGTCGGCCAGGCGATGGCGCGGAATCCGACACCCCTCGTCATCCCCTGCCACCGTGTCGTGGCTGCAGGCGGGATCGGCGGCTTCTCCCCTGACATTTCCATCAAGGAGTTCCTGCTCGGGATGGAAAAGAAAGGGCGGCAAAAAATGGCAGGAAAAACTCCTGCAAAAAATACTAGTGGCAAAAACAACCAGGTACCTTAGCAGGACACAGCACCCGGAATTCAGTATGTGCAGGGGAGGGAACCAGAATGAGCGCAATCAGGAGATCAGCAGTCGTCCTCGTCGGGGGAGAAGCCCGGCGTGCCAACGGGCAGGAGAAGTATTTCTTCGTGTACGAGGGCAGGACCTTTATCGAGCGGCTCATAGATACCCTTTCCCGGGTTGCTGACGAGATCATTCTCGTTGCAAAAGATCCTGAACAGTGCAAACGGTTCCACCACTTCACGGGCGTCCGGTGCATCACCGATCTCCGGCCCGGGATAGGTCCCATTGGCGGACTGCATGCCGGTACGCTCGCAGCCCGCGGGGAGACTATCTTTGTCTCTGCCTGTGATATGCCCTGTATCGACGCCGGTGTCGTTGCCTATCTTTTCGAGGCGATTGGTGACGGGGATGCTGCCATCCCCAGCTGGAACTACGATATGATCGAGCCGCTCCATGCTGTATACCGGCGGTCTGTCCTGATGGAATATCTCGAAGATCATGAGTCCTATTCCCTCCGCCCGATGATCCGGAGCATCAAAACCCGGTATGTGCCGGTCGAGGACCTGAGACGCCTGGACCCCGACCTCAGAACCTTCACCAATATCAACAAGCTTGAGGAACTCGAGCAGATCAATGCAGGGCTCCCGACAAAGCACGACCCGTCATAACCCGGTGTTTTTTTGCCATCCGGTCTTTTTATTCCTGTAATCATTATATGCGATAAGATCATCGAGTACAACAAGTGCTATGCATCCGGCTCCCGGCAAGCAGCAGGGAATCCGATGAGCCGGTGCCTGAGAGGACTGAAACAGGTATGCAGCGGTTGTCCGGTGAGAATGAGGAGATCCTGCAGCTTTTCATTCTCGTTGCCGCCTGCATCGGGGCGATCCTCACCACGATCTTCTCCTTAACTCACGGGATCTTCGAGGTATTCTCTTTTCTCTACATCCTCCCCATCATTCTCTGCGTCTATTTTTATCCCAAGCGTGCAGTCTTTTTCTCGCTCGCACTGAGCCTTCTGTATATCGGCCTCATTTATCTCCTCGGGTTTGGCAACCACACCATGATCGCAGTTGCAACAGCCTGGTTTGCCATCTTCATGATCATCGGCGTTGTTGCCTCTTCCTATGCCAACCGGTTGCGGGATGAACAGACCCGGGTTCAGAATATCCTTGAAAATTCCCAGGACGGCATCATTTGTTTTGACCTGGAGTCTGAAACCATCCTGGAGGTCAATCCCAAATGTGCATTGTGGCTCCGGTACGGTATCCCGGAGCTCACCGGCAAATATCTATCGTCTGTCTGGTGCGACAATGTGGAACGGGAACGGTTCATTGCCGGCATAAAAAAAGACGGGAAGGATGTTGCCGAGACCGAAGGACTGTTCCGGGCCAGGGACGGGACCATCCTGCGCCTGGTCCTTTCAGTTGTTATGATTGCGAAGAACCGGGTCTTTTGTTCCGTGATTGATATCACCGGCAGCAAGATCGTGGATGAGGAGATCCGGAAAACCCTGGAAGACCTCGAAGAGCAGGTCAAGGCAAGGACTGCACACCTGGAGAAGATCAACGAAGATCTCCGCCGGGAAATCCTTGAGCGCCGCCGGTTCGAGCAGACCATCCTGTCATCCCAGGCCCCTGTCCCTGACGAAAACAGGGAGGAGCGACAATGACGTCGTCCGAATCGATGAACTCCCAGGTCTTCTGGGGGATTGCGATCAGCGTCAGCGTCATCTTTGCCGTTTACTCCACGATCTTCTCATTAACCCACGGGATCTATGACGTTTTCCCGTTCCTGTACTTCCTCCCCATCATCCTGTTCGTGTACCGGTATCCCCAGCGGGGCGTGGTCTTCTCCCTGCTTATCAGCATTGTCTACCTCGTGCTCATCTACTATTTCAGCAGTTTCAACCCGCTTCTTGTTGCAGTATCAACAGCCTGGTTTGTCATCTTTGTAACAATCGGGGTTGTCACCTCATCCTTTGCTGAAGGGATGCAATCCGAGGAGAAGAAATACCGGGGGATCTTTGAGAATTCCCAGGCCGGCATTTTTACTTTCGATATTGAGACCCGGAAGATTGGGGAGCTGAATGGCAAATGTGGGGTTATGCTGAAGTTTGAGCCTTCAGCCCTGACCGGCTCGGAACTCTCCCGGATCCTCCCCCCGTCAAAAGAGCGCGATGCCTTCATCCAGGAGATCCGGATCCATATCCACACTGATGACCACGAGCTCCGGTTCACTACGCGGGATGAATCGATCCGGCAGTTCATGGTCTCCGCTTCGCTGACCCCTGATGGCATCGTGATCTGTTCGCTCATCGATATTAAGGAACGTAAACTCGCCGAGAAAGTTATCCAGAGGGCCCGCGACGAGCTCGAGGACCGGGTAAGGGAGCGGACCGATGAGCTCCTGAGTGCCAACGATGTCCTCAAAGCCGAGATCCAGGAGCGGAAACGGTTCGAAGCTGCAATCCAGCTGGCAAACCGCAAACTGAACACGCTCTCTTCGATCACCCGGCATGATATCCTCAACCAGATCACGGCGATCGTGATGTATGTCTCGCTCTCAGAAGAGATCGTCACCGACCCCCAGATCCGGGAACACCTCCGGAAGATCGAACAGATCACGCACCTGATCCAGCGGCAGATCCGGTTCACCCGTGACTACCAGAACATCGGTTCCAATGCCCCGTCCTGGCAGGAAGTATCCGCTATCGTGGGAGAGGCAGTCAAGGACACAAACCCGGGGGACATCCGCATCGAACAGGACCTGGACAAACTTGAGTTGTATGCGGACCTCCTCCTCGGGAAGGTCTTCTCAAACCTCATCGACAACTCAATCCGCCACGGTGACTGTGTCACCCTTATCCGGGTATCTTACCGCCATGCCGATAACGATCTCATTCTCCTCTACGAAGACAACGGGATCGGGATCCCCGATGATGCCAAGGAGAAGATATTCCGGCGTGAGTATTACCGGAACACCGGGTACGGCCTCTTCCTCTCGCAGGAGATACTGAGCATCACCGGCTCCACGATACGGGAGACCGGGATACCGGGGAAGGGAGCCCGGTTCGAGATCCAGGTGCCGAAAGGAATGTTCCGTTTCCCGCACGGGGATGAATGACTCCCGCTGAAAAAATATAAGCAAAAAACAGCATTAAAAAATTTGGTTCCTCCCGTCATCGGAGTGGTATGTTAATCAGAACTCCGGCAATAAAAAAAAGTAACCCGGTGACCTTTAAGTCCTGTCGGGCCGTTTTACAGGTTCTTCTTCCGGCCGCTCGCGTCCCGCATGTAATGCCCGAACTCGCTCTTTAAGAGCAGGTCCCCGGAGAAGACCGGGCCGTCGCGGCAGACCCGGAGCCCTGAGGGATCCATGCAGCAGGATCCGCAGACCCCGACCCCGCATTTCATGTACCGGTGGAGCGAGAACTCGGTCTTGTGGGCAAGGCCTTTCTCGGCAACCTTGGCAAGAACAGCCCGCATCATGACCTCCGGCCCGCAGACCGCGATCCGGTCATAGGTGCCGAGGTTGAGGTCGTCCATGAGCAAGGTGACAAACCCGTGATGGCCCTGTGACCCGTCATCGGTTGCGATCATCACGTCCGTGCACTCGTCGAGCTGGTCGAGGAAGAGGAGTTCGGTCTCGGTGCGGGCTCCCAGGAGAAGGGTCATGACACTGTCGGCCCGGGCAAGGGGGAGGAGCGGGGCTGCCCCGACCCCGCCGGCAATGGCCAGGACCTTCTCGCCTTTGGTAAACCCGTTGCCGAACGGCCCGCGGATCCCGAGTTTTGCACCGGGCTCCAGGCCAAAGAGGGCACTCGTGGCATCCCCGACTTTCTGGACCGTGATGCTGCTCTCGCCCGAGAGCGCCATGGGGATCTCATCCACACCCGGCACCCAGACCATCACGAACTGCCCGGGCTGGAAGGTGAACGCCTTGTCAAAGACAAACGTATGGATGAGCGGGGTCTCTTTCCGCACCCGGGTGATGGTGACCACATCCGGGAGTGCTTCAGCCATGGGCGCACCCCACGATCTCCTCCGGAAGTATGCCGTTTTTGGCATAGAGTTCCTTCCTGATCATTTCGAAGACTTTCACATCCGTGTGCACGGCACTACCTATCTCGACGGCCTGTGCACCGGCCATCATCATCTCGACCACGTTGTCGGCGGTGGAGACGCCCCCGCAGCCGATGATGGGGATCTTCACGGCTTCATAGAGTTCATACACGCACCGGACTGCGACCGGGAAGACCGCGGAACCCGAGAGGCCGCCGTACCGGTTTCCGAGCACCGGGCGCCGGAGTCCTGTCGAGATCCGCATGGCCTTTAACGTGTTGACTGTAACAAGGGCACCTGCACCGCCTTTCTCGGCCGCCCTCCCGATCGCGGTAATATCAGTGACATTCGGGGTCAGTTTTACCCACGTGGGGATCCCGGTTTTGCTCACGGCACGGGTGCAGGCTTCGACCAGTTTTGGATCGCTGCCGATCGCGGCCCCGTATCCTTCCGCGTGCGGGCAGGAGAGGTTGAGCTCAAAGCCGGCAACTTTTCCGGCAAACCAGCCGGCAACCTCCCCGAACTCCTCCGGTGTCCCGCCAAAAATACTGGCAATGACCGGTTTTCCGGCAAGGCTGCCAATCTCATCGACAAATTCCTTTGACGGGTTCGGAAGGCCCATGGCGTTCAGGAGCCCGTCTTCCAGGACCACGAGGCAGGGCCCTGCATGCCCCTCCTTGGGGGGGGGACCGATGGACTTTGTCACCACACCCCCGGCTCCCATCAGGAGCATCCGCGAGAGCGATGAACCGGTTGTACCAAGGATCCCGGCTGCAAGCAGCAGGTGGTTATCCAGCGTGATCCCACCAACCGTGACCGGACCCGGGCTGATCTGTACCATTCATCAGGAAATGGTCGTTATTTATTATTAGCATACCCATATTGTAACCGGATGGCGCGCCTTGCAGTGGTTGGAGTCGGAAGGATTGGTGGCGAGGTCGCGTACATGGCGGCTGCACTCGGGATCGTGGATGATCTGGTCCTGTACGACAGCGCCCCTGACCTCCTCAAAGCGCAGGTTCTGGACCTCCAGCATACCGGGCTCGGACTGCCAATCTCAACTGATAAGAAAGCGGTGCGGGATGCTGATATCTGCCTCTTCTCTGCCGGTCTTCCGCGCAACCCTTCCGTGAAGACCCGGGCCGACCTGCTCGATGCCAACCTGCCGGCAACGAATGAATGCATGGGCCTGCTTACCGGGTTTTCCGGGGTCCTCATCACCGTGACCAACCCGATGGATATCAATAATTATTACCTGAACAAAAAAGCCGGCATACCGCGGGAACGCTGCATCGGCTTTGGCGGCCAGCTCGACAGTGCCCGTTTCGGGATTGCACTCCACAAACGAAACATCGGCGGGACGCCCTTTGTCCTTGGGGAGCACGGCGAGCACCAGGTGCCAATCTTCTCGCACCTGCAGCAGAATGTTCCCGAACCGGTGCGGAACGAGATCCTCACCGAACTCCGTGGCGCGAGCATGGAAGTGATCAAGGGCAAGGGGGGCACGGTCTTTGGCCCAGCCCTCCACATGGCTACCCTGATCCGGATGGTGCTTACCGATTCCCGGGAGCTCACGGTCTGCTCAGCGGTGCTCGAAGGAGAATACGGGATCTCTGGCTGCTCGCTCGGGGTCCCGGTCCGGATCGGGCGCGAAGGGATACGGGGGATCGAGGACTGGACCCTGGATGCCTGGGAGACAGCAAAGATGAACGAGGCCGGGGAATTTGCCCGGGCACTCTCCAGAAAGGCGGTGAGCTGACCCGTGTCTTCGCAATCGCAACTGTGTCTGGACCGGAGCATGAACGCGACGAGCACAGTTGATCATCATCAGGAAAATATCTCTATTGCAATCAATCAGGTGGAGTATACCAAAGGGATTAACGGTAGCTGTCCGATCATAAACATTTTTGGTCGTGATATCAAGGGGAATTCAATTAGGGTAGATGTGACAGGGTTTCGGCCTTATTTCTACATTCCGGCAGATCAGGCTGAGACAAATAAAATTCCATCCAATGCTACCCTTGAGCCTGATACCTCATACCGCTCAATACAGAACGAGGCGCTCCGCAAAATCTACACAAACCAACCAACAGATGTCCGTGAAGTACGGAGCCAATTCCGGCACTTTGAAGCCGACATCCCATTCGCTACACGATTTATGATCGATTGCGGGCTGACCGGCGGAATGTCCATTCCCTTTGCGGTCATGGAAAATATTCATAACCTGACCGTAGTGGATTATCCGGCCCGGTCGAACCCTGGTGATATCGAACGTGCTGGGGTGCTAGCCGGCCCGGATTTCACAGTTGACTGCAAAGATATTCTACCCGCTGAAGTGGACGCTCCTGCAAGATCATGTATTATTGATATTGAATGTGAAGATGAGCGAGGTTTTCCGGATCCCCGCCGCGATGCGATCATTTGCATGACGGCGTATGATTCCTTCAAAGATGATTATGTGACATTCCTGTTGTTCAAAAGCGGAACACCGGCATCAATTAATGTGCTGCAAGCAACTGGGGGTCTGAACAACGGATGTTTCCGGAAAGAAAAGCATACCATATGTACCTATGGAGCCGAGATCGAAATGCTCAACGGCTTCATTGACTATATTTCCGAACGCGATCCCGATGTACTCTCAGGTTGGAATTTTACTGAATTCGACATGCGCTACATTTCAGACAGAATGGAAGCACTCAGAATCAGACCCGAAAAACTCGCACGGCTTTCCGGATGGTCAGACCGAAGTGCCTTGAGGGGTCGAGCGCTTTTTGATCTTTTAAGTGCGTATAAAAAGATGCACTTGAGTCAGAAGGAATCGTATCGTCTCGACGCCGTTGCGCTCGAAGAGATAGGCGAGCAAAAGGTTCGGTACACGGGAACTATTTCTGATCTCTGGAGAAACAACCCCGCTCTGCTAGTGGAATATAACTTCAAGGATGTTGAGCTCTGTGTCAAGATCAACAAGAAAGATAATATCATTGAATTTTACCGCGAAATCGCTCGTTACGTGGGCTGCCCACTAGACAAAACCCTTAACTCATCGAATGTGGTCGATGTTTTTGTCCTCCGTAAGGCGTTCAAGAGGTTCGTCCTTCCCTCGAAAGGATTTGTTAATTCAGAAGAG
>Ga0172367_10007246_pt1 | contig 12775 bp, 10 predicted proteins | sample Lak10m_FD_114542 | JGI IMG/M metagenome (GOLD analysis project Ga0172367, IMG submission 114542) | Freshwater microbial communities from Kabuno Bay, South-Kivu, Congo - kab_022012_10m | ecosystem: Environmental > Aquatic > Freshwater > Lake | place: Democratic Republic of the Congo: South-Kivu...
CTCGACAACAGTTTCAAAAAGAGTGGCGTTGATTATGTGAGTATCAGCACCAACCACGACTACGTTAAATCGTTGATGACCCTGTTTAAAAAACGTGGATAAAACAATTTAAAATGAAGCAAAGAGTATTCTATATCGTACTGGTCGTTTTGCTTTCAGTGGGAATTCAAACGCTGAAAGCCCAAAAAGTAACGGTGAAAGCCAGTATCGATTCAACACATATTTTGGTTGGAGACCAGCTGAAACTGCTGCTGGAAGTTGAAAAGCCAAAAGACCTGAATGTTGTTTTTCCGTTGATCCCCGACACCTTCAATTCGAAAATTGAAGTGGTGAACCGCACAAAGATCGACACGCTAAAAGTGGACGACAAGCAACGCGAAAAACTTACCCAAAGCCTTTTCATTACTTCGTTCGACAGCGGAAGATATCAGATTCCTCCCTTCTATTTCAAACTGAAAGATGGAACCCGGTTAGATTCAGCAGCTACAAGAGCTTTGATGTTTCAGGTTCACGGAATGAAAATCGACACCGCCAAAGGACCTGTTGACATTAAAATGCCTTACAGTGCGCCTGTTACACTAAAAGAAGTAACTCCGTATATTTTGGGTATTATCTTGCTGGCAGCAATCATTTTCTTCATTTTCTACTATATCAAATGGAAGAAAAAGAATGTGCCGCTGTTTGTGAAACCTGAAAAACCTGCCGAACCTGCGCACATTATTGCTTTGCGCGAACTCGACCGTATTAAAAACCAGAAATTGTGGCAGCAGGAAAAAATCAAGCAATATTACAGCGAAGTGGCCGATACCATTCGTACCTATATTGAAAAACGGTTCGGGATTTCGGCAATGGAACAAACTTCGGCTGAAACACTGGGCGTTTTTAAACAGCGCAAAGAATTGGTTAGCGATAATTCGGTTGATCAGTTGCAGCACATTCTGAGTCTGGCCGACCTGGTGAAATTTGCCAAATATACTCCGCTCCCCGACGATAATAATCTGACGCTCATGAATGCTTATTTCTTTGTAAACCAGACCAAGAAAGAAGAAATAAAAGCTCCGGAAAAACCGGTTGAGAACGAGACCGAAACTGTAAACGAAGAAGTAGCCGAAAACACAAGCGAAGAAAATGATGAACGGAATAAGCTTTAAAAACCCGGAATTTTTCTACCTGTTTCTGCTGCTCATTCCCATGATTGCATGGTATATCTGGCGGCAGAAGAAAGCAGGAGCCAGCATCCAGTTTTCATCTGATATGGGTTTTGCCCGCATACCCAAAAGCTGGAAATATTACTTCAGACACAGCGTATTTGTTTTGCAAATGCTGAGTTTATCGGCATTGATTGTGGCAATGGCACGTCCGCAATCGTCGAACAGCTGGCAAAATGTGACTACCGAAGGAATTGATATTATTATTGCACTCGACATTTCAAGTTCGATGCTGGCCATGGATTTTCAGCCCAACAGGTTGGAAGCCGCCAAAGATGTAGCTACTCAGTTTATTTCGGGCCGACCGAATGACAAAATCGGACTTGTCGTTTTTTCAGGCGAGAGTTTTACCCAATGTCCGCTAACCACCGATCATGCCACGGTAATCAACCTTTTCAGAAACCTTGAAAGCGGAATGATTGAAGACGGAACAGCCATCGGAAATGGATTGGCCACAGCCGTTTCGCGCCTGAAAGAGAGTAACGCCATCAGCAAAGTCATTATTTTATTGACCGATGGTGAAAACAACCGTGGTGAAATTGCTCCGGTCACCGCCGCCGAATTGGCAAAAACCTTTGGGATAAGGGTATATACTGTTGGCGTGGGAACAATTGGAACCGCACCCTACCCCATCCAAACACCTTTTGGCGTGCAGGTTCGCGATGTGGAAGTGAAAATTGACGAGCAGACGCTTCAGAAAATTGCTTCTACTACCGATGGCGAATATTTCAGGGCAACCAACAATAATAAACTGGCACAAATTTATCAGGAGATCGATAAGTTGGAAAAATCAAAAATTGATGTCAAGGAATTCAGTAAAAGGGAAGATGAATACCTGAAATACGCATTAGTTGGCGCGTTGCTGCTTTTGCTGGCCCTGTTTCTGAAAACAACGATTTTCAGGAATATCCCTTGATAAATTTTGAATGATGAACAATAGGGAAAGCAATATAGGGTTTTCCGTAACCCGAAACCCGCAACCTGTAACAATCTGAAAATTGGAACTTTGAACTTTGAACTTGAAACTATAAGAGATGTTTAGATTAGCAAATCCGGAATATTTATACGCCCTGCTGGTAATACCAGCGTTGGTTGCTTTTTTCTGGTATTACAGAATTCAGCGAAAAAAGGCTCTGGCGCTTTTCGGACAAAAAGATATTTTGGCAGTTCTGATGCCCAACGTGAGTGCATCGAGGCCCATCCTGAAATTTACAGTGTTAATGCTGGCCTTGGCCAGTATCATCGTCGGGATTGCCCGCCCACAGTTTGGATCGAAGCTGAAAACGGAAAAACGAAAAGGCATTGAGCTGATTATCGCACTGGATGTTTCGAACAGTATGATGGCCGAAGACATTCAGCCAAACCGGCTGGAGCGTTCAAAACGGGCCATTGCCCAGCTGGTCGATAAACTGAGCGACGATAAAATAGGGTTAATCGTTTTTGCCGGCGATGCCTATGTGCAGCTGCCCATCACGGCCGATTATGTATCAGCCAAACTATTTCTGAATTCTATTAACACCAATATTGTTCCTACCCAGGGAACGGCAATTGGAGCAGCAATCAAGCTGGGAATTAAATCGTTCAATCCACAGTTTGAAGGCAGCAAAGCTATGATTATAATTACCGACGGTGAAAATCATGAAGATGACGCCGTTGGGGCTGCCACCGAAGCTGCCAAACAGGGAATTTCAATTTATACCATCGGAATGGGATTGCCCCAGGGCGGACCAATTCCTGATTTTTCGAACGGAATGAAAACTTACCGGAAAGACAGGGAGGGCAACACCATTGTGACCAAATTGGATGAGCCAATGCTGCAAAAAATAGCAGAGGCCGGAAAAGGAGCATACATCAGAGCGAACAATGCGCAGGTTGGACTGAACAACCTTTTTAACGAAGTGAATAAGATGGAAAAAGCTGAACTCGAAACGCAGATTTATGCCGACTATGCCGATCAGTTTCAATACTTTATTGGCTTAGGCTTATTCCTGATTTTACTTGATTTTATGATACTTGAGCGTAAAAACAAGTACCTGAAAAACTTTAGATTATTTGCCGACAGAAAATAGGAATGAATATGAAACGAGGATATTTACTGATTATGTTTTTGTTGGCGTGGATTTTAACAATCCAGGCGCAAAACGAACGAAAATTCGTCAGACAGGGAAACAAATATTACGAAAAAGCTATTGCCGACACTACCCGGTTGGACACCGCACTTTTTAATAAAGCCGAGATTGAATACCGCAAAGCATTGGATAAAAAGCCCGATAATGCCAGGTGGGACTTTAACCTGGCCGACGCCCTGTATAAACAAATGAAATTTGAGGAGGCAGCTGAGAAATTTAAAGACATATCGGAGCGCACCACCGATAAAACGGAAAAAGGCCGCGCCCTGCATAATTTGGGAAACTCATTGCTGATGAATAACAAGCTGGATGAAAGCATTGAAGCGTACAAACAGGCTCTGCGAAATAATCCGGGCGATTTGGAAACCAAATACAACTTGCTGTATGCCATGAATATGAAGAAAAAACAACAGGAGCAGCAACAAAAGCAGGATAAAAATAAAGATAAGAACAAAGATCAGGATAAGGATAAGGATAAAGACAAAGACAAGGATCAGAATAAGGATCAGGACAAGAAAGATCAACAAAATAAAGACCAGCAGAATCAGAATAAAGATCAGAAGCAACAACCTCAGCAGAATAAAATTTCGAAGCAAAATGCCGAGCAAATGTTGCAGGCTTTAGAAAACAGTGAGAAAAAAACACAGGAAAAGGTCAAAAAGATTCAGGCTCTGAAAGCCCAATCGAAAAAAGTGGAGAAGGATTGGTAGGAAAAAGTTAAGAGATTCGGGTTGCGAGTTACGAGTTAAAAGTTGCATCCCGCAACTCGTAACGCGCAACTCGCAACAACCTTTGAAACTTGGAATTTGGAACTTGAAGTTTGGAACTATAATTTCGCAAAAAAGAATACCAAAAATAACTATGGTCAGAAAATTAAAATTGCTGATGATTATGATGTTGATTGGTTTTATTGCCAAGGCCGACAACATCCGTTTTATCATGGAAGGACCTGAAGTAGTTGAAATGGGGGAACAGTTCAGGTTGGGGTTCACATTAAACGAACGTGGCACCGATTTACAATTGCCTGATCTCTCGAATTTTGATGTACTCATGGGACCATCCACTTCCCAAAGTTCGAGTATCCAGATCATCAACGGAAAAACCACACAAACTTCCAGTTTCTCTTATATTTTTATTCTTCGGGCCAAAAAAGAAGGAAAATTCACCATCCGCCCGGCATCAATAAAAGTTGACGGGAAAACGTATGAATCAAATACCCTGAATATTCAGGTCGTAAAAGGGCAGCCGCAACAACAGCAATCCGGCGGTGGACAGCAGGAAAGTTCGGGTGACGAAGAAGCTCCGGCAGCTAATATCAGTAAAGAGAATTTGTTTGTTCGGGTAACTGTTGATAAATCGAATGTTTCGAAAGGTGAGCAGATACTGTCAACAGTAAAATTGTACATCAGTCAAAATGTTCCGCTGCAGGGATTTGACGAAGTAAAACTGCCGACTTACGAAGGATTCTGGACCAAAGATATTGAAGTACCCACGCAGGTTAATTTTACCCGCGAAGTTTTTAACGGCAAAATTTATCAGGTGGGTATCCTGAAAAAGACGATTTTGTTTCCGCAGCAAACAGGAAGTATCAAAATTAATCCTTTCGAAATTACATGTCTGGTTCGCCAGCGGGTTCGTCAGCAGCAAAGCTTTTTCGACGACTTTTTCGATAATTACCGTGTAGTCAAAGCTAAAGTCATCAGCGATCCGGTTACCGTCAATGTGAAAGATTTGCCGAACCAGCCTGCTAATTTTTCAGGAGCTGTAGGTAATTTCAATATCGATGCTTCAATAGACAAAACAGTGGTGAAATCGAACGAAGCCGTAACCCTGAAACTGACCGTAAACGGAAGTGGGAACCTGACGCTGATCAATGCGCCAAAGCTTGAGTTGCCGCAGGATTTTGAAGCCTACGAACCCAAAACCAGCGATCGCGTAATTGCCAGCGACAATGGACTGACCGGGTCGATCACTTTCGAATACCTTTTTATCCCGCGTTTTGCAGGCAATTTCACCATTCCGGCAGTCGAGTTTGTCTTTTTCAATCCATCAAGCAGGCAATTCGAAACCCGAAAGACTGAGGCTTTTAGCCTTAAAGTTGAAAAGGGTGCAGATGATCCCAACTCATCAGTGGTCAGCTCGTTTTCGAAAGAAGATGTTCGAATGATCGGAAAAGACATCCGGTTTATCAAGCAAAACAAAGTCAAGTTAAAACCAAAAGGAAGTTCGTTTTACGGAACATTTGAATTCTACGCGATCTATATTTTAAGTGCCATTGGTTTTGCGGCTTTCTTTGTCATCAACCGGAAGAAGATCAAAGAAAATTCAAATTTGGTTTTGGTTCGGAACAAACGGGCCAATAAAGTTGCGCTCAAAAGACTGAAAGAAGCGTCAGGTTTCCTGAAGAACAACCAGGCCGAGCAGTTCTACGAAGCCGTGATCAAAGCGCTGTGGGGCTATTTAAGCGATAAACTTTCCATTCCGGTGGCCGACCTGAACCGCGAAAAAGCTTCGGAAAGTCTTCTGGTACAAGGTATCGATCAGGAAACGGTTTCCGAATTAATGAAAATCATTGACGATTGTGAATTTGCCCGTTACGCCCCGGCTGCCTTTACCGGCACGATGAACGAAATTTACGACGGAGCCGCCAAAGTGATGGGAATTTTCGAAAAACAAATCAAGTAACCATCTGAAACAAATCTGTATGAAACGATTACTCCAAACCATACTGGCCCTCCTGCTTACCACAAGCGTGTTTGCACAGGCCGATCTGCTTCAGAAAGCGAATGAACTCTACACGAAAGAACAGTTTAAGGAAGCCATCGAGGTGTATAACCAGATTCTGAAAACGAATATGGAGTCGCCTGAAGTTTACTACAATCTGGGGAATTCATATTACAAAACCAATCAGTTTACGCTGGCCATCCTGAATTTTGAACGGGCAAAATTACTGGCTCCCGACGATGAAGATATTGAATTCAATTTATTGGTAGCCAATCAAAAAGTAGTTGACTCCATTCAGGAGTTGCCCGGAATATTTATCGTTCGTTGGTGGAATGCGCTGGTAAATAGTCAAACTACCGATACCTGGGGAACATTAAGCATCTTTGGGTTCATCATCTTTCTGGTTTTACTGGGGTTGTATTTCTTTGCCAAAACCAGCGATATCAAACGGGTTTCTTTCTGGGCAGGCTGTTTTTTACTGGTGTTTACCATTTTTACCTGGTCGTTTGCTGCCAAACAGAAAAGCCGGATGGTGAACCACAATTATGCCATTGTGATGCAGCCAACAGTCACCGTAAAAAGTTCTCCTTCAGAAAAAGGAACTAACCTCTTTGTGATACACGAAGGTTTAAAAGTTAAGATTACCGACAAATTAGGCGATTGGGTCGAAATCAGGCTGGCCGATGGAAATAAAGGCTGGTTACTCACCGAATCGATCGAGCGGATTTAAGAAATTGTCATCATTTAGGCAATTGCCACTCCGTTTTCTAAAAACAGGGTGGCAATTTGTTTTAATTTGTACCCCATTTACAACCATTTACAAAAACGGTTGTTATCTATTCAAAAATTTAAAACTATGGCTTATAATTTACTGAAGGGCAAAAGAGGAATTATTTTCGGCGCTTTGAATGCCGATTCGATTGCCTGGAAAGTTGCCCAGCGGGCATTCGAAGAAGGTGCGACGTTTACCTTAACCAACACCGGAGTAGCAATGCGCATGGGCGACACAGCTCAACTGGCTGAAGCTTGCAATACTGTTGCTATCGAAGCTGATGCAACAAGTGTGGAAGATCTTGAAAATCTTTTCAAACAATCCATGGAAGTGCTTGGAGGCAAAATTGACTTTGTTCTTCATTCAATCGGAATGTCGCCCAATGTTCGGAAAGGCCGCCATTACAGCGATCTAGATTACAACTACCTCTCAAAAACACTGGATGTTTCGGCTATCTCGTTTCACAAAGTGTTGCAGGTGGCACGCAAACTCGACGCCATGAATCAATGGGGCTCGGTAGTAGCTTTATCGTATGTAGCGGCGCAACGCACCTTCTACGGATACAACGACATGGCCGATGCCAAAGCATTGCTCGAATCGATTGCCCGTAGTTTCGGTTATATTTATGGCCGCGAACGTAATGTGCGCATCAACACCATTTCGCAGTCGCCAACCATGACAACCGCCGGAAGTGGCGTGAAAGGAATTGGACAGCTGCTCGATTTCTCTGAACGTATGTCACCACTGGGCAATGCCACCGGCGACGAGTGTGCCGACTATTGCATCACGCTGTTCTCCGACCTGACCAAAAAGGTGACCATGCAAAATCTGTATCACGATGGCGGATTTTCGTCGATGGGCATGAGCATGAGAGCAATGGGACAATACGAAAAAGGGTTGGGCTGCAGTTGCGAATGCGGGGCCGACGAACCTTGCGATGATCACAAATACGATTAATTATTCGTTATACCATAAACAGAAAAACCGGTCGAAAGCCGGTTTTTCTGTTTATAAAGGCACCATTTATTCCACAATTAAACGCTTGTTTTTCGGATATTTTACCGAATAATCCAAGCCAAAATCTTTTTTCGCTTTCGAGTCAAGCGTAAATTCCCACTTAATCTCGCCTGTTTCCGGGTCCTGCTTCCCGCCCGAAATATTCTGAACCGAAACCTCAATTTCTTCCAGGGTAGAAACCGGAATCTGATCCAGCAAAATCATGTTAATAGACTGGCTCTTATTATTCCTGACAGATAGTTTCCACGATTTGCTTTCCTCTTTTTTATTCCCTATGAATTGTTTCGTTGTAAACTCTTTCGCCTTCTCGCGGCTGACAATCACATTTTTATCCTGTCCCAATGAAATTTGCAAAGTATCGGTTGCCGAACGGGTGTCCAAAAGGGTTTTTCCCACATAGGCCTCTTCAAAAAAGATATTGGCTTCGCCTTCCAGCAGGTTGTATTTTTCCCAATCAGTGATATTGGCAATCAGGAAAGCGGTTTTATCAATTTTAGGAACACTGTAATACTGAAAACCGGCAGGCAACTGATATACTTCCATGTCAACCGTATAACTTTTATTATCCGAGTTTATCGTGTATGGCCTCTTTATTTCAAAATTAACACTCGTCGGCTTTTCAACAGCCGTTAAAGGAATTGGAGTACTGTTAGTTCCCCGGATTCTTGTATCTTCCCTGTCCTTTGTGGCAACTCCGGAAACCTTTCCCTGCACTACAGAAACTGCGGCAGTCACAGCTGACTTCTTTTGAACACCATAACCAATGACCACTGCTTCATCTAAATTTACCTGATCTTCTTCCATCACAACAAGCATATTTTTACCTGTTACTGGCAGCGTTTTTTCTTTCATCCCGATAAAAGAGAATGTCAAAAAACTGCTTTGATTGGGCAAGGTGATGGAGAAATTTCCGTTCGCATCCGAAACAGTTCCAATACTGGTTCCCTGAACCATAATACTTACACCGGGCAAAGCCTGTTGGTTTTGGTCGATAACCCGGCCGGTGACCGAACTTACCAATCGGTTATAAACTGGCGGCAATGTGTTATAATTGAGGTAGTAGGTATTTAATTCGGGGGCAATACCCGATGCCCTCGGATCGGTTGAAGAAAATCTGAGCTTTACATTGGTCCAATCCATTTTGGTGTCCTGTCTGACATTTGCTTTGTAGATCAGCTCAACCGGTTCATTAATGTTTTTAGCCCGGATGTCGTACGATGGAAACCAACCTGCATTACCTACAACATACGACAGTTCAACAGGCACAAGGGCATTCTTTTTCACATCAACCTTAACCAAAATCTCTCCATTAGGGAACTCTTTTTTAGATGAAAGGGTATTCAGCTGATTCATAATCCCTTCCCTTTCCTTATTAAGTTGCCGAAGTGAATTATTGCGCTCAATTTCTTTCATTTTAAGTGAAGTAAGCTGAGTTCCATAAAAATCAGCAGCTTCTTTAAGTCGGGCAACACTCAATTCCTGCGATCGGCCTCCCACCTCGCGGTTAGCCTGAAGAAAAGCGATTTGCTCCTTCAGGATGGACAAATGAGTATTTTCAAGATTGACCTTTTCATCCAGAGCTGCAATTCTTGATTCTAATTCAGCTATTTCCTTTGATTTCTCTGTTTTATTCAGGAAGTTGGCCTGATGGTTGATCGACAAAATGGGCAACTCTCCATTGGCTTTTACATGGATACTTTTGACATCGATAAACGGAGAAAGGTTCGTAAACTTCAGTACCGATACACCAGCGGTCAGCTCAATAGTTTTTTGGCTGATAATCTGTGCTCCTTCAGGAAAAACGGTAACTTCATTGACTTCGGTTTTAATTTCCTTAACAGGAAGTTCCTGTGCAAACGAACCGAAAAAAAATAAACAAAGACTGAGTAAAATGATTGTCTTCATGGCGATAAGTTGTTTTGGCTATTAAAATTCTGTTGAAATAACTTTCTTAAAATTACTGAATATTAAGTTATGTACAGCATTGGTCCGGAGCATTAAGAAGTTAAAAAAACAAAATTGAGTGGCTGGAAAATGGAAAAGGTCTTACGAGTTTCCCCATAAGACCTTTTCAGTATAACTAATTCGCTGAATGTTTTACACCAGAATCTTGGTCACAATATTGTTGATGCTGGTTTCAATCGCTTCAAAAGGTTTTCCATTACCCTGGTTGTCGTCTTCGACAAAGATGTATTTTGCACCGGCAACTTCTTTGGCTGTCAGGATATTTTTGAAATCAATCACACCTTCGCCAACCGAGCAAACGTCGTCTTTAATCACATCGAAGAACGGCTCCTGTTTGGTTTTCATATCCTTGAAGTGCAGCAACTGGAAGCGGCCCGGATATTTGTTGAACATGGCAATCGGATCTTGTCCGGCTTTCGACGCCCAGAAAAGGTCGAGTTCCATCGTAATCAGATCGGCATCCATTTCAGGCATAAAAATATCATAGTAAGGAACAACGCCATTAATATTGGCAAATTCGAAATTGTGGTTGTGGTAAGCAAACTGAATTCCGACACCTTTCATAATGCGGCCAACTTCGTTCCAGTCGGCAATCATTTTCTTGTAAGTATCAATTGTGCGATCCTGATCGTTCACCCAAGGCTGTACACAATATTTTATGCCAACCTCGGCATGAGCATCAGCCATAACTTTGGCAGTTTCCGGCGTAATTCCGGTTGATTCAACCGCAGCGTGACTACTCAAAACGTCCATTCCGAGGTCGTTCACCATTTTTTTGAATTCAGCAGGAGCAAAGCCGTAGAATTTACCATCGGCATAGCCAGCCAATTCAAGGTTTTTATAGCCAATGTCCGACACCTTTTTCAGGGTTCCGGCAACATCAGCGGTCATTGCATCGCGAATAGTGTAAAGCTGAATACCAACGCCAAAAGTTTTACGGTCAACAACTGCAGGCTTACAACCGGCAGTACCAAGGATCATCATTCCAACCGATCCGGCGGCCGAAATTTTCAAAAAGTCTCTTCTACTCTTCATAGTTTTCAATTAGTGTTTATTTATGTGGTTATTTCAAATTTAGTTTATCATTCGTCACAAAAAAGGCTGAACTCCTCCTTTTTCGGGCCCTTCAAAGATAAAGCAAATTGCTAAGTTGTACGATATACAATATGAATTTCGTTGGCTATTTCGGGCCAATCAGTTCAATAAAAGTTCCATCAGGATCCTGAACCAAAACAAACTGACGGTTGGCATCGAGCATCGTTGGAGTTTTTCCAAGCATTTTAACACCATGCTTCTGAATGCGTTCCAGGAACGGCTTCATCGATTTCACAAAAACAGTGATGTATTGCACTCCATTATCGTCGGGCACGTAGGTAGGTTTAGGATGACTGGCTTTTTTACCGAACGACATCAGTTTCCATTCCGGGGCATTTTCGCTATTTTCAAGCTTCAGCACTTTCACATCGAAACTGTTTCCGTCGCTCAAACCCAACTCTTTGGTTTTCGTGGCATCGACCGAAAACTCTCCGGTTTTGGTCATTCCGATTACGTTGATGTAAAAATCGAGCGCTTTGTTTAAATCCTGCACGACAACACCAACCGATATTCCGGATTTGGCAAATTCATCGGGTGGCTGAACCGCAAAAGAAGGTATAACCACCAGCATGGAAGCCAGCAGTATAAACGATTTTAATAGATTACTCATGATTTAGGTTTTTATTGGTTGAAAATTAGTTATTGTACAAGCATTGTCACACTCTCCCGACCGGTTTTACGCTGCAAAACTAGTTGATAATTTCCTCTTGACAAATGGCCCAACTGTAAATTTGCCTGCTGTTTCCCTTTGGGAAATTTTTGCCGCAGGTGATTTTCGACCAATTGTCCGCTCATTGTATAAATGGAAATCTGACATATTTCTCCGTCTGACATGAAAGAGATTTGGGCATTGTTGCTCACCGGATTTGGCCACAATTTCAACTTCTCTTCCGACTCGAAAGCCAATGGCTGATTGGATGTATTGGGCGACACTACCTGTATTTCAGGGAAAGAACCACCCAATAATTGCGCAACAGCCTGCGTTTCGAGGCCAAACCATTGTTTATAAATTCCGGCATAAATGCTCCTGAAATCGTTTTGCATGGCCAGATTATCTGATTTACTCACTACTGCCGGAATTACCGGGTTTTTACCCACAATTCCCGGGGCGACTTTCGAGCCAAACACAATGGCTGGCCAGGTTGTGCCATGATCGGTTCCAAAACTGTCGTTCGACTTAATACGCCGTCCAAATTCGGTAAACACAAAACCAAGCACTTCGTCGGCTTTGTTCAGCAATTTCAAATCGTCCTGAAATGCGGCAATTGCTTTCGAGACTTTTCCAAGCAGTGTTGGATGTGCCCCGGTAGTTTTGTCGGTTTCGTTCACCTGCGCCGAATGCAAGTCCCACCCACCGATGCTGACTACATAAATCTGCGTTTGCAGCCCTCCGGCAATCAGGTTGGCCACGAGTTTCAGCTGATCGGCAAGCGAATTTGAACCTGCTGTTGGGTAAAGTGTTGAAAGATTTTTGGCATTTGCAGCAGCCGTTTTAATGACCGACAAATAACTTTCGGTTTGCTCCATCATATTGGTCACAAAACGCAGTTCATTCCCGAACGGAGTTTCAGGATATGTTTCGCTGCCCGACGAGTTACTGTAGGTAGAGGACAAACTTTTAAGTACTGCGCTGTAATTCGCCAGTTCTCCCTGACAAATGGGTGAACTTGTCGATCCGATTGAAAGTGCGATCGGGTGCGGTTGGTTATTGTTCGGGAAACCATTCGGATAATTGGGATATTGGGTACTGAACATACGGCCTACCCAACCCGAAGAAATGACAGTTTTGGCATCCGAAGCCGAAATCAGAATATCTTTTGACCGGAAATGCGACAAGTTCGGATCAGGATAACCCACTCCCTGGA
>Ga0172367_10007248_pt1 | contig 12773 bp, 16 predicted proteins | sample Lak10m_FD_114542 | JGI IMG/M metagenome (GOLD analysis project Ga0172367, IMG submission 114542) | Freshwater microbial communities from Kabuno Bay, South-Kivu, Congo - kab_022012_10m | ecosystem: Environmental > Aquatic > Freshwater > Lake | place: Democratic Republic of the Congo: South-Kivu...
AGGAATCGATGATTTTCCAATTCACCACGAAGGGTCACGAAGTGACACAAAGGTTTTCCTTCGTGCCCCTTTGTTCCCTTTGTGGTCTGGTTTTTTCAAGAATGGAGCAACCATGATTAAAGGTCTTTACTCGGCAGTTTCCGCGATGGTGATGAACGCCGTCCGCCAGCAGACGTTGAGTCACAACATTGCCAACCTGCAAACCCCAGGCTTCAAGCAGATTCTCGAAACCTCGGGCGGATTCATGCAGGGGCAGGCGGTTTACACAACAGGCAACCTGAACGGCAGTCCCATCGAGTATGTCGGCAGCATGGGGCTTGGCTCGCAGATCGGTCAGGAGTACATTGACTTCGTGCAGGGCGCCATGCAAAAGACCGACAACCCGCTCGATTTTGCTTTGCAAGGCGGCGGATTTTTCACCGTGCAAACGCCCGACGGCAACCGCTACACCCGCGACGGGCGCTTCCTGCGCGATGCCGAAAATACCCTCGTCACGGTGGACGGTTTCCAAGTCCTCGACGACGCGGGGCAGCCGATTGAACTTCCCGACGGAGAAGTCGCTGTCTCGCCCGAAGGCGTCATCAGCGTCAACGGCGAAGAAGTTGCCACGCTCGGCATTGGTGTCTTCGCCGAACCGATGAATGAGTTACAGCACACCGAAGGCAACCTGTTCACGGGTCCCGACGCTTCCACAGGTGAGGAAGTCCCGCGTGTGGCGCAGGGCTATCTCGAAATGTCCAACGCCAACCCTTCGCAGTTGATGACCCAACTGGTGGAAGTCGCCCGCTCATATGAAGCCGCGCAGAAACTGGTTCAGAATCAAGATGAATTGCTCGGCAAGACCATCTCATCCCTCGGACGGATTGGATAAAGGACAAACCACAAAGGGTCACAAAGGGTCACAAAGGTTTTATCTGGTTTTCCTTTGTGTTCCTTTGTCTCCTTTGTGGTAAAGAATTTCGATAAGGAGTTTTTATGGCTTCATCACTTTTTCACACGCTCAACATTTCGCGGCAGGACATCCTCAGCCACATGCTCGATTTGGATGTGACCAGTGGCAATCTGTCCAACGTCAACACGGCAGGTTACAAAGCCACGCGCTCCAATTTTCAGGAAATGCTTACCGAGCAGATTAAGGAAGGCTCGCTCCTGCAAGCCACGCAAACGTTGACTACGCAAGGCACGCTGCGCAATTCTGAAAATTCCCTCGATTGGGCGATTCAAGGCGAAGGCTTTTTCAGCGTGACCCTGCCCGACGGAACACTCGGCTACACCCGCGACGGTCAATTTACGCTGGACGCGGAGCGCAACCTTGTCACCGCCAGCGGGTATCCGCTTGTTTGGGATGGAACCATCGAGGAAGGCATGACCAACGTCAGTGTGACAGCGGGCGGCGTGGTCACCGCCACCGACGCAGACGGCGCCACCGTGGAAGTGGGCAACGTCCAGTTGAGCCGTTTCCCCAATCCCAGCGGACTGGCGATCAACGGCGACAACATCCTGCTCGAAACGGATTCTTCGGGCGCGGCGGAAGCAGGCGACCCTGGCGCGGAGAACTTCGGCACCCTCGGCGCCTACCGCGTCGAGCAATCCAACGTGGATTTGGGGCAGGAACTGACCCGCATTATTACCCTGCAACGCGCCCTGACCATGTCTATCAAAGCCTTCCAGCAGACCGACACGATGATTACCCAGGCGATTAATCTCCGCAAGGCGTAATGATTAAACACAAAGGACACCAAGTACACGAAGGTTAAAAGATGAAAAGCATTTCCTTTGTGTTCCTTTGCGCCCTTCGTGTTTGAGTTTTTTGTAGTCGAGCCTATAATGTTTTCAGAAAGCCTGCCGATAATGGTATTGTGAGAATGTATCTCGCAGGAGAACCCAGATTATGAGAATCGAAAACACCAACCTACAGCCCCTTTCCGCAAAGCCAGCCGAAACTGCGACCCCCATCGAGCGCAGGGACGACGTTGGCGAAACCGAGTCCGCCCGCACGGGGCAGGACAGGGTCGAGATGTCGGAAAATGCCCGCCTGCTTGCCAAAGCCCGCGCCGCGCTGGGCAGCGCTGAAGATGTCAACGCTGAGCGGGTGGCGCTCCTCAAACAGCAAATCGAAAGCGGCGATTACACCGTGCAGGTTGGCGAACTCGCCCGCAAGTTATTGGCAAAGGTGTTTACGAAATAAACCCAGTCAAACCACGGAGACACCGAGACACTGAGAAAAACCATTAAAAAAACTCCGTGACTTCGTGTCTCAGTGGTTCAAGACTTCTTTCAAGGACTTCCGCAATGACAAACGACACGCTCAACAAAAACCGATTTGAACTCGAACAGGCGCTGGTGCAGTTGTTCAGGGCAATGCAGGAATTGATTTTGCTCTCGAAGCGCGAGCGGATTTGCCTGTTGAACGAACCCGACCAAATCCTGCAACTCGTCGAAGATAAGGAAGTCCTGCTCGACCGTGTGACCACGCTCGAAGACAAATGCCGTCAGGTGGTTCAGGAACTTTCGCTTTCGCTCAATTTGCGGGCGGAGGAAACTTCCATTCAATCGCTGCTGCCCCTGCTCAAAGCCGAGGACGCCAGCCGAATCAAAAACCTATCGGATGGAATCCACAGCCTGGCAATTCAAGCGCGTGAGATGAACCACGCCAGCCAGGCGATTGCCGTCACCAAACTCGACTGGCTCAAAGCCACCCAATCCTTTTTGATTGGAATCTTCCAGCCCGAGCCTGGCTACCGTTCGCCCAAAGATGGGACAAAGAATCAGGAAGCCGTCCCAGGCTTGGGCGTCGAAATCCGCGCCTGAGGAAAATCCCATGCCGACCATCTCCTCTGGAATCTCAATCGCACTACAGGCAGTTCTAACCCAATCCCAGGTTCTGGAGATTACCGAGCACAACATCGCCAACGCCAGCACACCAGGCTATCGCCGACAGTCGGCGGTCTTGGTCACAGATACGCCCACCTCGATCAACGGGGCTGATCATTTGCTGGGAGCGGGGCAGCGCGGCAGCGGTGTGACCATCGAAAAAATTCAGCGATTCAACCTTTCGTTTTTTGACGGACGTTACCGCTCGGTTTCAGCCGAAGCGCAGAATTGGGAAACCCAAAGCGGAATCCTCTCGCAGCTGGAAGCGACGCTGGCAGAGAACACCGACGACGGCCTGATTCCCAAACTCGACCAGTTTTGGGCGGGATGGCAATCCCTCTCCAATGACCCGACCAACACCAGTCTGCGGACGATTTTGCTGGATGACGCTTCGGCGCTGGCAACTGCCTTCAACCGCCGCGCCACGCAAATCACCCAATTTCGCAGCGACCTCAATCTGACAGTGGGTGGGCAGGTGGAGGAAATCAACTCGCTGGCGGGGCAGGTGGCGCAACTCAACGGCGAGATTTCCCGCGTGCTTTCGGTGGGCGAACAACCCAACGACTTGATGGACACCCGCGACATCGCCCTCGATCGCCTCGCCGAGTTGACGGGCGCGGTTTCCTCCGAACAGAAAAACGGCGAGATGATGGTCTCCATCGGCGGGCATGTGCTGGTGGTTGGGCATGATTCTTTCAAGCTGGAAACCCGCGCCAACGCCGTCGATACCAGTATCAAGGATGTGTACTGGCAGGACGGTCAACAATTGATTCCGACCACGGGCGAATTGAAGGGGACGCTCGAAGTCCGCGACCAGGTTTTGACGGGACAGTTGAGCGGCTTGAACACGCTCTCTTCTGGCTTGATTACGCAAGTCAACGCGATTCACACCACAGGCTTTGGTTTGAACAACGCCACAGGCTTGAACTTTTTCAGCGGAACGAATGCTGCCAGTATCGCCGTCAACCCCGCGCTCGACGCCGCCAGCATTGCCACATCCAGTGCGACGGGTCAGGAGGGCAACAACGTCATCGCCCTGCAAATCGCTGGGCTGAAATCGATCAAGGGCATGTCGGCGGGAACCGCCACCCTGAACGAGTTCTACAACGCGCAGATCACACAGTTGGGAGTGACCACGCAACGCGCTGCGAGCAACGCCTACCAGCACGGACTGGTCAGCAAGGCATTGGGCGACCAGCGCGAGTCAGTCGTTGGCGTTTCGTTGGACGAGGAAGCCGCGAACATGGCGAAGGCTCAAAAGGCATATCAGGCGGCGGCGCGTGTGCTGACCGCCTACGACGAACTGCTCGACCTGATTATCAATAATATGGGTCTGGTGGGACGGTAGGAGGCGGCATGAGAATCACCAACATGATGATGACGAATAACGCGATTCAAAACATGGCTGAGAATCTCGAAAAGGTGAGCGCCTTGCAAAGCAGGATTGCCTCCAATAAAAAGTTTCAGGTTCCCTCGGATGACCCCGTCCACGCTTCGACCAGTCTGAATCTGCGCTCGCAGTTGCAGACGTTGGAGTCTTACTCCGACACGGCGGCGCTGACCGAAAACTGGATGACCGCCAGCGACAACGCCTTCGACCAATTGGAGCAGATCGCCGTCCGCGCCAACGTGTTGATTCTGAGCGGCTTGAACGATACTCTCTCTGGCAGTGAACGCGCTCAAACGCTCGGCGCGGAAATGCAGGAACTCATCGCTGAGACGGTTGAGATTGGCAACACCTCGGTCAATGGGCAGTATATTTTTTCGGGCTATCAGGTGAATCAAAAAGCCTTCTCGTTGACAGACGCCGCCGCTCCGCTCTTGGATTATGCGGGCAACCCGTTCACGCCCAAGGTTGCTAACTATCTAGGTGATACGGGCGTCATGCAGCGCAGTCTGGGGCCCGATCAATCCGTCGCATTGAACGTGCGCGGCGACCAGGCGATTTTGGGCTTCCTGCAGAATTTGATTACCGCCTCCAATGCGTTGACTCAGAACAACGTCCACAACACGGGCAATCCGCTCACCGACCCGCTGACCTTGGAGTCTTCGCTGGGTAACTTGAAGACCTCCATCGACACCCTCGACCAGTATCGCACTTCCAACGGGGCGCGGCTGCGGCAGGTGACTTCGGCGTCCAATTTTTTGGAGACGGTCAAGCTCGAAACCGAAAGCCTGCTTTCTGAAAACGAAGACATCAATCTCGCGGAAAGCATTGCCCTGCTCGCCAACCAGCAGAATACCTACGAAGCAGTGCTGGAAGTTAGTCAACGCGCCATTTCCGCACTCAGTTTGTTTGATTATTTGCGGTAAGGAAGTTAACCACGAGGACACGAAGGCACGGAGACTCCAAGAAAAAACTCCGCGTCTCTGTGCCTCAGTGGTTGAGAATTATTTTCAAATCGGAGTTCTGCCATGCTGGTCATCTCTCGCAAAATAAATGAAGCCATCGTCATCGATGACACCATCACAGTCACCATCCTCGGCGTGGATGGCGACAAGGTCAAGCTGGGGATTGTCGCCCCGCGTGAAATGCTCATTTTGCGCGGAGAGATTCAGCAGGCGGTTCAGGAGCAGGTGAAGATTCAAGAGTCGTTGGCGGGTGAGAACAAACCCAGCGCGCTCGAAGGCTTGCGGGAATTGCTCGCGTCCGAAGTCGAGGACGCGCCGCAGAGCGAATGTCCCGCGTAATTTTTTCAAAATGAAAAACCAAACGCCTCTTTCCATTTTTGGGGAAGGGGCGTTTTTTTTCACCACAAAGGGTCACGAAGTTTCACAAAGGAAAAACCTTCGTGACCCTTTGTGATCCTTCGTGGTTGGGTCTTTTTCAATATTTACCCAATTTTTCGTTTCTCTTTACGAAGGTTTTACTCTCAAAGCAGGCAGGCTGTGTTAACTTTATGGCGACTCATTGGAGAACCGCGACACATGGAAATCTTTTTTGAAATCAGCGAAGAGGAACTGCCGATTTTTCTGGCTGAAGTGGATGAGCATTTGCAAGTCCTCGACAATAGTTTGATTCGTCTCGAACAGGAATCGGCGGACACCGAACTGGTGCAGACAGTCTTCCGCTCGGCGCATACCATCAAAGGCATGGCGGGGATGATCGGTCATCAGCGTATGACGAACCTGACGCATGCCCTTGAAACCGCGCTGGACGGCGTGCGCAAAAACGAGATTCAGGTATCGGCTCAGTTGACCGAAGCATGCCTGACCGCAGTGGATTCGCTGCGTGTCCTGCGGGATGAAGTCAAGGATTCTCAAACCAGTGATGTGGATATCGAAGAAGCGATGGCTTCGCTCAACGCGTTGACCCAGTCATCAGCCCCCAGCCCTGTCCCACCCCCAGCCGAGATTCAGCCTGCGGTTCGACCTGTTCACATCCAGGCAAAAATCGATACGAAAAGCATGGCGTCCGCTGCGCGCGCATTTCAATTGATGATGGCATTGCAAGACATGGGTGAAATCATCACCATGCAGCCGACCCAGGAGCAAATCGAAGCGTCATCCGTTGTCGGGGAGTTTACCGCTGTGGTCAACACCGACCAGCCCGAGGCGGAGATTGGCGCGGCGTTGTCCAAAATTTCGGGCGTGGATGAAGTCCTCATCAATGGGACGGCGATTTCGAAGGGCGCGTCGGTCAAGCCGATTCAAAAAACATCCGTTCCCGAGGATGTGGCATTTGTCGAGCGACGCAGTCACAGCCCCTATGGCAGGCGCAGCGCCGACATGACCATCCGTATGAATGTGGAGCGGCTCGATAACCTGGTCAACCTGGTGGGCGAACTCATCACTGACCGCAATCAGTTGCGGCGCATTCACAGCCGCCTGAAGCGGATGAACAGCAACTATGACCGCATCCTCGAAACGCTGACCCACCTGGCACGCATCACCGATGAATTGCAAGCGGAGGTCATGCGGATTCGGATGCTGCCCATCTCCAGCGTCTTTGGCAAGTTCCCACGCATGGCGCATGACATGGCGCAAAAAGTTGGCAAGCAGATTGATTTGCAAATTCGCGGCGAAAAGACCGAGATGGATCGTTCCATGCTGGAGGAAATCAACGACCCGTTGATTCACCTCGTCCGCAATGCGGTGGATCACGGCATTGAATCGGCGGAGGAACGACTCGCTGCAGGGAAACCGTTGCGCGGACAGGTGACGCTCACCGCCCGCCATGAGCAGGGGCGCATCATCCTGACGGTGGAGGATGACGGCGGCGGCATCGACGCGGAACGCCTGCGCCAAAAAGCGGTCGAGAAGGGACTCATCACCGCCGAGGAAGCCGCCAGCCTGAGCGAAGAAAAAACCTTCGACCTGATGTTTCTTTCGGGGCTTTCCACCGCCAGAAAAGTAACCGACCTCTCCGGGCGCGGCGTTGGGCTGGATATTGTCCACAACAACATCCAGCGTATCAACGGCTCCATTCAAGTGGAGAGTCAGCGCGGGGTTGGCACGCGCTTTCAAATCATCCTGCCGCTCACGCTTGCCATCGTCCCCGCCCTGCTGGTGAAAGCGCGCGACGACATCTTTGCCGTGCCGCTGGTGATGATTATCGAAACCTTCCGTCTCGAAGCGCAAGCCGTTCAACATGTCTATCAAAAGCCGGTCACCATGCTGAGGGAAAGCGTACTTTCGCTGGTCAGCCTGGCTGAGGTTTTCAACCTGCCGCAGGCGCAGGAAAGCGGCGGGCGGATGTATGTGGTGGTGGTGCAGTCGGGCAGGCAGCGCATTGGCTTGATTGTAGATGAATTGGTTGGTGAAGAGGATGTGGTGGTCAAGCCATTGGGAACGCTGGTCGGCGACCTGCCCGGCATTTCCAGCGCGGCAATTCTCAGCGAAGGCGAACTGGCATTGATCGTGGATGTGTTTGGTCTATTCAAACTTGCAGGAATATAAAAGGCGGTAGTGAAATGCAGGATATGGCAGTATTCGACGAAGACCTTTTGAACATGCTCAAGACCATAACGGATGAAGGCTTTCGCAATGCGGCAGAAGGCTTCTCCGTCATGGTGGGGCACAAAATCGAAGTGGGCAATCCGAACCTGGAACTGGTTCCTCTCTTGACCATTTCGAGCATGGTGGGCGGCATCGAAGATGACGCCGTCGGCGTGTACCTGCGTTTCGAAGGCGACATGCCGGGGCAAATTATGATGGTCATTCCCTATCAAAAGGCGCTGGAACTCTCCGACCTGCTGATGGGAATTACGCCCGGCTCGACGCAAACCTTGGGCATGATGGAGCGTTCCGCCCTGGGCGAGTTGGGAAACTTGTGCGGATCCTTCTTTTTGAACTCGATTGCGAAAACAGTGGGAGCCAGTTTTCGTCCCAGCCCGCCGGCGGTGATGGTGGATATGGTGGGTGCCATCCTCGATGTGGTCGTGGCAACCGTGGGAGGCGTCAGCGAGCATGTGCTGCTGGTTCATGCCAATTTCCGCGAAGGCACGCGCTCGGTCGAAACCGACTTTTGGGTCATTCCTGATATGAAGGCGCTGCGCGACCTGGCGCTCAAGAAACGCTCTGATGAACAATCTGATTAGTTTGGGTTTGGGCGAACAGGCGGTCAGCCGAAATTTACAGGATGTGCTGGTGGTGTACGGGCTTGGCTCCTGTCTTGGCATCTGCATGATCGACCCACAGGCGCGGGTGGCGGGCTTGCTTCATGCGGTGCTGCCCGAACGTTCCAACGGTTTGGAGGCTGACTCTGCCGCCCATCCCAGTAAATATGTTGACCGCGGGATTCAGAGCCTGCTGGCAGAAATGTTGAAGGAAGGCGCGATCAAAAGCAGAATCATCATCCGCATGGCAGGCGGGGCAAACATGCTCATCTCGCCCGCCATGACCAGCGCCTTCGACATCGGCACGCGCAACATCGAAAAAGCCCGCGAGACTTTGCGGCAGTTGAATATGAAAATCGCCGCCGAGGAAGTCGGCGGTCACAAGGGGCGCACGGTGCGGGTGTATGTCGCCGACAACCGCGTCACGGTCAAACTGGTCGGCGAAAAGGAACACGACCTGTAGAAAATCAAGAGGAGATAAGGTATGGCAAAAGTATTGATTGTGGACGACGCTGAATTCCTGCGCGTGCGCCTGACCAAGATGCTCGACACCGAAGGCTATCAAGTCTTGCAAGCGGAGAACGGCGTCAAGGCGGTGGCGGCATACCAGGAGGCACACCCCGACGTGGTTTTGATGGATGTAACCATGCCGGAGATGGACGGATTGACCGCGTTGAAGGAAATCATCCGCCTCGACGCGAAGGCGAAAGTCATCATGTTGACGGCGCTTGGACAGGAATCGGTCGTGCTGGAAGCGGTCAAGTCCGGGGCAAAGGACTTTGTGGTCAAGCCCTTCGAGCAGGAACGCGTGATGAAGGCAATCACCAAACTACTGGCGTAACCGCCCAATGATACACAACGGCGAACTCCCCGCGCAAAAATCCCTGCGGGTCATGGTGGTGGATGATTCCGCGTTTATGCGTTTCTCCATCATCCAGCATCTGAACGATGACCCCGAAATCCAGGTGGTTGGCTCTGCCAGCAATGGCAGGGAGGCTTTGCGTTTGATCCCCCAGTTACAGCCGCATGTCATCACGCTCGATGTCGAAATGCCGCATCTCGATGGGATTTCGACCCTGCGCGAAATCATGCGCGACTTTCCGCGCCCGGTGGTCATGTTCAGCAGTCTGACTCATGAAGGCGCGTCTGAAACAATTCAGGCGTTGATGTTGGGCGCGGTGGACTTTATCCCCAAGCCGGCAAACCGTCTCGACACGCGCGGCGCGATGCAGGAGGTCGCGGCAAAAGTCAAACAGGCGGCAAAGGCTAGGGTCAACCCGATGGCTTCGGTGTTATTCAAGCCGCTCCCTGTCCCGTCCGAAAAAAAGACGCGCTTCTATCGCAAGGATGCCCCGCTGGTGATGATTGGCGCATCCACCGGCGGACCGGGCGCGTTGAGCGAAATCATCCCCGCGCTGTCTGCCGACCTGCCCGCCCCGCTGGTGATTGTCCAGCACATGCCCGCAGGTTTTACCCGCTCCCTCTCCGAGCGGCTCAACAGCCTGTCGAATCTCAAGGTGAAGGAAGCCGAGCCTGGCGACAAGTTGCTGGTTGGGCAGGCATTGGTTGCGCCCGGCGGCTTTCACATGGTTTTGGATGAAAAGGAGCGGATTCTTCTCAACCAGAATCCGAGCGTTCATGGCGTGCGCCCGGCGGTGGATGTGACCCTGAATTCGTTGACCCGCCAGTTGAGCGGGCATGTCATCGGCGTGATTTTGACCGGCATGGGCAGCGACGGCGCGTTGGGCGCTTCGATTTTACGCGGCGCGGGCGGTCATGTGATTGCCGAACACGAAAGCACCTGCGTTGTTTGGGGAATGCCGCGCTCGGTGGTCGAAGCCGGGGCGGCGAGCGTCGTTTTGCCCCGCCCGCAAATCGCCAAAGCCATCGAAGCCGCCGTGCGCGAGATGACAAAATAAGAAATGAGATTATGGAACCTGAAATTTATTTGCAGCTAAAGACTTCCATCAAACGCGCGCTCGACATCGACCTCGAAAACTATAAAGAGGAACAGATGAAGCGTCGTCTTGATTCGTGGCTGGCGCGTTCCCGCCTGCCGAGTTGGAAGGATTATTTCAAACTGGTCTCTGCCGACGCCGAAGAACTGGCGCGTTTCCGAAATTACCTGACCATCAACGTGACCGAGTTCTTCCGCGACCCAAACCGCTGGGCGCAAGTCAGCGGCGAAATTCTGCCGGACCTGGTCAAGACCTCGAACGGCGGGTTGAAAATTTGGAGCGCGGGCTGTTCCACCGGCGCCGAAGCCTACACCCTGGCGATCATGATGGAGGAGGTGTCGCCGCCGCGCCGCTATTCCATCCTCGCCACCGACCTCGACCGCGGGGCATTATCCAAAGCCCGTTCGCGCGGACCCTATTCCGGGGACGACATCCGCAACCTGTCGCCGCGCCAGCGCCAGCAGTATGTCACACCCGCCGCGCCGTATTTCGTCACAGAGAATCTGCAAAAGCGCATTCAGTTTCGAGAGCAGGATTTGTTGAAAGATGGCTTCGATGGCGGCTTCGACCTGATTGTCTGCCGCAACGTGGTCATTTACTTCACCACCGCTTCGAAAGATTTGCTCTACGAAAAATTCAGCAGGGCATTACGTCCGGGCGGGGTGTTGTTTGTGGGCGGCACGGAAATCATCGCAACGCCCGCGAAATTCGGGCTTCAGGGCGCAGGCGTTTCGTTCTACAAAAAGGTTTGAGAGGTGACCAGATGGATGTGAAATTACTCAACCCGTTCATTCAAGCCGCTGTGGAAGTGTTGAAGGCGGAGATGGGGGCGGAAGTTTCCCGCGGGGAGTTATCCCTGCAAAAGTCGTCGCTGACTTCCGACGACCTGACTGTTTTGATTAACCTGGTCGGCGATGTGTATGGCGTGGTCATGTACGGCATGTCCACTGCTACCGGGCTGAACCTGGTTTCCAAAATCATGGGGCAGGAGTTTGCCGAACTCGACGCCCTTGCCCAGAGCGGGGTGGCGGAATTGGGCAACGTCATCAGCGGACAGGCGACGGTTCGATTTTCAGAAGCGGGCTATAACTCGAACATCTCGCCGCCTACGGTCTTGAATGGCAGCGGGGTGCAAGTTTCCACCCTCGACTTTCCCCGTATTGTTGTTCCGCTCTCGACCCAGTTTGGAACGCTTACCGCCCACCTTGCCCTGCGCGAGAAAAAGCAGGGAGAGCATCCCCATGTTGCGGAAAGTTTTGTGCCGTTGATTGTCCCGCCCTCTGGTGAATGAAGTGGAGTAGAGCCATGAATGTAAAGTTTCTGAACCCTTTTATAATTGCCGCGCATGATATTTTGCGGATCGAGATGCGCGAGACAGTCGAGCGCGGGGAACTGCGCCTTGAAACCGGCGCGTATCGCACTGAAGATGCCACTGTCATCATCTCGCTGGTTGGCGCGTTGAACGGGACGGTTTTTTACAGCATGTCGAACGAGTCAGCCATTCATTTTGCTTCGGTTTTGATGGGGGAGCGTTTTGACGCTTTGGATGAATTGGTGCAGAGCGGGATTGCCGAATTGGGGAACGTCATCACCGGGCAAGCCAGTATGCGGCTGGCAGACGCGGGGTATGAGTCGAACATCTCGACCCCTTCTCTCATCCTCGGCAGGGATGCTTCGATTTCCACCCTCGAATATCCGCGTTTGGTTGTGCCGCTGACAACCCCCATCGGATCGCTTACCATTCACCTGTCACTGCGCGAAAATCCGCACAGTACCTTGCGAACGTCTCAAATTGCGACTCCGAAGGTTTTTACTTCGGCGAAGCCATAACATCATCAGGGAACGATGCCGGCGCACGCCACGCCGTTTTTCGGGGAACTCTTTTTTTCTGTTTTCCAAAGATTCTTGTCCAGGGTGATGGCGCAGCGAATCTCGCCGCTTGCGCTGGGGTTCGAGGCGGTCAAATAGACCTCTGTGCCGCTCTTGACCCGCAGGGTCTTCGACCAGGGTGAGGTGACGGTTTTGGGTTTGTCGATGACTTCGCCGCCCGCCTCCAGGGTGATGACGGCAAAACCGCCGGAGGCATCCACTTCGAAGGTCAGCAGGTGACTCTCGGCGGGAGATTGCATAATCCCAACAGAAAGCAGGATGGCAACCGCCGCCCCTAAAATAGCAAGCACAACGATGATTTGAAGCGTGACTTTTGTTCCATCGGTCAGGTTGTTGAGCATGGGGAAACTCCTTTCTGCAAGCGCTTTAAGCTTTAGTTTCGGCTAACTGGAATTGATAAAAGAAGGGGTAATGGTGTAAAGCGTGGTAATCTTGTTTTGCGAACAAATCCCACAACACCATTACCGAGATGAATCATACCATAGCCGTTTTG
>Ga0172367_10007249_pt1 | contig 12773 bp, 11 predicted proteins | sample Lak10m_FD_114542 | JGI IMG/M metagenome (GOLD analysis project Ga0172367, IMG submission 114542) | Freshwater microbial communities from Kabuno Bay, South-Kivu, Congo - kab_022012_10m | ecosystem: Environmental > Aquatic > Freshwater > Lake | place: Democratic Republic of the Congo: South-Kivu...
AATATTCTTGCCGCAGGGCTTGCGGTGAATGTCTGTGGAGCGACTATAAGACCTGAACAGAGTAAATCTGTGAAGGCTGGTGCTATGAAGCAGAAACTCTAAGAAGTGATTCTTGGAATCTCAATCGCTTCAGCGCTGAGAGTAGTCAATTTGATTTGGGTAGTCCTAAACCAGTAAGGATAGGAATTGGTTGGAGGTTTGGGGGCAACGCCCCTAGGACCCCTCTAAAATCTTTACCTTTTTACCACCACCGATTAGTTTAATTATCAACTGACTGCATTATGAAAGCAATCCTCATGAACACCCCAGGGCAACCAGAGGTACTCCAACTTCATGACATCCCTGCCCCCTCTATTCAAAGTGAACATCAGCTTTTAGTTCGCCTCTATGCAGCGGGAATCAACCCCATTGACACCAAGCTGCGACAACGAGGCACCTTTTATCCTGAGTTGATGCCCGCCATTTTAGGGTGTGATGGAGCTGGAATTGTGGAAGCAATTGGAACCAAAGTCCAACGATTTAAGATTGGCGACGAAGTCTACTTTTGTAATGGGGGGCTGGGGGGACATCCTGGCAATTACGCAGAATATACTACTGTGGATGAACGGTTTGTTGCCCATCGACCAACTTCTATATCCGTTGGGCAAGCGGCGGCAGCTCCCCTAGTATTAATTACAGCATGGGAAGCACTCTACGACCGTGGACGATTACAACCAGGGCAAACCGTACTCATTCATGGGGGTGCGGGGGGTGTTGGTCATGTGGCTATTCAGTTGGCTAAACTTCAGGGTGCCCGGGTTTGTACAACTGTTAGTTCTGATGCTAAGGCAAAATTTGTTCGACAGTTGGGCGCAGATCAGGTCATTGACTACCACCATAGGGATTTCATAAAGGCGACCCTCGACTGGACTCAAGGGGAAGGGGTGGATTTAGTCCTAGATACGGTCGGAGGGAAGACCTTTAGTCAAAGTTTTCAAGTAACCCGTCTCTATGGGGATGTTGTTACGTTGTTAGAACCCGACGCAACAACAAATTGGAAGACTGCCCGTAACCGCAACTTGCGCATTGGATTAGAACTCATGCTCACCCCTATGCTACTGGGATTGGTAGAGGAACACCATCACCAGGCTAGAATCTTAGAACACTGCACTCGATTGATTGATGGAAGTAAGCTAATGATTTATTTACATCACACGTTACCATTGGCAAATGCGGCAGAGGCTCATCATTTGTTACAGACTGGGGACATTCTGGGCAAGCTGAGCTTACTGATTCCCTAACGAATTAAGAGTTCAATTTGGTAGATGATTGATGTTGGACTTAACTAAAGTAGCAGGACAAATACAAGGTTTAAGTCAACACTTGAGCCAGGAAGCAGATGCGGGTCGGCAACGGATTCAACGTGCCCAAAGGCTATGGACAGAAGCCAGCAGACAACAACCCGAAGCTGTGCAACAGTTACGACAGTGGGGCGATCGCCTCAACTTTACCGCCGCCGAACCCATAGAACCCCTCCCTACTGTGGTAGACGTGGAAGCTACATCTTCCCACCACACAGTTTTAGCCACCGACGGATCCCAAATTGCCCCTAGTCATCATGAAATTGCCTATTGTTACTTAATTAACGTTGGCAGGGTTGCATTACACTACGGACAAGGTCGAACTGCCTTGCTGGATAGTTTACCTGAACTATTTTATCGTAGCGAAGACCTTTACCATTGCCGTCAATGGGGCATTCCCACTGAAGAATGGATGGGATTTCGACGAACGGTCTTGGAGGCGGAAACCCTAGCTGAATTAGCATCTCAAAGGTTGACAAACCCCCAACCCCCCACATTAGCAATGGTGGATGGATCCCTCATTTATTGGTTCTTAGATACCTTGCCCAAGGATGCAGGACATTCAATTTTGACTCCTGTTTTAGCTGCATGGCAACAACTAGAACAATTACGGATTCCGTTGGTGGGATATGTCAGTGCATCACGGAGTGGAGAAAGCTTAAATTTTCTCCGGCTACAGTGTTGTCCCTACTTAGCACCAGATTGTTTGACCCATTGCCCAGATCCATCAGTTCGTCCCCCCTGCCAAGTGTTAGAACCATTGCGGGATGTTGTATTTTGGGCTTCTGTCCTGCAAGCAGGTCAACGCAGTTGTTTATGGCGGAGTTCAGCCCCAGTCCTATCAAATTATGGGTCACACACTATCTACTTTTGTTACATCCATGTGGGAGTGGAGGTGGCTCGACTGGAATTCCCATCCTGGGTTGTTGAAGATGTTCAGTTACTGAAGACTGCGTTGAGTCTTACCCTTGCCCAGGTCATCAAAGGCTTTGGTTACCCGGTGGCATTGGCTGAGGCTCATAATCAAGCTGTTGTTAGGGGGGGAGACCGCAGCCGTTTCTTTGCCTTACTTGAACAACAAATGATTAAGGCAGGGCTACAAAATATTGGTACATCCTATAAAGAAGCTCGTAAACGGGGCAGTATTGCTTAAAACCAATGGCACCCCGTTAGTTGTTGCCTCCCATCCCTGAAAATAACATGACCAGTCCCCCGAGTAAAATTAAGATGGCTAATGCCCCTAAAAGACTATCCGCTGTGTTAATTTCCATCATAAAAGTTGAGTAAAGAAGTAGGGAAAAAGCTTACGACTCAACTACTCAAAAGACTTTGAGCCGCCGAGAGTAAATCACCAAAAATAACCGTTGGTTCCAGTTGTTCTAAATAGAATTGACTGCGGATGCCGCAGGTTAACGCCACCGTAGGGATACCCACTGCCTGACCAGCCAATATGTCCGCTTCAGTATCTCCCACAATCCCACAGGGGATGTGTCCCTCCCCACGTTGTACAAGGATGACTTCGGACAGTAGTCTTATTTTTAAGTCTGTGGAATTTGTATAGGCATTACTAACATCTTGAGTTCCATATACTTCATTAAAATAATGAAGCAGGTGATGTTGCAACAACACTTGGATGGCTTGCAGGCGATCGCGTAAAGTTACTAACACTAGCCTTACTCCAGCTTTCCGAAATAAGGTTAACCCATACCGCACCCCCGGTTGAATGTGGTCAGTGATTAATAAATCAGGTTGATTCACCCATTGGTGAACTTGGCTGACAAAGGGAGGAATGAACTCACCCTGCAACCCGGAGCGGAGGGCAATTTCAACATCAGGGGTACGATTTTGCTTCATTCCCCAGAATTGCGATTTAGTGAGGGGGGTAATCCGTTGGTTGGAATTCAGATGACAAGATTGTTGTAACAGTTCCGCAACAGAATTGAGGGCTAGTTGATAGGTGGCATAGTAACGATCAGAGACATCAATGATAGGACCATCAAAATCGCAAAAAAGGGTAGTACCCGCCGCAATTTTGAAAGGAAGTTCACGTTCTAGTTCATACTTAAGATAAGACTCTGGAGTGGCTCTGGAAGCCATAAATTTGTTATGACCATAAGTGTCTATATCAGTATTATTGCCTTTATTCGGTTCTTCTGTAAACCCTAATCATTCCAGACTCCTTTTCTCCATTATTTTCCATGACCCCTGATTCAACCCATCCCCAGCCAACCCATCTTGAGCCATTTAATCAATCAACCCCACCCCCCTCAGGACGACTCATTGTTTTTACCGGTCCTAGCGGGGTGGGGAAGGGTACCTTATTGCGTACTTTAATGTTCAACCACCCGGAATTACACCTCTCAGTTTCTGCCACAACCCGTCAACCCCGTCCCGACGAAGTGGATGGTAAACACTACCATTTTGTATCCAAAGCCCATTTTGAACAAATGATTCGTAAAAAGGAATTACTGGAATGGGCGGAATTTGCCGGACATTTTTATGGTACTCCGCGCTTACCCATTGAACAACATATCCATGATGGACACTCTATAATTTTAGAAATCGAATTACACGGGGCTCGTCAAATACACCGTAATTTCCCTGATGCTTTACGAATTTTTATTTTACCCCCAACCTTTGAGGAACTGGAAAGTCGGATTCGGATGCGTAATCAAGACTCAGAGGCAGCGATTATTCGCCGACTGGAGCAGGCACAGATGGAAATTGCCGCCGCCCCTGAATTTGATGTCCAACTGGTGAATGATGATTTGAACACGACGGTTCAAACATTGGAGGCTATTATATTTAACTAATTTATTGAAGTTATTTTCTTCAACCCTACCCTGATCTGGTCGTTAATTGTGTCTAACCCTTCCCCATCCCCCACTCATAGGCAATTGATTGGTAAACTCCTCTCCCCTGCAATCCGCCTATGGTTGCATACCCAGGTTGAACGGGTAGAAACCCTGAAAGTCCATATTGCTCGGGGCGATCGCCCTATCCTGTCAGGGAAATTAAGTGGCATCCAAGTTCAAGCCCATGGAGTTGTATATCGGGGGTTACACTTCACTCAAATACACTTAAATGCTGACCAGGTATCCATCAACTTAGGACAAGTACTTCGCGGAAAGCCCTTTACGTTACTGGATCCAGTTCCAGTGACCTGCCACCTAACGTTAACTGAACGTGATTTGAACGCATCACTACAATCCCCATTACTCATGGGGGTCATTCAAGACCTTTTTCAACGATTCAGCCATTTTCTTGTTAAATCCCCCCCTGAATTATCCAATTTAAAAACAATGACTGCCCATATCCAGCCCAATCAACTAACGGTAGGCGTTTATCCCCATGATTCCGTTGAACAGGTTGAACCAGTGGTACTACGCACTGACTTGGGGTTACATTCAGGACGATATTTACGATTACAAAATCCTCGTCAACTTCTCTCCACCCCAGTAATGGAGCAATCATTACCCGCCTTAGAAGGAGTAGAGTTGGATTTAGGTGAACATGTGGCGATCGCCCAACTTACTTTAGGGTCAGGGGTTTTAGTTTGTGAGGGACAATTAATAGTTCTTCCAGGCTGATTACCGGTTAACCATGAATAATTGTTCTTTAAGACAGCAGTCATCAATCATCCCAAACTTTACAATACCTTCAAATTAAATCTTTTTTTAAATTGTCTCTTCACGCTAATATTAATTAAACTATTGTTATATAGAGTATTGAACATTTATGACCCCTAGTTTAACCAATTTTTTATTGAGCTTACTGGCTGGAGCCTTGATTATCGTAGTCCCTGCTACCATTGCCCTGATTTTCATCAGTCAAAAGGATAAGATTCAACGTTCTTAATCCTGGATTGTGATTTCCTGGATTCGGTATGTTTAATCTTTATCAAACGGGAGTAGTTTCTGTTAGTACGTTTTTGTCATCCTATGGGGGTGGGTGAAAATGAACTTTCACTGTTGTTACACCAAACCCTTAATGCAACTTATAATAGAGGGATTGATGCCTTTAACCCCCAAACTTGATCAACTCGGTTAAAACGGCATCCATGGAAATAGGACGCTACCAGCGATGCATCTTTCCATGGAATCAATAAATAGAAACTGCATCAGGACGTAAGGAGAAATGAAATGGTAAATGTTGGACTGAGTTGGAGTAGCATGTTGGGGGTTGTTCTTGTTGTAGCAGGTGCTTCCCTTTATTTCCTTCGCTCCATGCGTCCCAGTCTGGCTCGTGACCACGATATTTTTTTTGCTGCAGTTGCTCTACTTTGTGGGGGTATTCTATTCTTCCAAGGTTGGCGACAAGACCCTATCTTACAATTTGGTCAGTTTTTGCTGACAGGTTCAGTCATTTTTTTTGCGGTAGAAAGTATTCGGTTACGGAAAGTAGCCACTGAACAAGCCAAGCGAAATAATCCGGTTGTAGATGAAGAACGCCCCGTCAGTCGCGTTTACCGAGCGGAGTTAGATGAACTGTCACCCTATGATGAGAAGACTGTTGCCAGACGAATTCGTGGTAGCCGGGATAGGTCTTCGGAATATGAAGACGATTTGGAGGAAGATATTTCCCGTCGTCCTCCCAGTCGCAACCGTCCCCCAACTAATCCAAATGGTGGGAGACCTCCCCGAAATCCCAGTACTTCCCGCCGCCCCCGTCCGCGTCCTGAAGGATTTGATGGTTTCCGCGATGAACCTGCCAATTCCCCTATGGATCGATCTGGTGAAACAGGGTCAAATCGACCTTCCCGACCTGTAGAGTCCCCCGACTATGGAGAGAGCTTTTCTAGGCACTCTGACGAATCGGTGACCCGTCCCCCCCGAAAACGTCCATCAGTGGTTAATGACTCCCCCCGTAGTCGCCCCACTACCCCTCCCGATGATGGTGACTATGTAGATTATCAACCTATTGATTATTCTGAAGGTGAGGAACAAGATAACTCTAGTAACTTTGATGATTAAGTATTACAATTCTCCCCATGGCATTCCATCGGTTTTTCTTGGCAACTTTTGCTGTCACATTCAGTTTAGTTGCTTGTAACACCAATGATTTACCGTCAGCCCCTTCTTCCCTGAATAGTCGATATACTGACGAAAAACCCTCCATCAGTGGTAATGGGCGTTATTTGGCACTGGTTTCCAATCGGGACGGTCAGCACAATATTTTAATGTATGATTTGCAACTGCTGCGATTTATTCCCCTCCCCTACTTAAATCGAGGGGATGCCATTGCTGATAGTCCAGGTATTAGTTATAACGGCAGGTATATTGTTTATATTGCTAGTGACCAAGGGCGAGCGGAACTACAATTGTATGACCGGGTGACTCAACGCAATCAAATTCTGAGTACAGGTTATCGGGGTTGGATTCGTTCACCCAGTATTAGTCCTGATGGGAGATATATTGTTTTTGAAAGTGGTTATCGGGGGCAATGGGATGTGGAAATGGTAGACCGGGGTCCTGATGTTGAACTGGACTTACCCCAAGGTTTTCCGGTAGAACCTTCTTCATCCCAGCCTAATTCCTAGTTCTGTTCAGATGGTAACCGTTCACTCCCCCTAGGAGAGGAACAGTTAGGTTCCGGTAATTGGAAAACCATCCCTATAGCTAACCTTATCTTGATCTCGTATTGAATGGACACCACAAAAATGATTATCCAGCCTAAGGTCATTATCCATGGCGGTGCAGGTTCCTCCCTACATGGGAAAGGAAGTCTTGATTTAGTTCGTCAATCATTGGTTCAAATCCTCCATCACATCTATGACCAGTTACAGGTTGGAGTGAGTGCCCAGGAAGCAGTGGTGTTGGGGTGCCAGTTATTGGAAGACGATCCCCGTTTCAATGCTGGAACTGGGTCTGTATTGCAATCTGATGGACAAATCCGCATGAGTGCGGCATTGATGGATGGGGCGATGCAGCGGTTTAGTGGGGTCATCAATGTGACCCGGATTCAACATCCCATCAATTTAGCCCATTACTTACAAAACAGTCCCGATCGCATTCTTTCTGACTATGGAGCCTCTGAACTATCACGGGATTTACAGTTACCCGTCTTCAATCCCCTAACAGAGCAACGCTTGACGGAGTGGCTACAAGACCGAAAGGATAATTTTGCCCGTTCCATGGCGAATGTGGTCGCTGAACCAATGGAACAGGGGAGGGGTACCATCGGTGTTGTTGCGTTAGATACTCAAGGGAAGATCGCTGCCGGTACATCTACCGGTGGTAAGGGATTTGAGCGAATTGGCAGGGTCAGTGACTCTGCAACTCCTGCTGGTAACTATGCCAATGGGAATGCCGGTGTGAGTTGTACCGGAATTGGAGAAGATATTATTGATGAATGTCTAGCAGCCAAAATTGTAATCCGGGTTACCGATGGACTCTCCCTAGTGGAGGCAATGGAAAAATCAATGGCTGAAGCCCATCAACGAGGTCGAGACTTGGGGGCGATCGCCCTAGATGCCACGGGAACCATTGTTTGGGGGAAAACTAGTGAAATGTTATTAGCCGCCTATCACACTGGATCAACGATAGGAGATACCCTAGACAATAGGGAACAGTCTGTGGGAAAAGTTACAGGTTGACTAGCACAACTTAGTCAACTACGGAACGGATATAGGAGTGCCCTTCCTCGTTCCGTATTTCCCCCATATCTCACATCTCCATTCACACTACATCCAATTCAGAAAGTGTCTAAAGAAGTTCAAAATGTATCCTACAAGTCTGTTATGAAGTGTTAAGTTTGGATTACAATAAAGTTTAACTTCGTAAGTAAGTATTAATACCTAGGTTATCTTGAATGTCTAATCAACATCCTCTTACTTCTGGTTCCGAGAGTATTATTCTTGAGCCAATTTTCCCTAGTTCAGCAATGGGAGATTCTTTACAATTAAAAGTACGTGCCGTTTATAATACTGATCTTCAAGCGGAATTTTTTGATATTCGGTCTGAAGTGGATTCATTGTTACAGCAATTACAAACATTAAAATACCAACGGTTAACCACCACCAGTATCCATACTTAAATAAGGGTTTTATCATCCGGGGTATAGATTTGTATTTACCAGTTGGTTAAACATGGGGGTTCTTTCACTCTATTCTTAGGGATTGAGTTGAAAAATCTCTTATCCTTCCTGATCAAAAAGATTTTAGATTCATCCCGATGGTGGGTTGATTTTTAGATGATTGAACTATCTGGTTTATGATTCAACTGTCGTAACGATGAAACTATTCTTTCTTTATTTTCTGAAGGGATGACACCGCCCCCCATACCACTGAAGGTGCGTCTAAAGGAATTCCTTGAACGGTTGGATACCTTCATTTTATTGATCACAGATCTTCTTTGGCAGCATCGATGGTCTAAATTATTGGTGTTAATGGCATTGGCTTGGTGTTTTTTTGCAAATCCCTCCTTCATCAACCAAATTTTAGCCTTACTTCCTGGTAATTTTTTATTATTTGATGGGTACTCATTCATTTACTGGGTTGGATTGGTGGGCTTTTTAGTTGCTGCGGTGGTGAGTCCACCATTTATTTATTCTCGCCCCATTCAACTTGATGTTCAAGATGCCCCCCGGATAGGAATTAAAGGGTTAAGAGCTTTTGATGCCAGTGATGCCCCAGTCTTTAGCCGATTGCAACGAATACGCCAATTGCGAGAGTGGTTAGATGAAATCTCCCATCCTAAATTTCAATTTAGTGTATTAGTTGGAGAATCAGGTGTCGGGAAGACGTCTTTCCTCCATGCGGGTTTATTGCCACGTTTGAGCTTGCCTGAAGCCAAAATACGGGCTGTTTATGTTAAATTTAGCGATCGCCCTCCCCTAGAAATTATCCATTCCGCATTAGTTCATCAGTTAGGAATTCCTGATGAAGCTGGAGCGGTGGATTTGTACCACGATTTTCTCCTGTCCGTCGAAAAGGTCAACAAACCCCTTATTCTCCTCTTAGATCAGTTTGAACAGTTTTTCATCCATCAACCGCGACAAGATGACCGACAACCTTTTGTTGAGGTACTCAAATCCTGGCATCAAAGCCCAATTCCTGATTTAAAAATTATTATTAGTATTCGTGCTGACTGGCACCATGAATTAACCTCACTTCAGCAAACCTTCAGTAACGGGATTCGTCAGTACCCAATTTTTAAGCTAGATGGATTAGAACCAGAGGAGGCAGCCACAGCCCTCCGTGTATTATCTACAACTGAAAAACTGGGGATAGACCTTAATTTTGCAAAAGAAGTTACAAAACAAGAATTGGTTGGTGCTGATGGAAAGGTTTTACCTGTTGATTTACAACTTTTTGCTGAATTCGTTCGTAAACAAAGCAACCCGGAATTGCGAATGTTTAATCGAGATGTATTTCAACGAATGGGTGGATTTGATGTACTAGAACAACGATATCTTGCCGATGCTTTGGAACGGCTAAGGTTTCTCGGTTCTCCCCAACTTTATGAAGCAGCAATTTTAATCCTACTTGCCCTTACCGATCAAGAACGACGGGTAAAAGGTAAGTTTGTGACGAAAGTTGAGCTACAGACGCAACTACGGGGATTAACCAGCCCCCGGGAAGTCGTTCAAGTTTTAGATTGGTTATCCTCTGGGGATGTGTGGCTGGTAACCCCTGTTCAACAAGGACAGGAACTGGGATATGAGTTAGTTCATGAGAGGATTATTCCAGCCTTACTCCGTTTAGCGGGACGGGCTCTGAAAAAACTTGACCGTGCCCATCAATTATTAGAACGACGATTGATAGCATGGAAAGGAAATCAGCAGTCGAAATGGTATTTACTAACTTGGTGGGAACTATGTTTATTAGGTCCCTATGAACCCCAGCTAGTTGGAGGAAAAAATCGCTTAGCTAAAGAGGAATTACTTCGCCAAAGTTGGTTTCAAGCCAGGTGGCAAATGGGAGTGGGATCCTTGGTGGTTGTCCTATTTTTAGTGACTTGGCTGGGCTGGTTAACTCCATTTGTTCAACAGGCATATTTGAAAACCATATTGGCACACAGAGTATCCAATGCCAACTATGGTCAGAGGGTTGAAACGGCTGTTGCCTTTGCTAGCCTACCTGACTGGCAGAAGGTGATGGATATTGCCCAAACCATGGGTTCTGAACCAACTAAAGTTCGAGATGCAATTGTGCAAAGTATTCAGACTAGAACTGCACTGGAAAAACCAAGCAATGGTAAAGACTGGTTAGCCCAGACTCTTACCATTGTTCCTTCCGTTCAGTCTGAGTCCAGTAAGGCAGCAATTTTAAGAGCAGTAGCAAAGTCAGCCAGCCAGTTGAGTGATTCCCAAACGGCGGCTAATCTCCTGAATCAAGCCCTCTCCACCACTGCTCCATTTCAGTATGAAGTGAGTAAGGCAAATGTTCTGCCAGCAATTGCTAAGTCAGCCAGTGAATTAAAAGATCCCCAAACTGCTGCAAATGTTCTGAGTCAAACATTATCAACAGCAGCGTCAATTCAAGAACCGGTGAACAAAGCAATGGTTTTAGCTGCCATCGCTGAAGCCGCCAGTCAGTTAAATGATGCACCTACGGCAAACCGATTATTTGATCTAGCCTTCTCCACCGCTACTCCTATTGAAGATGAATCCAATAAATCAAAGGTACTCGGCGCTATTGCTGAGTCTGTAGGGAGCCTGAAAAATGCTCAAACCGCTGATTCAGTTCTGAAGCAAGTTATTTCCATGACCAACTCACTGCCAAGTGAAAGTAGTCAATCCATTGTGTTGCAAGCAATTGCTGAGGCTGCTGGTCGGATTAAGAATAAGGGGATTGCATCTGGTTTATTGAATCAAACCTTATCCAAGGCTACTGACCTCCAAGATGAGTATAGTAAATCTGTGGTTCTCAACTTGGTGGCTCAGTCCTATGGGAAATTAAATGACCCACAACTAGCTGCTACTGTCTTTAGCCAAGCTATCACTGCCATCACCCTAACTCCCGATGAATCCAACAAAGCTTTCGTATTACAAGCCATTGCTACAGCATCTACCCAACTAGCTGAGCCCTCAATCGCGGCGCAGGTGCTGGATCAAACCTTAACTTCCAGTACACCGATACGGGATGAATATAATAAAACAAGTGTTTTACATGCCATTGCCAATGCAGTAAGTCAATTGGGTGAACCTAAATCCTTCGTGGATTTACTTAATCAAACCCTTTCCTCTGCCGTATCTATTCAGGATGGATATCGTAGGGCTGATATAATGCAGACCATTGCCAATTCCCATGTTCAGTTAAATAATTTCCAATCTGCCGCAACCGTCTTGAATCAGGCTCTTTCCACAGCAGTACCCATTAAGTCCGACTCGAGTAAGTCTATTGTCTTACGGGCGATCGCCGAGTCTGCTGGTGAGATCACAGATCCATCCACAGCGAGTAATTTACTCAATCAAACAATTTTTACCGCAGCATCCATTGAATCAGAAGCTAATAAAGCAGATGTGTTGGGGGCAATCGCCAAAGCAATTGCCCAATTAACTGATCGTAAAATAGCCCTTGGTCTGCTAGACCAAACCCTATCGGCTGCTGCCCCTATTCAGTCTCAAACTAGTAAATCAGTTGTCATGATTGAAGTTGCCGCAGCCTATGGGCAATTAAAAGCAATGGATATGGCTGAGAATTTCTTAAAGCAGCGTCTTGACGATGCAAAAACACTACCAGACCGGGAGTCCCAATCCGTTGTGATGGGAAATATTGGTATTGCTTTGTCCCGGATCGCTGATAATTATCGGCAGCAAAGTCAAATTGGAGCTGCCCATCGGTTGCTAGGTCAGGCTATGACTATTATGCAGCCGATTCAGGATGTTAATTCTCAGCGGGGATCCATTCAACGATCGGACGTACTCAAACAAATTGCTGAGGTTTATGTTAAGCTCCAAAATTGGCGACAAGTGAATAGTACCATTGGCTATTGTCATCATGACAACTGCCGTATTGATGTTGCGACCCATGGTCTCATAACGCAGGGAAATCTTTCCCATCCTGTACTCATTACTTGGCGATCGGAACAAGAAAAGGAGGAAAAAGCAAAACAAAGTAAACCCCCTTCTTTTTGATCTACCCCATAATGGAGGGTATCTCCCCTCGGCTTTAACCTAGATTATCGAAAAAATTAAGCTTAAAATCCCGCGCTTCCAGCACGGCTTTGTATTAAAGTATTGATGGTTACAGATGCACCCAGACATAACATACTCCGAAACAAATAACAAGGTTGAAATTCCTGCAAGAGTTGCGATCAGATACAGGGAAAGCAGTAAGGGTGATGGAAAGACCACCCCTGAAAGGAAACAAGTATTTTACTTGCCTACAAAACAAAAAGTCGCCATAGGGCATTGGGAGACTTAAAACGGTCATAGAGAGAAGCTAAGACTGGCTTGCCAGCGCATCTCAATGAATTGTCAAGAATCACC
>Ga0172367_10007251_pt1 | contig 12768 bp, 6 predicted proteins | sample Lak10m_FD_114542 | JGI IMG/M metagenome (GOLD analysis project Ga0172367, IMG submission 114542) | Freshwater microbial communities from Kabuno Bay, South-Kivu, Congo - kab_022012_10m | ecosystem: Environmental > Aquatic > Freshwater > Lake | place: Democratic Republic of the Congo: South-Kivu...
ACGGCCTTACCAGAGTTGTCCGGCCCGAAGGAGAGGAAGAACGTCGCAGTAACGCGGAACGCGCCCAGCGTGTCGAGCAGCGACGGGACGCCCCGCTCCATCCCCCGCCGCGTGTCGACGTCGACCTTTAGACCGAGAATGCGGCCCCCGGACAATTATCTCAGTGCTCCATTTCGTCCGTGCACAACAGCCGCTACTCCGGAATCTCCAGGAAAAGAAGTAATGTCCTGATCAGTGTTTAAACCGTTTTCGGGAAGACTATCCCCTCGTTGCCCGTCCTCCCTCAATCTTTGAAAAATTTTCAACGTGATAATAGAAAAATCGAAATAATCACCGAGGTGGCCTAACACCACCTTTGCGACGGATACCAAGCCCTACACGGAAGATGTCCGGCATATTGAGGCGGTCATCTTTTGTGCGATATAGAACTGCAAGTTCGACCAAGTCGTCAATGAGAACTTCCGAGCTGCCTTTGCGAAATGGGTCGTTGGTGTACCGACGCGGCGGAAGCTTGGTGCCTGCAGCCTCTTTCATTTGCTTCAGGCAGTCAACGGACCAACGTTCCGAAACCTCAGCGGTAGTCATTGGGACAACTGCCCCGCGTGCAGCCTGCAGCAGTGGTCTGATCCATGGATAGTCCTCGCCGATCTCGTCAACCCGCACCTTTGACGCTGTGACGACTCCCTGCTGGATCCCTGTGTAATGTAGTCCAAGATTATGTTCGGATCGATATTCGTCGGTGTGCTCTGCGGCTTTTTTGAACGCGAGCAAGTAGCTTCGTGGACTGATCCTGCCCTTTGCATCGGCTAGGTGCAGCGGTACCCATGAGTAAGTATAGCCCCTCCTCGATCCGCCACCCATGGTTCGATCGGCGAGGGCTTCGACGATCAACCTCTGTGACTCGCCATCGTGTGTTACACGAGAAGGTGGAACGTGGACGCCTTCCCTCTTACTCCATTTGACCTCGAATGCCCGGCTGGTCGCCTCTCGAAACTTTGGACCGAAGCCAAGGTCGATCCCAAGGTGCATAAAGATCAGGCCATAGAGGTCCTCGCTACTCCACTCAAGGTCAACCTTGGCATGCCGCAATTTGGAAGAGTCCGGAAAGCGCCAGACTTCTTCGTCCTCTTCGAGGTCGGGTCGGATGAAAAATTTCGTCCGTATCGACTGCCTGCTTCGTAGCCTAAGAGCGACCTTGAGCGCTCCTCTAGTCAACAGGCGAACCTTCTCCCAATCGGTAGCTAGCCTGTCGAAGGCGTCGAAAAGCACTAGAAGGACGCGATTTTCCATCGTGAGTTGGGCATCACATTCCGTTATGAATTTGTTGGCTTCGTCACGATGGGAGATGGACCACTGGACGGCCTCTTTCCACGCGTGCTCGGGAAATGGTAACTTTCGATGCGTATCGACAGCTTGCATTGCGTGTCGGAGCACCACCGTTTGCCAAATCTCAACTGGATCGAACCCTTCCCGGTCAACAAGATCGCATAGCGTTTCTGGTGTTGGAAAATTTTTTTCTGTATCGTCGAGTCCAAACCCGACACGCGCCGTGGTTCGTGCAATGGACGAGCCTTGAAGCTGGCCAGAGACAAATTTACGATGCGTATCGCTTGCCAATACCGCAGTCCACCAACTCTTACCGGCACCGCGCATACCAACCACAACGCTCGTATCCAGGTTGAGCGCCTTGCCATGCCGGGTGGGCAAGTAGAGCTGCGCCAATTCAGGCGGGTTTAGACTTTCTTGCGCCGCAAGGTCTGGGAGCCGTGCAAGGGCCTGTCGGGCAGTGCGCGGATTGAATGCAAGAGTCATCTCGTCCTCACGGGGCTTCAGCCCGGTCCCCCTTTGCCCTCAGGAAGCAGCCGAGTCGTAGCAGCGGCCAGAAAAGCACCGAACGCCGCTTCCACAACCGCCCACGGTGGCCTCTTCGCACTGTCGGTCAACGCAATTCCACGCAGGCCCCCGTCGAAGTACACCGATAGCGGATAGTGCGGAGCGTCACCATCATCGCGAGCAAAGGTCTGCGCGGGTAGACTTTCATCGCGGGTTCTCGATTCATCGTCGTACAACGCCGACCATACTTCGTAAGACGACTCCACCCAGCTCGCCAAGGCGCCTTCTGTTTTATCAAGTTGGGCGGCGACCATCTTCAAGCGCCAACGAAGGTCATCATCCTGCATGCCATATTCGACGCCCTTGGATCTCGTCAAGTGCTCAAACAGCAACCGGTATGCGTGCCAGCTCTGCGGCTCGTCACGAGCAAAGAGGAAAACCTCTGCACCAAGCTGTGTCACCGCGGCGGCGCCTATATCATGCAATCCGGCGCGCGCATCGAGCAACACCACGTCGGGCGGATCGTCCCGTTTTCCGAAAAGGTCCACCAGTCCCGCAAGCCTTTGTGCAAGCCCCTGCTCCGAACCATCCGGTAAAAACCCGGGGAGGAACACACGGCCTATCTTTGCGACATAGTCGCGGGTTTTCTTCCCGAAAGCCGGCATGACTTGCACAATCCCGGTCGCGTCCTTGGCCACAGCGCTCAGTGCCAAACAATCCTGGAGAAGAAGAGGGTCGACCTCGCCAACTAGCGCTTCGACCAACCAGTCGACAAGTCCATAGTCCGGCAGATCTTTAAGCAACAGGCTGCCGAGGCCAGGCGCCTCAAGGTCCAGGTCGACCGCCAGTACCTTCTTGCCTTGGCGCGCCAAATGCCAGGCCAATACTGCAAGGGCCGTGCTCCGGCCTACCCCGCCCTTCAGACTGTACGCGACGGCCAAAGGCAGCGGCGGCTTGATCAGTAGCGGTTTGCGCAACCAGTCCTGGTTGGTCAGCAACCGGTCGACCAACCAGGTGTTGTCGGCGTCCGGCACGGGAATACGGTCAGGTGAATTGACGACATCCTCCGCATCGATCAGGTCCGACCTGCGCAGCAACACCCGCTGAGGCCCCGGGCTGAAAGATCCAAGCCTTTCATTCAACGTGTTGGCGAGTGGACCCCACTTATCGTCCGCAAGGGCATCATCTTCAAGTACGGCCGTGAGCTGCCCGGCGACATCCCGGACAAAAGTAATGCTGCCAGTCCGGCTCCCCGACTCGTCATGTATTACCTTGATGGCGACATCAAGGACATCATCGAAGCGGACCATTGTCATTCCTCCCGGCGTGCCCCGCTCAGCCCAACACTTCCGAGAACTCGCACCGCCGCGCGGTGGTGGCATTTGAGGGCAACTTCGGTAACCAAGCCATCCGGTCCGTAGCGCTGGTTCGTGGACCAGTAGGCAAACGGCTGCGGCAGTCCCTTGAGCAAAGCCACAAGTACTGGATACCGCTTTTGAATATTCTGCACTTGAGCGAGATTCCAGAGTTTGTCGATATGTACACGGTATTCCTGTGTGAGTCTTCCGCTATCGGCACACCCCGGCAGGCCCACCAAGGCGCTCTTGATCGCGCACTCGGCGGCGAATCCAAAGAGCTGATCGGCATTCGGAATTCGTCGTTCCCCCTCAAGGAGGGTGCCGTCCCGGAAGTGACGGATCGCCGCGCCGGCAAAGTCTTCAGACATGGCGGCGCCGTTTCCTTGCTGGTGAAGAGGCGGTTCGCTGTTCCCTCATGGCAGGGTCATCATCGCATGTTCGGGGGGTGCTATCAAAATTCTGTTGGTTCACTGCAGGACCTCGATGAACTCGGCGATGACTTGAAGCCTGCCCTCTTCCTCTCCGGTAAGCGTGATCGGCTGGAAGTCAGGATTGATGGGCTTGAGGATGATCTTGGTGTGGCGCCAGGTGTCGCCGTCACCGGCCTTCTCGCTCTCGTAGCGCTTGACGGTGTAGCGCTCACCCGTTTCAGGGTCGGTAGTGTCGCGCAGCTGAACCAGTACGGCTTTGCCCTGCCGCGTACCGGTGACGGGCGCCGAAAAAAGGCACCAGGAGCCGTCCGGGATGGCCGGCTCCATCGACTTGCCGACAACTTGGGCGACGAACATGCCCGGGCGCAGGCGGTGACGCGTCTCGATGGCGACCCACTCCCAGCCGTCGTCCTCGACGTGCTGGGGGTCGCTGAACGAGCCGGCGGCGACCTTGAGCGGGACCAGTGGCACGCATGAAACGTAGCGGTCCTCCCGACGCGGATGGACGATGCGCGGCTTGAAACGCGGGACCGTCGCGACTTCCTTCTTTTTCGCATCGGTCGTTTGGAACGCACCGGGCCAGCCGCCGTGGGAGTCGATGACCTCATCGATCTCTTTCATCAGGCGGATGGTCTCGTGCAGGGCGGTGACGATGCGGTGGTAGTGGGCAATATCGTCGGCCGTAAGCGTGCGGCCCTTGCGATCCTTCAGCCACTTCTCGCAGACCTGATAGCCACCGATGTGGAAGTTCCAGACATCCTCGGGCACGCCACGAAAGCCTACGGTGCCGGTGACCCTGGCGTCGCCCGCGCTTCTCTTCGGCTTGACGGCGTCGATCCAGACCGTGTCGTTGGACCAGCCCACCTTGCCGACAACGGGCTTCTCTGGGCCGTTGAACGACAGGTGAACAGGGACGCGCTGATCCTTTGCAACCTTGTAGCGCCACGCCTTGACGGCCTTATCGTAGTGGGCGGAAAGAGCCTGCTGCGCGCGCGCGTCGACTAGTTGCAGTCTGACAAGTTCGCCTCCTAGCCGTGCCATCTCGCGGAACAGCTCTATATTCGGCGGGGTTGGCAAGCGCGGAAAGTCGATCTTCAGAGACTCAGCATACCGGCTTCTATAGCCTGGGCTATGCAGAATTGCGTATATGTAACGCAGTACCTCTTGGTGGCTCGATTGAATCCTTATTGATCCCGCGTAGGGTACGGCTACCGAATCAGAAGCGGCACCTAACTCAAGTTCCCCATCGCTCCGCGCACGGGCCGATAAAAATACTTGTGCGTTATTCGAGGATTTGGGTGAGAGCGAGATCTTTTCGACTGGATGTGAACTGACGAATACATGAGCGTATACCTCATCTTTGACGATACGAGCGCAAATAAGGGCTGGATTGTCGCGCGATATATGCCGCATGGTGTCACGGCGCGAATACTCCAATATGTCATCGCTATAGACTACCCACCTGCTGTCAAACGGGCGGTATGTACAAAGGTTAATTCGCTTGCTTAGATCGAGGTCTTGCCTGGCGCGCAATCGCGCACGGCGAAGTTGCCAATCTCTTGTGTCAGCCAGCTCGAACTCCGTTCGTATAGTTGAATCCGAAACGGCAGGATCAATAAACCGCTTGATCCGGCTCAGTAGCTCCTGTCTGTTGAAGTCAATCGCAAAGTCATCGCGATGCGTCGCGAAGCCGGTTACAGGCTTCTCTGAAAACCATTCCAAGACGGATGGCATTTTCAGATACTCATCTCCAAACTCGTCTCCCCAAGGCTTCAAGAAATAGAAAGGCGGCTTGGCCGCAAGCCTCTTCCCTGAAAAACGTGAAGATAAATCCGTCATAAGGATTTCAGTCTTGTCCGCCTGAGAGCCGATCATCTCGTTATAAACGTATTTGGAAGAGGCGGCATCAAGAAATAAGAAGACACCTACCGCCACGCCTTTCTCTATCTCAAACACATTCTCGTCTAGCACTTCACTCCGCAGAAGCTCTCCACGCTGTCCATGCAAATCACAGATTAAGATTTGGTCTGCCGTATCCAGAAGACACTTTCGCAACGCTCGATGAATAACACCTTGGATGTATTCCCTATTCGTAACCATCCCATGAATGCCAACCGCTGAACGCTCCAAGGTGTAGAGACTAAGGCGAATAAACTTTATGTAGTCATCTGATAGTGGTTGGATGTTTCGCTCGCCGTCGAGTCCTCGCTTGAAGTCCTTACAAAGATCTGTAATCCACTCGCCATCATTCTGGGAGCTCACGGAATACGGCGGATTCCCAATGACCACCGTAAACCGCTGATGCAGTTTGACATCGCTCACCGCCTCAGCCTCGTGCGCCAGCGCCGGAATCCACTCTTTAAACTCCATTTGTTTCCTGCTCTCATTCGCAGGTTCAAGCGCGTTCGTAAGGTATACCCTTGCGCGAGCGTCGCTCCCAAAGCAGTATCCGGTTTCGTGGAGTTTGAGTCCAATCTTCAGGTGCGCGATGGCATAGGGCGCCATCAGCAGCTCATAGCCGTGCAGCCGCGGCAGCAAGTGTTCGGGGACGTAGTCGTTCCAGAGGTCGAGGATCTTCTTCTCGCCGCTCCCATTGCGCTTCCACTTCTCGACGAGCGTGCGGTGAATGACGTCAATCGTCTCGACGAGGAAGGTGCCAGTTCCGGTGGCGGGGTCGAGGATGGTTACGAAACGGTCGGTCGGTTTCACACCTTCGGGAATCTTTAGCCCTTCGTGGCGATTTGCCATCTCGCCCCACGTAGCCGTGTCGGCGAGGCCATCGGCAAGGCCGAACTCGGTCTGCAAGAGCTCGTGTACCGAGCGAACGATGTAGGAGACCACCGGCCGCGGTGTGTAGAAAACGCCACGCTGCATCCGCTTTTTCGCGTCGTATTCCTTGAGAAATAGCTCGTAGAAGTGGATGACAGGGTCTTCTTGCGGATTCCTGTCGCCGAAGTCGCGGACGACGGCCTCCATGTTGGCGTCGTCGAGCAGGTCCACCACTTCGCTCACGCCGAGCTCATCGAAGTCTATCCCCGAACCTCGGCCAGCCTTTCCCTTGCGACCGCCGACATGAAGGAAAGTCTCCATCAGATCTTTGAGGAAGGGGTTCGTGACCGGCAACTGCGTTGCGAAGCCATCTGCAGTGTTAGCCTTCGGGTTGGTCACACGCGCAGAGAGCAGACCGTATGTGATGGTCTGGGCGTACATGTCCGCGAAGCTGTCAGCATCGAGGTCGTGAATCAGCGCCTTCCGGAAGGCCCCCATCAGTTTTGTGACGGAACCGTTCTCGGTCTCGATGGCAAGAACCGTCCTGATCCGGTCGCGAATGGCGCGCGCCAACTCTGCCAGCCGAACGGCCAGCGTCTTCGAGGTAGTAATGACCTCGCGGTGGCGAAGGGTAAAGGCAGAGCACCAAGACTCACGCCAAAGGGCGGCGTTTCCATCGTCCTCGGGCCATGCGAGCCTTTCGCGCAGCACCTCCGCGATATGGTCGAGGTGCAGAGGGGTGTCGAGATTGTCCCAACCAAGAACCTTGAGCGTGGGAAGATCGACTTTATCGCCGTGCTGTGAGAAGTGGGCCAGGCTGATTTGGCGCTCGTCCCCTTCGCCGAAGTTCGAGACGAAGAGGAGGTCGTCTGCGGCCCACGCGGCGCGCTCGTCGCTGTTTGCCGAAGCGCGCTTCTTCAGCGCCACCCTGCTCAGGATGCGGCGCAGTGCCACTACCGGCAACTTCCTGGGCTCGAACTTGACAAAGAAGATGCCCCAAGGCTGGTTGGGCGAGAGCGGGCGCAGGCGCTTGATCTCCTGGATCTTGGCGGCGCTCGCGGTGTCGATGCCGAGCTCTTCAGGCGTGTACTCGAACATCATCTCCTCGAAGTCGCCCGTATCGATCGGCCAGCCCATCTCGTCACGCAGATAGCGGACGAGGGCAGGGAAGGTCCGGATTTTCTTCAGATCGGCGCGGTGGTCGGTCGACATCGGGTCAGCCCTCGTTCAGTTCCATCCAGCATTTGAGCGCCGGTTTTACCCCGACAGGAGCATCGATGCGCTTCAGATATGTGTTTTTGATGTGCTTCTCCACCTTTGCACGGAGCTCGACGATGGTTTTCTCTTCAGCGGAACACTTGCGCGGAGTATCCGGCTTCGAGCGGATGCTCCCGATGATCTCCTGCGGCTCCGAGAGGATCGCATCCCGGTTAAGATCGTATAGATACCACCGCGCCGTTCCTGCCTCCTCGGTGAACTCACCGGCCTCCTTGTCCAAAGCGGGCAACGCGTAGCAAAAATACACACCACGGGCTCCCTTCGCCGGCCGCTTACGCCCGCTGAAGGTAGCACCTGGCAAACGCTTCAGACGCATCTCAAGCGCAGGGTCTTCCTGAAGGAGCGACTGATATTCGAGATGCATGTCCTCGATGGTGGTCTTTGTACCCTCGTAGGCGTGGTTGAATTCCTTAAGGGCCTCGTAGTCGTCTTCGGGTGTGAGGAGTTTCTTGCCTTCAATCCCGAGGGTTTTCGAGATCAGCAGGGTCTTCCGAGTTACCGTGCTGAAGAGGGTTAGGATGGCATTCAGTTCTTCGGGTGGCAGGAAGTTCCAGAAGCTCACCTTACCGCGAAATGCCTTGACCTCAGGGTGGTCATTTTTAAGCCGCTCCTCAACCTCGGGATTCATGCGGCGATCAACGCGGCCGATCCGCTGCATCAGGCGGACCGGGTTCCAGTGGATGTCGTAGTTGATCATCCGGGAGGCGTCCTGGAGGTTCAGGCCTTCCGAGAGCACGTCCGTCGAGATCAGGACGCGGATCTCATTCTGGCCCTTTGCTGCGAGTTCTTCCGAATTCATACCGTTGTAGTACGGAGAAAAACGCTGGATGACGACCGCCCGGTTGCCTTTGGTGGCACTGTCGATCTGGGCGACACCGTCTATGCCCCCATCCTTAAGCTGACGGTGGAGATAGCGGGCCGTATCGGCGAACTCTGTGAAGACGATGACCTTTTGCCCCACAAGATCTTTCGACTTCAGAAGCCGGATGAGCTTCTGCAACTTGTCGTCGTGTTTCGGCTCGAACTTCCGCGCCTCCTCAAGGAACTTCACGATCTGGTCAAGATCGAGCATGGCCTCATTCATCATCTCGACAACGTCATACTCGTTGCGATCAAACCTCTCCACAGCGTTTAGAAACTCGGGCGGGGCGATGTCCTCGTCCGGATCCTCTCCCTCTCCATCCCCCCAGTATTGAAACTCGCGCTGGCGTGCGTATCCGAGGATGTCGGCATTTTGATTCTTCCAGCGTTCCAGCCGCTTCTTCTCCGGTTCTGTCTCGCTGTGCACCGAGATGAAGGCGAGGAGTTTCTTCAGCAGGCGGTCGCAGGAAAGCTCGAAGGCACAAACCGAACTCTCAAACCGCTTCAGGAACTGGGTTCGAATCAGGGAGACCACTTGCCTTTGACGACCCTTAATGAGGGGATCGATACTCGTGTCCGGTCCCTTGTACCAAGCCAGGGGGTAGTAAATGGGCAATGTGAAGAGCGGTTTTTCCTTGGTAAACGCCTTCTCGAACTGGTCGAGGAGCTTGCCGTAAGTCTTTCGGATCGAGTATGCGGCCACCTGCGGCGCCTTGCGTTCCGGAAAGACGGCTGCGGCCCCCGTTTCGCGGATTTGGCTTTCCCGTGCGTATGCCCGGCTGCGCTGCACGACGAGTTGCCGAAAGGTTTCATCCGCCGCCAGGAGTTGTTGTGCCTCTATAAGGTGCTCGGACAGGTCCTCAACGTCACGGTCAACGAGTTTACCGAGGGTTCTTTCCAAGTTGTTGAAGTGGGCACGTAGGTTGTTCACGCCGAGCGTTCTGGCAAAATACGCCTCGTCCCCTCGTGTGAAAAGTTCGGCCATGTGCCGGAAATCGCTCAATCGGTTGTTGATCGGGGTGGCCGTGAGCATGTAAAGCGTTTTGGGACGCACAGATCCATCGAGGAGATTGAAGAGTTCGTAATAACGCGACGGCTTGATGTTCTTTTCTTCATCCCCCTTGCCTCCCGGGTTGCGAAAGTGGTGCGCCTCGTCGATTACCACCGCGTCGGCCAGCTCCGAGATGCGCTGAAAGCGGGCCGGGAAGTCTCCCCCTCTGCCAAGGTCTGTATGGCTAAAAATAGCAAGGTTACTGAAGTCAGCACTTTCACCAGCGCCACCAATGTGCGAGAGACACTCACGCAGGTGGGGTTCCCAAACGCTTTCCTTTGCTGTCTTTGGCGCGAAGAGCACGACCCGCTTCCCTTCATGTAAAACCAACCTCTCGATCAGCATCAGTCCCACATAAGTCTTACCGAGACCCACCCCATCACAGAGAAATGCCCCGCCGTGTTGACGGGCAATCTTCATAAGCGCCCAATATGCTTCTTTCTGGTAGCGGTCAAGACGCGAAAACATCCTTGAGCGGGTCTCGTCCCATTCTGTCGCAGTGAGTTCATGACCACGGAAAAATTCCTGGAGCGCCTTCGCGTACACATCGAACGGCGTATAAAGTTGCGTATGATGAGAGACCGTTTCAATGATGGTATCGGTCACATCACCCGCATCGGTCCAGTGCGCTTCGAACCACTCCTGCAGTTGGGCGACCTCGCGTGCGCTTTGAATCTGAACATTTAGCTCGATGTTTGTAGTCAGGCCTGGTTTGGTGAAATTGCTCGACCCAACAAGGGCCTGCGATCCAACCACTTCAAGCTTGGCGTGTGTGATGTAAGCCTTGGCGTGGAACTTATCCCGATCGTAGACGCGGCACTCGATCTGCCGTTTCCGGAGGGCATCGAGAATCGCCGGAACACCATGCAGAAAGGGGTTCGAGTCCTTATTGGCCTCAATGCTGTTGTCCAGTTGCTCGGTGGCCTTTGACTTGACCGCCTCGAGCAAGGCCTTGCGCGTGCGATGAGTTGTCTCCGCGCCCATCAGAATCCGTATCTTGTCGAGTGTTTGCCACTTACCATCAAGGGCGAGTAGCGCACCAATCTCAAAGTAGCCTGTAGCTATGTCGAAGGCTTTTGCGATCCCCGTCCATTCCTCCAGGTAGCGGAGGCCCGTCCAGCCGGATACGCTGTTGTCGACAATGAATAGGTCGCGGCCTTTGGGATCGGTTCTCATCCCTATGGGGCTCCTACCTCCCCGCGCGGGAGGCGTCCGCTTCGGCGAGGAAGGCGTCGAGGGTTTTTTTCAGCGCCGTCTTCATCGGCACCTTCGGCTCCCACCCGAGGATCTCCTTCGCTCGCCGGATGGAGGGGGTCCGCGTCTGGATGTCCTGGTACCCCTCGCCGTAGAACTGCTTCGAGTTGACCTCGACGATGGGGGGAACCTTCTTCCCGCGGTTCCGGGGGTGGTTCGCGTACAGCTCCCGGAGCATCTCGGCGAGCTCCCGGATCGAGTGGTCGTTCGCCGGGTTCCCGAGGTTGAAGATCCCTCCGTTCGCGCAGCCGTTCCTGTTCTCGAGGACCTTCATCAGCCCCCCGATCCCGTCGTCCACGTAGGTGAAGCAACGGCGCTGCTCTCCGCCGTCCACCACCTGGATCGGCCTCCCGAGGTACAGATCGGCGATGAACTGCGTGACCACGCGCGAGCTTCCCTCTTTGGCGGTCTCGATCGAGTCGAGCCGCGGCCCGATCCAGTTGAAGGGGCGGAAGAGGGTGAAGGCGAGTCCCTGCCGCCCGTACGCCCAGATGACCCGGTCCAGCATCTGCTTGCAGCACGAGTAGATCCACCGCTCCTTGGAAATCGGCCCGAGGACCAGCGTCGACTTCTCCTCGTCGAACTCCTTGTCGCCGCACATCCCGTACACCTCGGAGGTGGAGGGGAAGACGATCCGCTTGCCGTACCGGTGCACCTGCCGGACGATGCGCAGGTTCTCCTCGAAGTCGAGCTCGAAGACCGAGAGCGGCCGATCGACGTAGACCTTCGGCGTGGCGATCGCCACCAGCGGCAGGATCACGTCGGCCTTCTTGATGTGGTATTCGATCCACTCCTTGTTGATCGAGATGTCCCCTTCGACGAAGTCGAACCGGGGATGATCCGCCAGTTTCCCCAACCGCTCGGCGGAAAGATCCATCCCGTAGATCGTCCAGTCGGTCTCCTTCAGGATCCTGTTCGTAAGATGATGGCCGATGAAACCGTTCACTCCAAGGATGAGCACCTTCATGAAAGCCTCCCGTCCGCGGCGCCGGTGAGAAGGTCGACGATCGCCTCCCCCTTCGCCGTCCGCGATCCATATTCGATTTCCTCCAATTGAAGCCACCCTTCCCCCGTCTCGACGACGATCCTCCGTGGGGCGGAAACCGGGGTGACGCACCCCCCCGCCATCGCGACCGACGGCCCTCCGGAGACGCGGATCGTCCCCGGGGACAACACCTTCCCCGCCTCAGCCCCCAGAGGGATCGCCCACCACACCGTGAGCTTCTCTCCCGCGAGATCCGCGAACGCCCCCGGGTAGGGACGGGTGACCGCGCGGACGAGGTTGTAGATCTCCACCGCCGGCCGCGACCAGTCGATCCGCCCGTCGTCGGGCCTGCGGCCACCGAAGTAGCTGCCGCGGGCAAGATCGTTCGGGCGCCGCGGGATCTCCCCGTTCGCGATCCGGGGCAGCAGGTCGGCGAGGAGTCCCGAAGCGGCACTCTCCATCTTCCCGAACAGCGTGAGCGCCGTGTCGTCGAAGGCGATCGGCACCGCCGCCTGCCCCACGATATCCCCCGCGTCGGGTTTCTCCGTCATGAAGTGGAGGGTTACCCCGGTCTCCGTCTCCCCCTTCACGAGCACCCAGTTGACCGGCGCCCGCCCCCGATACTTCGGGAGCAGCGAGCCGTGGAGGTTCATCGCCCCCAACGGCGGGATCCCGAGGATCTCCTTTTTCAACATCGACCGGTAGTAGAAGGAGAAGAGCAGGTCGGGCGCGGCCGCACGGATCCGGTCCGGCCACGGCGGCGCGTTGACGTCCTTCGGGAAGAACACGGGGATCCCCCGCTCCCGGCAGAGATCCGCCACGGAACCGAACCACCGGTTCTCCCCCGGGTCGTCCTCGTGCGACAGGACCATCGGGATCGTGAACCCGTGGTCGAGGAGGGCGCGGATCCCGGCGATCCCCATGTTGTGGTACGCGAAGACGACCGCC
>Ga0172367_10007252_pt1 | contig 12766 bp, 12 predicted proteins | sample Lak10m_FD_114542 | JGI IMG/M metagenome (GOLD analysis project Ga0172367, IMG submission 114542) | Freshwater microbial communities from Kabuno Bay, South-Kivu, Congo - kab_022012_10m | ecosystem: Environmental > Aquatic > Freshwater > Lake | place: Democratic Republic of the Congo: South-Kivu...
CACAGATGGTTTGGAGAGTTTTCCCGAAGCCCAAGACGAGCTCGGGGTGTATTTCCAGCAGGATTCTGTCGATGAGACGCCGGGCAAGGGTTTGTTCTAATCCGGTCACTGCCAAGGCTTCGGCGCCTTCGATGTCCATCTTGAGCAAGGCGATTCGCCCTGGGTGTTCGGTGGCGAGCACGGCGTCGAGTGTGTCTGTTGGGGCGGTGATACCGTGTTGTGGTTGGGCTGATGTTTCCGTGAGCAGGCGATTGAGACCTGAGTTGCCGTGGTGCTCGGAACTTCCACTGAAGCGAGCTTCACCTCTGGAATCACTCGCGGCTACTCGCAGGGCTCGCACGTGCTGGAATCGGTTCTCCTGAATATTCTCCGTCAATTGTCGGTGTAGTGTTGGCTCGGGTTCAAGCGCGATAACTCGGCCGGAATCCCCAACGAGGCAGGCGGCCAAGAGACTGAAGTAACCCCAGTTGGCACCTACGTCGACGAATGTATCCCCCGGCTTAAGAAAAGCGTGCGCGCATCGGGTTTCAAGAGGTTCGTACATTCCGGTGAAACAAACCTCGCGAGCGATCGAGTCGCCTAGATTGCACAGGAATCGAATTTTTCTTCCCGCTACTTGATAGTGGCTCCAGAAGCGCCGGCCCGATGCGTGTCGAGCGACGGCGTTTGCGAGTCGATATCGACCTGCGGGGAGGTGTCGGATTACAGCCCGCATCGCTCCGATCCATGCGGGTTCGTTTGGGGGCCTCATGCTCTTGGTTCGATGCGTCCGAGGAGCAAAAGATTATCGGAGAAAGCGCGGGGTAGAAGTGATGCGGTCCAGCTTGGCCACACGGCTGCCGTTCCTGGAATTCTGGAACGGCGTGTATAATCAATCGTGTGCGACCGGATGCCAATCTCCTGCGCCATTCTCTTGAGGTCCACCTCTAGTAATGCGGTGATATGGGCGGGGTAGTTGGTGTCTTGGAACGCGTTGAACTGGTTCTTGAAGAGCAGCGTGAGTTTGCTGAGTAGGCTGAGCTGGTTTGGCGTGGTGACGATGAGCCAACCGCCAGGTTTTAGAAGCCGCTTGAGTTCACGAAAGAAGGCGCGGGGGTTTTCGAGGTGCTCGATGGTTTCGACCGCGGTTACGACGTCGGCGGAGGCAGCGGGCAAAGGGATCGTATAGGTTTCCAGGTTGCAGGCTACGAAGTCGGCGTTCACCGGGAATCCAGGGTATTTTTCTATGTCGACACCGATGTAATGGTTGAAGCGGTTGGAGATGTACGGCCACAGGGCGCCGCCGCCGCAGCCGACGTCGACCACGGTCTCGGCCTGGATGCTATGCTCGTCGAGGACTCGGGCCACCATGGAATAGATCGCGCCGCTGCTAGAGCCTTTGCTTTGCAGGGCGCGATCGAGGGTGGTTGGGGGAGTGGGCACAGGAAGAATTCACCGCGGAGCACGCGGAGTTCGCGGATGGGGGCAAGGCGCTGGGGCTCGAATTTTAACGCGGAGGCGCAGAGGGGCTGAGGCGCGGAGATAAAGGTTTTCACCGCGGAATACGCGGATCACGCGGATGGGAGGGGCGTAGGATTCCGAATTTTAACGCAGAGGCGAAAGGGGATGAAGGTGCAGGAGTGAGGTGTTTTCAACGCTTAATGTGTGGATCACACGGAATCTGTTGTGCTTTGAATCGGCGCACCGTCCATGCACCGCCTACAGTATCGACGGATCATGGGAAGGGGGTGCTGTCGTTAGGCGTCCGTGGTCAAGACGATGTTCCAGGACTGGGTTAGACCGAGTTCTACGGTGGTCTTGTTGAGGAAGGCTAAATCAATGACATCACGACTCATTGACAGCATGCCCCGGATATCACGGATGTGTTTGTCGCTGCCGCCTTCGCGCAGCAATTGAGGTCAGGTGTGTGCACGCGCGTAGATCCAGGCGAGCTCTTGGTCGATCTGAGCGTCGGTCCAGTCAGGGTGCTGGCTGCGAAGCGCCGATCGTTTCCATTCCCGGGCCTGTCGGCGTAGCTCAATTCCCAAGCGGGTCCGGCCCTCGGCACCCATGGCTCGCCAGGCTTCGATCTGAAGTGGGTGTGGTCGATCGTCGGACGGGGGCATGGTAGGGACGGGCGCGGGGTTAAAGGTTTTTACCGCGGAATACGCGGATCAGGCGGAGGGGAGGGGCGTAGGGTTCGGAGTTTTAACGCGGAGGCGCAGGGGGGCGGAGGCGCAGAGTTAATTATTTCACCGCGGAACGTGCGGATCACGCGGAGGGAGTGTGGAGCGTTTTCTGATTTTCTGTGTGCTCCGAGTGATCTGGGGCTTGGCTAATGCCGCTTACGAATAAATCGGGACTTTTCTAACGATGCGCTCTGACCTACGTTCCCTTCATGAGCACAGTTCAGGAAATTGAGGCTGCCATTCCTAATCTCTCGAGGGCGGAGCTTGAACGGTTCCACGCTTGGTTGGTTGATTACATGGAGGATCAGCTTGAACTGACCGACGATGTAAAGACCAAGATCGAGGAGTCGCGCCGTGAAATCGCCAGGGGCGAGTACACCACACGCGAAGTTGAGTGAACCGTGGCCGCTGCGCTCCAAATCTGGTCGAGCACCTTTTCGTCCTCGTTCGACAGCCTGCCCCCGTCCGTTCGTATCGATGTGCAAAGGAAGTTGGATGAGATGGGCACTCGACTCGGGTTGTTCCCGCACCAACGATTGCAGGGCAGGTCTGAGTTCAAGCTGCGAGTGGGGGATTACCGAGTGCTCTACGAATTCGATGCGAAGCTCGGTCGTATCTATCTCCATTATGTTGGCCACCGCCGGGATATCTACAAAGGGAGCTGACATCGGCCATTGTCGCCTGCTTTGCGGGCCGGTGACTTGTTAACCCAAGGCACAGCGGGTCGGAATTAAAGGTTTTCACCGCGGAATACGCGGATCACGCGGAGGGGCGGAGATAGGTGTGGTCCTCTTTGGTTTGGGATGGTTATTGCAAGCCGGATTCGAGAGTGACTAGGAATGTTTCCACAACCTCAGGTAATGACGCTCGGGTGGTTTGGGCGGCGCGGAGTACGACCTGCATTTTGTCGGCACGGAGCGTGAGGTCGTAGGCGTGCACGACGACGTGACGAAAGGATCTGAGCTCTTGGATGTGGTCGCAGAGTGTTAACGGGAAGAGTCGAGGGCGAACCCCTGGGATTTCAAGGCTCATTCGTCGGATGATCTCGGCATGCCAGGATCGGTCGTCGTCGATGTGGTTCTCGAATCTGCGAGCGACGCGCAGGGCCATTTGCTCCAGCGCGTTGTAACCTCGGGTCAAATGGAACGCGGCAGATTCGAGTTCGGGAGAAGTGCCCAAGCCGAATCGTTGAGACGCCAAATCGATCGCGTCTGCGAACACCGCCGTGTCCGCAATCATTTCGGCTCGTAGGGATGCCAGAGCTATGCAGTCCATGGTTCACCTTCTTTGAGGATCGCGTCGCGGAACCGGGTTTCCGCGAGTTGGATGAGATCGACTCGACGGCCGACTTGGTCCTCTAGTTTCGCTGCGAGTTTGTAGCCGGTCGTGGCTCGCGGTTCGTGGACGAATGCGATGTCGATGTCCGAATCATGGCGGAAGCCTCCGGGTCGGGTGATCGAGCCGAAAAGATAGACGGGTTCGTTTGGCGCGAGGACGGCGAGGGCGTGTCGGAGTCGGTCGCGGGTTTCGAGTCGAAGTGCTTCGTTGCGGATGCGCCGCTCGCGGTCCCGTTGCTGGACGAGATGCCACTGCCCGCCGAGAGCGGTGTGTGTGTCGTGTTGGGGGGCGGGGGGCATGGGAAAGGTCTTCACCGCGGAACCTGCCGAACACGCGGAGTTAACGGGTTCACCGCGGATCACGCGGATGGGAGGGGCGTCGGATTCGGAGTTTTAACGCAGAGGTGCAAAGGGGCGGAGGCGCGGAGTAATTGATTCTATTTCCATGGAGTGTACGCCTCACTAGTTGGTGTGCGGGGCCATCCTACAGCGGTTGGAGATTCCCTTGCCCCGCCTCGCGTCTTTGCTTCTCTCCGTCTCCGCGTTGAATTCCTACCGCATAGTTACGGCTACGTTCCCGCGTTGTCCGCGATCTTCTTTATCGGGCTTTGCTCGGGGGAGAGAGCAGGGCTTTTAGGCGGTGGAGTTGCTGGGCTGGATCGCAGAGGGCGGTGGCTCTTGCCGGGCCATGTTGCTCTGCGGTCGTGCGCCGTGTGGGATTGTTGATGAGTGATTGGAGCTCGCGAGCTAGCGATGGGGCGTCGTTTGGGGGTAAGAGCACGCCACAGTCGGGGGTGAGGATCTCAGCGGCTCCGCCGAAGTTCGAGGTCACCACCGTGAGTCCGGCGTAGAGGGCTTCGACGAAGCTGATTCCGAACGGTTCTGGTGCAGTGTTGGGTTGGCAGTAGATGTCGGCAGCGGCCATGAGCTCAGGCACATCGCTGCGGTGCCCTAGGAACTGGACGCGGTCGGATAGTTTCGTCTCTTGGACACGGCGTTGGAGGGTATCGAGGTGCTGCTGCTCATGGGGACGCTGTGCTCCACCTGCGATCCAGCATTTCCAGGGTGTGTCCGTGTTGAGGAGCGCGAGGGCTTCGATCAGGGGTGCGTGCCCTTTCCAGGTTTCGAAGCGTGCGGCGATGAGGATGACGACCGCTTGCTCCGGTGTGGCGAGAGAGGTTCGAACTTGGCTGCGCGTGCCGGGTTTGGGTGTCGGAGGGTTTGGAACCGGGCAGTAAAGGACTTGAGGCGCGAGGTTCGGAAAAATCAATGGGAGCGTGGCTGCGGTATAGCGGCTGTTGCAGATGGCGAGGTCGGGCTTGGCGCGTTTGGCGAGACGTTCGACCCAGTGTTTGCCTTGGGCCGCGTCGTGGAGCCAAAGGGCGAGCGGCGTGCCGTTTCGAGTGACTGCAGGGCCTAGCAGTCCCAGTGGCCAGGCGCTGTGGCAGAGGACCCAGTCGAATCGTTCGCGGTTGATGAGGATGCGGAGGTTTTTTTGGGCTTGGTAGATGGTCCAAGGGCGACTGGCGCGAACCGCACCGAGGCGATGAACTGGATACTGCAGGGCTTCGAGGCCCGAGGCGAGGCGGCCTTCAAAGCAGACCGCGAAGTGTTGGTTAAGGTCGGGGCAAGTGGACTGGTAGCGGGCGAGAGTGATGAGCATCCCCTCCACACCGCCGAAGAGGTTGCCGGCGCAGACGTGGAGGACATTTGGCATTTAGGCTTCCTGGGGGAAGTTAACGCAGAGGCGGTGAGGGGCGGAGGCGCAGAGAGAGGGTTGTTCTTTGTGATGAGATTGACTCAGGGCTGTAACCGGTTCCGCTGCCTTGCCCGGGAGGGGGGCACCAAAGCGAGGGACTTTTGGCACGTGGTCCTCCCAGAGGGGAAGTTAACGCAGAGGTGGGGAGAGGCAAAGGCGCGGAGAGAGGGTTGTTCTTTGTGACGCGATTGATTCAGAGTGAGCATCGGTTCCACTACTCTGCCCGGGAGGTTGGTGCGCTGGGGTTGAGGACATTTGGCCTCTGGGCTTCCTAGGGGAAGTTAACGCAGAGGCGGTGAGGGGCAGAGGCGCGGAGAGAGCGGTTCGTTATTATGTAATCCGCTCAGGGTTGTCATCGATACCCGCTGTGCGGGGCGGAACTCAGGTTCTTTAGTCGGTGACCCAAAATGGTCTTGCGGATTTTTGAGGCTTGGGTTGGGCTTCTGGGATGGAGGAGAATCGGGTTAGTGGGATCGTTGTGGACGCTGCTATTGAGGTGCATCGAACCCTTGGAGGACCGGGGTTGTTAGAGTCGATCTACGAAGAGGCCTTGGTTTTTGAGCTCGGGCTGCGTGGCCTAACAACCAAGCGTCAAGTGCCCGTTGCTTTATCCTATAAGGGCCATTCACTCTCTGGCGAATTGCGCTTGGACCTGCTGGTGGCGGACTTGGTGCTGGTGGAGGTCAAATCCGTGAAGGACCTAAATCCGGTCTTTAAGGCTCAATTGTTGACTTATCTTAGGGTTACCGGTGTTCGACTTGGGATCCTGATTAACTTTGGCGAACGTTTCGTGAAGGATGCAATCCATCGCGTTGTTAACAGACTCTAGAGCACTACGGATCCTCCCTCTCGCGCCTCTGGCTTCTCCGCTTCTCTGCGTTAAAGATGGTCTGCGTGTTAGTGCCTAAAGTGTCTGAGGCCGGTGAAGGCCATGGCGATGTTGCGGTCGTTGGCGGCGGCGATGACCTCGGCGTCGCGGACCGAACCTCCGGGTTGGATGGCCGCTGTAGCACCGGCTTCGGCTGCGGCGATGAGTCCATCCGGGAACGGAAAGAATGCGTCGCTGCAGACCACCGATCCTTTGGTGGTCAGACCGGCTTCTTGCGATTTCCAGACCGCGATGCGGCTGGAGTCGACACGGCTCATTTGGCCTGCTCCCACACCCAGGGTTCGGTCGGCACCCACATACACAATGGCGTTGGATTTGACGTGTTTAACGATGCGCCAGCCGAACAGCATGGCTTGGAGTTCCTCTGGAGTCGGCGCGCGTTGGGTCACGATCTTGAGGTCCTCGGCGGTGACGCGTCGGTGGTCGGCTTCCTGGAGCAGAACGGAGTCGAAACCGACGCCACGGGCAAGCCATTCTGGGGCTGTGCTGCCGGTGGTGAGAGGTTTTTGAATTTTGAGTAGGCGCAGGTTCTTTTTCTTTTGAAGCAAGGCGAGCGCTTCGGGGGTGAAGTCGGGGGCGACAATGACCTCGCTGAAGATTTCGGAGATGGCGGCGGCGCAGGCTTCGTCGAGCGGTTGGTTCACTGCAATGATGCCGCCGAACGGGGCTTGGCGATCGGTCGCGAAGGCCTTTTCCCAGGCTTCGGCGAGGGAAGCCCCGCGTCCTACGCCGCACGGGTTGGTGTGCTTGAGAATCGCGAGCGTGGCGTCCTGGCCGGCGAACTCTGAGATCAAGGCCGTGGCGGCGGTGAGGTCGAGAATGTTGTTATACGAAAGTTCCTTGCCGTGGAGCTGGGTGAAATGCTTCGCGAACCCGCCGTAAAGGGCTGCTTTTTGATGCGGGTTTTCGCCGTAACGCAGGGCTTGGACTTTGGGAGCGCTGATGGACAGGGTGGCGGGGGCTTCGGACGGGTCGGCATCGGTCGGGCTCGACGATGCGTCGAGGCCGTAGGCTTTGGCGAGGTGCTTGGCGATTGCGCCGTCGTAGGCGGCGGTCCGGGCAAAGACTTTGGCCGCGAGCTGGCGTCGGAGTTGATTGGTGGTGGCGCCTTCGGTGTTGATTTGGTGGGCTACGAGGTCGTAGTCGGCTGGGTCGACGATGACGGTGACGCTGTCGTGGTTTTTGGCTGCGCTGCGGAGCATGGATGGCCCGCCGATGTCGATGTTCTCGATGGCTTCGTGGAGTGAGACTCCTGGTTTGGCGACGGTTTGTTCGAAGGGATAGAGATTGACGACGACGAGGTCGATGGGGCCGATCCCGTGTTGTTTGGCGGTGGCTTCGTGGTCGGCGTTGCCGCGGATATAGAGCAGGCCTCCGTGGACTTTGGGGTGGAGGGTTTTGACGCGGCCATCGAGCATTTCGGGGAAGCCCGTGTAGGTGGTGATGTCGATGACGGTGAGGCCTTCGGCTCGGAGGGCTTTGGCGGTGCCGCCGGTGGAGAGGATCTCGACGCCTTTGTCGGCGAGGACACGGGCGAAGGGGATGAGGCCGTTTTTGTCGGAGACGGAGATGAGGGCTCGTGTGATCAAGGTATGGAGGGGCTTATGGGCTTGTGTTTAGACCGCAGAACATGCGGAGAGGCGGACTCGGCTGAAGGGAAAATTTAACGCAGAGGGCGAGAGGGGAGCGAGGCGCAGGAGGGGGGCGTTTTGTTGGGTTTCCTCTTTGATTGGGGCGCTCGCGCTTGGGGTGCGTTTGGTGGAGTGGTATCTAGTTTGAGATAGGGGAGCGAAATTTTTAACCGCGGAATACGCGGAGCACGCGGAATGGGGTGTCAAATTTAACGCAGAGGGCGAGAGGGGATTGAGGCGCGGGAGAGGAAATCTTTCGTAGAGGTTCCTCCCTGATTCGACTGCTCGCGCTTGGGGTGCTGGGGTGTTCAACGCAGAGGGCGCGCTCTTGGGTTTCTCGGTTTGGGGCTTGGCAGACTTCGTCCCGGTCACTTCGTCGGAAGCGATGTGCGTCGTTGAGTTTGGGTCATGCTTTAGACCAGCGACCGGGGGTGGCCGGTGAAGCTAACGTGTTTATTAGCAGAAATTTCCCGATTGTCATCAGGCAAGTAGATCCTTATTTGCGTCGGAGGAGGAGGTTTGGCTAGACTGAGGGTCGAACCTATGTTGGAGCGTGGCTGTGAGCCGGTTGAGTTATCCATTGTGATGCCTTGTTTAAATGAGGCGGAGACGGTGCGTATTTGTGTTGAGAAAGGAGTGAGATTTCTACGAGAGAATGGGGTGGTGGGAGAGGTGATTGTGGCGGACAACGGGAGCACGGACGGGTCGCAGGAGTTGGCGTTGGGCGCTGGGGCGCGTGTGGTGGATGTGAAGGATCGAGGCTATGGAAACGCGTTGAGGGAGGGGATGCGAAGCGCTCGGGGGCGATACTTAGCGATGGGAGACGCGGACGACAGCTATGATTTTTTGGGGTTAGGACCTTTTTTGGAGCGGTTGCGGGCGGGGGACGATCTGGTGATGGGCAACCGATTTCGCGGAGGGATCCGGCCCAGGGCGATGCCGCCGCTCCATCGATATTTGGGAAACCCGGTGTTGACGGGGATTGGCCGGCTATTCTTTCGTTCTCCGGTGGGGGATTTTCACTGCGGTTTGAGAGCCCTGAGTCGGGAGGCGTTTGATCGGCTGGAGCTTCGGACGGGGGGGATGGAATTTGCGAGTGAGATGGTGGTGAAAGCGACGCTGTTGGGGATGAGGATCAGCGAGGTGCCGACTGTGTTGTCTCCGGATGGGAGATCGAGGCCGCCCCATTTGAGAAGTTGGCGTGATGGCTGGCGGCATCTTCGGTTTCTGTTGCTCTATAGTCCGAGGTGGTTGTTTTTATATCCGGGGTTGAGCCTGTTGGCTGTTGGCGGAGGCGTGGGCGTTTGGTTGTTGCCTGGGCCGCGTCAGTTGGGAGGGGTGACTTTGGATGTGCATACACTGCTGTATGCGGCGTTGGCGGTGATTATGGGGCTTCAGACGGTGATGTTTGCGGTGTTCACCAAGGCTTACGGGTCGGCACGCGGCTTGTTGCCGTTGGATCCGATGTTTGAGCGTTGGAGGGGACGGCTGAGTTTGGAGTTGGGCTTGGCGTGCGGGGTCGTGCTGTTTTTATTTGGACTAGGGGAGGCGGCGTGGGCGGTGATGTCGTGGCGACGCGTCGAGTTCGGGCCGTTGGAACCGACGCGCACGTTGCGATTGGTAATTCCGTCCTTGGTTTTGATGACGACGGGGTTGCAGGTGGTTTTCGGCAGTTTTTTTCTGAGCGTGCTGGGGTTGGATACCGGCGGGGGGAGGCGGGGAGGGAGGGGCGAGTAGCCGGGGGACGCTGAAGGATTTAACGCGAAGGTGCGGAGGGGTAGGGGTCGCAGAGACGGGCTCACCAGCCGTAGTTGGGGCGCTCGGGGCGGAAGGCCATTCGCAGCCAGGTGCGAAGGGCGAGCAGCACCTTATCGCGTTTTGGAAGTTTGATGGGGCTGGGGGTGAGGACGTTGAAGTTGGCGCGTTCGATCTTGCGGAGCAGATTCCAGTAAACGGCTCCCATCAATTCGGCGGCCACCATGGAGCGGCGATCTTGGGTGGGGAGTGTTTGGTGAGCGTTGCGGTAAGATTTTGTGGCGCGTTCGGCAAGGGAGGAAGCGAGCGATCGGAAGTTGGGGGAGAACTGATTCGCGAGGATTTGTTCCTCGGTGACGCCGAATTCTTGGAGCGCTGAGGCGGGCAGGTAGATGCGGCCACGTTCGGCGTCGTTGCGGATGTCGCGGAGGATATTGGTCAGTTGTAGCGCCTTGCCTAGATGGATGGCGTATTCCCGGCATCGTTCACGGTCTTGATAACCGAAGATTTCGATACTCAAGAGGCCGACGGCGGAAGCGACACGATAGCAGTAGGTGTCGAGTTCGTCGAAGGAAGCGTAGCGGGTGACACTGAGGTCCATCTCTACACCTTGGATAATTTCTTCGAAGTGGAGGGCGGGGAGTTTGTAGGTGTGAATGACCGGTTTGAGCTCTTGGATGACCGGGATGGAAGGCTCGTGGTTCGAGTAGGCTCGTTGCAGGTCTTGTCGCCATCGGTTCAGTTCGGACTGCCGTGTCGCTACCGGGACGGTTTCCTCGTCGGCGACGTCGTCGACTTGGCGGCAGAACGCGTAGAGTCGAGCCATGGCTTCGGCACGGTCTTTGGGCAGAAGAACGAAAGCCATCGCCAGGTTGGAGGCGCTCTTTTTGGTGATGGTTTCGCTGACCGACATGGGATTAGCAAGGGCGTGAGGGGCAGAGCGAAGGGATGGCGACCGGCTTGGTCCACTGGGCTAAGAACCGTGGCGGTGATGGGAATCCTCGGTTCATCGCGATTGGCCCGAGTGGGTTGAATGTGGTTGGGCTATCATGGCCAGAATTCGTCGAATCATTCCACTGTGCGGGGCTTGATGTCCAGCGCGACGAGCCTAGGGCAAAATTCGATAGTGACTGGGCGTGAGGGACGGGGCGTGGATGATCAGGCGTTGGGTGTCGGGGTTGAAAGTCCAATCGAGACCTTCGACGAGCGGGGTTTGGTTGCGGGTGATCGCGCTGGGCTTGGTGTCGAGGCGGATCCGGAGGTTGGCTTTCTCGACGGTGCCTTGGAATGCGATGTCGATCTCCCTTTGGGGATTCACTCGGACAGTGGCACGGGTGGCTAGGGTGCCATTCGGATGATGGAGATCGAAGTGATTGGTTGCATTTGGGTAGATGACCCAAGTGAGTAAGGGGGTACTATTCGTGGTGCCGAACCCGGTGTAGGGGCGGGAGACGCGCGACGGGATGATGGCCCCTTCCCTCACGTAGGCTGGGAACTCTTCGAGCGTGAAACTGCGTTTCAGAGTCGTGGGCCCTTGGATCCGTTCGCGGTCGTCGAGGAGATTCCGCCACGTGCCTGGGGGCAGTTCTACAGTGTGGTTGGTTTCATCCTGGTAGATGGGGGCGATGAGGAGGTCGTCACCGAAGAAGTAGTGGTAACGACCGGCAGTCGGGCGAATCAGGGGTCGACCACCTCGGTGGCAGCGGACGACGTGAGTGAACATGTAGGGCACGAGTTCCGTGTGGAGCCACGCGAAGCGCCGGATGATCTCGAGTTCTTGGGGGGAGCGTTTCCAGAGCCGTCGCTCGCCATGACCCCCGTTTAGGAACAGGCCGGTGAAGGTGGCGAACTGCGCCCAGCGGATGTAGAGGCGCGGTGGGATCGGCTCGGGTCCGTGATAGCCTGCGATGTCGTCACCGACGACGCAGTACCCTTTCTCGGCGCTTGCGAGAATGTCGCGGATGGCCCCTTCGAAACCGCGATCGAGCGGTGAGTTCCAGTCGAGGATCGCGTCTTTTCCGGTGGGGGATGTGTCCTTTTTGGAAGACCATTGATGGGTTCGGTCACCGACCCAGGTGACGGGAGCAGCGTCCAGCGGAGCGAAGCCTTCGGGGTGAGCGAACGGAAAATAGCGGTTGTCGATGGCCCTTGTGAGAATGATGAACTCGGGGTTTTGTTGGAGGCCGTGGCGATATTCCTCTCGGTTGTAGAGATCCATATACTCGCGGGTCGAGAGCAAGCCTTTGTGCGTGGATTGGTAGGGGATAAAGCCGGGGCCGAGGAAGAGGGAATCGGCCCCATCGAGTTTCCAACCATCGATACCCAGGTCGAACACCGGCTGTTGGAGCCCATGCCACCAGGACATTGCTGCGGGGTTGGAGTAGTCGATGAACCCACCCTTGCCTTTCCACCAACGGGTTTGGCGACCGTTGCCGGCGAGGTAACCTTTGCTTTGGGCCTCGTTGAAAAACGCTGACGAATCTTGGCGGGCGGTATCCTTGTTGCGGCTGTTGACTAGGCACGTCATCCAGAGGACGACGCGGTAGCCTTGGGACTGGAGGTTTCCAAAGAATTCCTTCGGGTTGGGGTATCGATTGGTGTCGACGTTGAAATCGTTGTATTGGGTGCTCCACGGACTATCGAGGAGCACGGTGCGAACGGGGATGTCGTGGAGGCGATACCCTTCGAGCAGTTCATGGACGGCCTTGGCGGTGTTGGCGTCGTCCTCCCAGAGCCAGCATTCGAGCGCCCAGGGCGGGGTTAGGGGAGGGGGACCGTGGCGTTGGCTGTTGAAGGGAAATCCCCAGAACGGATGAATCCAAAGAACCAGCATTAGGAGAAGTCCGATTGCGGATGCGAGAATCAGGACCTTGAGCCGTTTGCGGCGGACTAGGCTCAAGGTGGCTGGCGCCCGGCTTACTGGGGTGGAGGCGTTGGGTCGCAATTAGGTTGCCTCGAATTCAAAACCTCGTGCGCTAGGACCATGAACCGGAGGACGGGGGACGACGCCGTGTGAGGGCACACGGCCTACAGCGGAGGGCGGAGGGCCGTTCATGGGCAGCAAAGACCTCAAATTATTGACGCGAGTTGGGACCATGAACCTGAGTCGGGTCGGTTCATGGAAAGGGAAATCAGGGGAATGAGAGGTCCGCTGTGATAGGGAAGTGGTCGCTGGGGAACTGGTTGTTCTCGGCGTAGTTCGAAATCTGCGTAGTGGAGACTTGGGC
>Ga0172367_10007253_pt1 | contig 12765 bp, 7 predicted proteins | sample Lak10m_FD_114542 | JGI IMG/M metagenome (GOLD analysis project Ga0172367, IMG submission 114542) | Freshwater microbial communities from Kabuno Bay, South-Kivu, Congo - kab_022012_10m | ecosystem: Environmental > Aquatic > Freshwater > Lake | place: Democratic Republic of the Congo: South-Kivu...
ATAAAATTATCTATGACGGCTTGCTGTCGCATTACTCGGTATCTTTTGGCAGTGGCATTAGCGGGGATTTAAAAGATATATATCTACAGGCTAAAAATAATGGCGATATTATCGAATCCTTAACCGGCAATACCCAAAAGCCCGTCGTTGAAGCCAAAATGGTTAAAAACTGGCAACCTGAAATACAAGAATTAAAAAAAATTGCCCAAGGGTTGCGCGGTGGGCAAAGACAACCTGCGGTGTGTAGCTCCGTCTTTAGTTTGATTAAGGCGGCAATAGCCTTGGGCGAAGTAACCACGGCTGTCCCACAGGATAGCGAGGCAATTTGGAAAGCCTATGATCGTGTTGAACGCGCACTCAACAACACTGAGAGATATTTATAATTCGGTAGCGCCTAGCGCGTAGATACAAGGTTGGGGGGTATGCGAACCCTTTATGCCCTTGTATCTTGGGTGCAACCTAAACTATCGCCAAAAAGATTATTCGCATCAGCGGCTATAGTCTGGCTAATAACTAAACCATTTAAACAGTTATAATGCCTATTTTCCGCTAAGTCCGCACATAACATGCCCCTACTCCGCCTAACCAACATTTCCATCGCCTTCGGCCACCACGCCTTACTCAAAGACGCCAACTTCCAACTGGATGCCGGCGAGCGGGTCGGCCTGCTGGGCCGCAACGGCGAGGGCAAATCGACGTTGATGAAAATCATCGCCGGCAATATCCCGCCCGACCACGGCGAGATTTGGAAACAATCGGAATTGCGGCTGGCTTGGCTGGAGCAGGCGCCGGAACTGCCGGCCGGGGCGACGATCTACGACGCGGTCGCCGGCGGCTTGGGCGAGTTGGGCGCGTGGATCAGCCGCTACCACGAACTGTCCCTGACCGTCCACGACGATGCCGAAGCTCTGGAGGAAATGGGGGATTTGCAGCATAAGCTGGAAGCGGCCAACGGTTGGCATTTTCAGCAGCGCGTTGAAGCCACGCTCAGCAAGCTGGATTTGCCGGGCGATAAGCCGGTCAGCGGCTTGTCCGGCGGCTGGAAACGGCGCGTGGCCTTGGCGCGGGCCTTAGTTGTAGAGCCGGAAGTCCTATTGCTGGACGAGCCGACTAACCATTTGGATTTGGAAAGCATCGCCTGGCTGGAGGAACAAATTCTGAATTTCCAAGGTGCGGTGTTGTTCGTCACCCATGACCGCGCGTTCCTGCAAAAGCTGGCGACTCGCATCATCGACTTGGATCGCGGCAAGCTGGTGTCCTGGCAGGGGACTTACGACGATTACCTGCGCCGCAAGGCCGCGGCGTTGGAGGACGAGGCCAACCAGAACGCCGAGTTCGACAAAAAACTCGCCGAAGAAGAAGTCTGGATACGCCAGGGCATCAAGGCGCGGCGCACCCGCAACGAAGGGCGCGTCAGAGCTTTGGAGCAACTGCGCCGCGAACGCGCGCAACGCCGGGAAGTCAAGGGCAGCAGCAAGCTGAGCTTGGAACGGGGCGAAGCGTCCGGCAAGAAAGTCATCGAAGTCAATGACTTGTGCTTTAGCTATCACGATAGAGTCATCATCAAAAACTTTTCGACCCTGATCCAGCGCGGCGAACGGGTTGGACTGATCGGCGCTAACGGCGCCGGTAAATCGACCTTGTTAAAGCTGTTGTTGAAACAACTGGAACCGACCAGCGGCACGGTCGATCAAGGCACGCGTCTGGAAATCGCCTATTTCGATCAATTGCGCGAACAACTGGACCCCGAGATGACGGTGGCCGACACCGTCGCCGACGGCAACGATTTTGTCGAAATCGCCGGCAACAAACGCCATGTCATGTCCTATCTGGGCGATTTCCTGTTCGCCCCGGCACGGGCGAGGTCACCGGTGAAAAGCCTTTCCGGCGGCGAAAAAAACCGTTTGTTGCTAGCGCGTTTGTTCACCAAACCCGCGAACTTGATCGTCATGGACGAACCCACCAACGACCTGGATTTGGAAACCTTGGAGTTGCTGGAAGAAAAACTGGTCAACTACGACGGCACCTTGCTGCTGGTCAGCCACGACCGGGCCTTCCTGGATAACGTCGTCACCAGCGTGTTGGTGCTGGACGGCAGCGGCGCGGTGCAAGAATTTGTCGGCGGCTACAGCGATTGGCTGGAATACAGCAGTAAGCAAGCGGCGGCCAGCGCAAGCGCCAAAAAAGCACCGGAAGCCGCCAAACTCGCAAAACCGGCCGCGGCCGAAACGCCCACAAAAAAGAAAAAACTCAGCTACAAGGAACAGCAGGAATTGGACAAGCTGCCTGCCTTGATCGAAGCGCTGGAAACCCAGCAAGCGGAGCTAAACGAAGCCATGAACGGCGCCGATTTTTACAAACAAGACCAAGCCGCGGTTAACGCCGTGCTGGCCGATGTCGCGAAAACCCAGGCGGACTTGGAACAGGCTTACCGGCGATGGGAAGAATTGGATGCCTTGGCGGTTTAAGGGCTAGTGCGGGATACGCGCCGCGTACCTTGTTGACTATTAAAAACATTGCAAGAAAAGTCAATCTGCATTATCCTTATCGGCTTTTCGTGAACAAGTAAATCGAATTAGGAGAGATGGCCGAGCGGTCGAAGGCGCACGCCTGGAAAGTGTGTATACGGCAACGTATCGAGGGTTCGAATCCCTCTTTCTCCGCCAAACAAGCATCCAACAAGATGCAAAGCAGTACAGAAACCCGCGAGTCTACAGGCTTAGCGGGTTTTTTATTGCCCGATATGCGAGCGACTTTTGCCACGCATTGATAACTTACGCACACACAACCCCTAAAACCACATGACCCAAAAAGAACTTGAAGACTATCTCTGGGGCGCGGCCAACATTTTGCGCGGCATGATCGATGCCGCCGACTTCAAACAATATATTTTCCCGTTGTTGTTTTTCAAACGTATCAGCGACGTATGGACGAAGAGTTTCAAACCGCGCTGAACGAAAGCAACGGCGATCTGGATTATGCCTCGTTTGCCGAAAATCACCGTTTCCAGATTCCCGAAGGCTGTCATTGGGAAGATGTCAGAAAGAAAACTTTCGATGTCGGCACGGCGCTGCAAAACGCTCTGAACGGTATTGAAAAAGCCAATTTCGACATGTTGCACGATGTCTTCGGCGATGCGCAATGGACCAACAAACGCCGCATGAGCGACGAGAAAATGCTCGATTTGATCGAGCATTTCAGCCGGATGAACTTGACGGTCGGCAACGTGCCGCATGACATCATGGGCGAGGGTTACGAATACCTCATCAAAAAATTCGCCGACGACAGCGGCCACACCGCCGCCGAGTTTTACACCAATCGCACGGTGGTCAAGCTGATGACGCAAATCACCGATCCGCAAAGCGGCGAGAGCATATATGATCCGACCTGCGGCAGCGGCGGCATTTTGCTGTCCAGTTCGCTGCACGTCAAAGCACAGGGCAAGGAATACCGCACCTTAAAGCTCTACGGGCAGGAACTGAACCTGATCACCTCCGCGATTGCCCGCATCAACATGTTCATGCACAACGTTGACGAGTTTTTGATCGTGCAGGGCGATACGCTGGACAACCCGCAATTGCTCGAAAACGACGAACTGAAACAGTTCGACGTGATCATGGCGAATCCGCCTTACAGCGTGAAACGCTGGAATCAGCAGAAATGGACGAACGACCCGTTTGGCCGGAATATCTGGGGCACGCCGCCGCAAGGTTGCGCCGATTATGCGTTTCAACAGCACATCATGAAGAGCCTGAAGCCGGACACCGGCAGAAGCGTGGTGCTGTGGCCGCATGGCGTGTTGTTCCGGGATGCCGAGAGCGCGATACGCAAGCGCATGATTGCCGAAGATTATGTCGATGCGGTGATCGGCTTGGGTAAAAACCTGTTTTACAACAGCAGCATGGAAAGCTGTTTGCTGGTCTGCCGGATGAAAAAAACCGCCGAGCACAAAGGCCACATCATTTTTATCGACGCTAAAGAAGAATTGCGCATCGACCGAACGAACGCCTGGCTGGAGCCGCAGCATATTCAAAAAATCAGCGAGGCGTATTGGCAATTTGCCGATGTCGAAGGCTTCGCCAAAGTCATGCGTATCGAGGATGTGCTGAAAAATAACGGCAACTTGAGCGTGCAATTGTATGTCAAGCAGGCAAGCAGCTCGATTGAACACAATACCGAAGAATTGATTGAGGACATCAAAACCGGACAACTGCAAATCAATGCGGCTTTGGATGAATTATTTGCTCAACTGAATAATATCGGCATTGAAGTATGAATTTGAATAAACACGAATGGAAAAATGCTAAGTTCGAGTCATTCGTTTTTAATATTTCTGAAAGGGTGGAGCCAAACAATACATCGTTAGATAAGTATATTGGGCTGGAGCATCTTGATTCAGGGCAAACAAAAATTGAACGTTTTGGCAGTCCTGATGAAGTAATTGGAACTAAACTAAAAGTTTATAAAGGCGACATTATCTTTGGTAAAAGAAGAGCCTATCAACGAAAAGCGGCTGTTGCCGATTTTGATGCGATCTGTTCAGCGCATTCGATGGTGTTGAGAGCAAATGAAAACGTAGTTGATAAAAATTATTTACTCGCCTTCATTCATTCAGATTTATTCATGAATCGAGCCATTGAAATCTCGGAAGGTTCTTTATCACCTACAATCAAATGGAAAACACTTGCAAATCAGAAATTCCCTCTTCCATCGGTTGAAGAACAAAAACAAATCGCCGCGCTTTTTCAAACGATAGAAACCGCCATTGAGCAGTTAGAACGGCAAAACAAACATTTACTGAATTTAAAAAATCAACTGCTTCGAGATTTATTCGGAGAAAATTTAAAATTCGGTAATTTCCTCAATGACAACGATTTTGAAACGGTTAAATTCGAAAAAATCGCCTTGCATATTTCGGAAAGGGTTGAGCCGCAGAAAACAACTTTGGATACTTATGTAGGCTTGGAACATTTGGAACCGGATAATCTTGCCATCGAAAGAATCGGAAAGCCCGACGATGTGATTGGCACTAAACTCAAAATCTATAAAGGCGACATTATTTTCGGGAAACGCCGCGCCTATCAACGCAAAGTCGCCGTTTCGCATTTCGACGGCATCGCTTCGGCGCATAGCATGATTCTGAGAGCCGATGAAAACCATATCGAAAAAGACTTCCTGCCTTTCTTCATGCAGTCGGATGCATTCATGAACCGAGCCGTGCAAATATCCGAAGGTTCGTTATCGCCAACGATAAAATGGAAAACCTTAGCGGCACAGGAATTCATTTTGCCGAAGAAAGATAAGCAAAATGAATTGGTTCAAGTGTTTAAACAGTTCGATAACACAAGGACCCTGCTCAAGTGGCAAATCGTCACTCTGAAAAACCTGAAACAAAAACTCTTAAGCGAGATTTTAGGATAACGCGATGAAAAAAGAACTGATCGAAGAGCTCTTTCAGAAATTTGAAGAGGCTTGCTATCTTTATAACAACCTGGAATGTTGGAGCGCGCGCGAATTGCAAGAAATTTTAGGCTATTCCAAATGGGATAACTTTAAAAATGCGGTTGAAAAAGCTAAAAAGTCTTGTGAAAACGCGGGGTTTGCGGTGTCGGATCATTTTGCCGATGTCGGGAAAATGATCGAGATCGGCAAAGGCGGTCAGCGCGAAGTCGACGACATCGCCTTAACCCGCTACGCCTGTTATCTGATCGCGCAAAACGGCGATTCGGCAAAAAGCCAAATCGCCTTTGCGCAAACCTATTTCGCGGTGCAAACCCGCAAACAAGAAATTATCGAACAACGGTTATTGGATGTCGGCCGCGTCACGGCTCGCGAAAAACTGACCAAATCCGAGAAGAAGCTATCGGGAATCATCTACGAGCGCGGTGTTGACGACAAAGGTTTTGCAATGATTCGTTCGCGAGGCGATCAAGCGTTATTCGGCGGATTTTCAACCAACGACATGAAACGCAAACTCTTGGTTCCGGCAAGCAGACCGTTAGCGGATTTTTTACCGACGTTGACCATTAAAGCCAAAGATTTCGCCACTGAACTGACCAGCCACAACGTCATTGAGAAGGATTTATCGGGTGTCAGCCAAATTTCCACCGAACATGTGGAAAACAACAAAGCGGTGCGCAAAATGCTGATTGAACGCGGCGTTAAACCGGAAGCCTTGCCGCCGGCGGAAGATGTCAAAAAGGTTCAGCGCAAGCTGGACGGCGATGAACGGAAATTGCTCAAAGACATCAAGAAAAAACAGGAATAGCGCTATGGGATTCAACGAACTGAACAGCGTCGAACATTTGATTATCCATCAGTTGACCGGGATCAATTTGAATCACGTTCAACAGGGCTGCGTTAAACAGGAGGCCGCATCTTATGACGGCAATGTTCAATGGCGCTTTGTTCAGCCCGACACACTGTCCAGAGACATTACCGATGTCTTTCTGGAGCAGGAATTGAAAGACGCATTAATTCGTCTGAATCCCGATTTAGCCGCACATCCCGAACGCGCCATTGATGTCATTCACAAACTGCGCGCCATTCTGATTACGGTCGGCAATGTCGGTTTGGTGCGCGCCAACGAAGAGTTTGCCAAATGGCTGCGGGGCGAAGTCTCGTTAGCCGTAGGTAAGCAGCATGAACATGTCAATATCCGGCTGATCGACTTTGAAAGGCTGGAGAACAACTCGTTTTTACTGACGCACCAGCTCAAAATCCGAGCCTGCGAAACCAAAATTCCCGATATTGTGCTGTTCGTCAACGGCATTCCGCTGGTCGTCGGCGAGGCGAAAACGCCGGTTAGACCGGCGGTAAGCTGGCTGGATGCCGCGCATGACATTCATGTCGATTACGAAAACGCCGTGCCGCAATTGTTCGTTCCGAATGTGTTTTCGTTCGCCACCGAAGGCAAGGAACTGTTTATCGGCGGCGTAAGAACGTCGCTGGAGTTTTGGGCGCCCTGGCGGATCGAGGATGAAAAAGACGAACTACATCATTGCGCCGGCTTGCAGGATGTCGCCAAACAGCTTACGCATTTGCTCAAGCCGGCCACGCTGCTCGATATATTGCAATATTTTACTGTTTACGCGACCAACAGCAAAAAGAAAAAGATCAAGGTCGTTTGCCGTTATCAACAATACGAAGGCGCGAATGCGATTATCGAGCGGGTCAAGGAAGGCCGGATCAAGAAAGGTTTGATCTGGCATTTTCAAGGCTCCGGCAAGTCGTTGTTGATGCTGTTCGCCGCGCAAAAGATGCGCAAACAAGAGAGCCTCGACAATCCCACCGTGATGATTCTGGTCGATAGAATCGATCTGGATACGCAAATCACCGCGACGTTCAACACCGCCGAAGTGCCGAATAGGGTGACCGCCGACAGTATCAAGGATTTGCATGATCTGCTGGAGAAAGACACCCGCAAAATCATCATTGCCATGATTCATAAATTCAAGGATGCCTATCCCGATATGAACCGGCGCCACAACATCATTGTCATGGTCGATGAGGCGCACCGGACGCAGGAAGGCGATTTGGGGCGAAAGATGCGCGGCGCCTTGCCGAATGCGTTTCTATTCGGTTTGACCGGCACGCCGATTAACCGGGCCGATAAAAACACCTTTTGGGCATTCGGCGCGGATGAGGACCAAAGCGGTTATCTGAGCCGTTATACCTTTCAAGACAGTATCCGCGATAATGCCACGTTGCCGCTGCATTTCGAACCGCGTTTACCTGATTATCACATCGACCGGGACAGTCTCGATGTGGCTTTCAACGAGATGGCAAATGACTTGAGCGAGGAAGACCGCAACAAGCTGAGCCAAAAAGCCGCAAAAATGGCTGTCTTTCTGAAATCGCCTGAACGCGTGAACACGATTGTTCAGGACATTGTGGCCCATTTTCGACAGCATGTGGAACCAGAAGGGTTTAAAGCGATGGTTGTTACGTCGGACCGGTATGCGTGTATTCAGTATAAAGAGGCGTTGGATAAGCTGTTGCCCGCCGATGCCAGTAAAGTCGTTATTAGCATGTCCGCCGGTGACGATTTGGATTTTAAGCAAACCTACGGATTGGATCGGGACCAGCAAGAAAAAGTCATAGAAAAATATAACGATGCCGGATCGCCGCTGAAATTTCTGATTGTTACCGCGAAGTTGCTAACCGGCTTCGATTCGCCGATTTTACAAACGATGTATCTGGATAAATCGCTCAAGGATCATACGCTGTTGCAAGCGATTTGCCGCACAAACCGGCTTTTCCCGAATAAAACCTTCGGGCGGATCGTCGATTATTTCGGCGTGTTTGACGACACCGCTACTGCGCTGGCGTTTGATGAAGAGTCGGTGAAAAAAGTCATCAGCAATTTGCAGGAACTCAAAGACAAATTGCCGGAATTGATGGCGCAGTGTTTGGCGCATTTTGACGGCATAGATCGAACCGTTGAGGGATTTGAAGGTTTACAGGCGGCGCAAGACTGTATCGGTTCCGACGAAAAACGCGATGCGTTCGCAAAGAACTACAGTTTGTTATCGAAGCTGTGGGAGGCGCTGTCGCCGGATGAGGTGCTGAAATCGTATCAGAAAGATTATAAATGGCTGTCGCAAGTCTATCTTTCGGTTAAGCCGACTTCCGACGACAACGGCAGATTGCTGTGGCACGCGTTAGGTGCGCAAACGACGGCGCTGATCCATGAGCATATTCATGTCACCGGCATTAATCAGGATATGGAAGAGATGGTGCTGGATGCCGACGTTATCGATAACTTGATGAACCAGAAAGACCCGAATGAGGCCAAGAAAATCTTTAAGCTGTTATCGACTCGATTGGGCAGAAATCTGGATAATCCAGTGTTCAAGAAGTTGAGCGAGCGGCTTGAAGCGTTGCGAGACAAAGCCGAGAAAGGTTTGATTAACAGCGTAGAATTTATCAAGAAGCTTTGCGAAATTGCCAAAGAGACGTTGCAGGCCGAGAAAGAGCAGGAATCCGCCGAACGGCAAAAATCGGCGAAAGCGGCATTGACCGAATTATTCCTGGAACTGAAAACCGATCAGACACCGGCGATCGTCGAGAGGATTGTTAACGACATTGATGAGATTGTCCGGGTGGTGCGGTTCGATGGTTGGCAAAATACCATTCCCGGCGAGAGGGAAGTGCAAAAGTCTTTACGCAAAACCTTGTTGAAATATCAGTTGCACAAGGATGATGAGCTATTTAATAAATTCTATGCCTATATTAAAGAATATTACTAACAAATTGTTTTAAAATAATTTTTTAACAATAACCCTGCGTAGGGAAACACAAGCGCTTATGCTGCTACCGTCATAGTGGCTTGAATGCGGGAATTATGATGTTCTGGCTTTTTTCAAGGGAAAGCTTCGGACTGCGGGGCAATTCAATCTGCGATAGATAAAGAGTCCGGGACTACGCCAGAGAAAAAACCGCGCTAAGGTAAATAAAGCGTTAGCGCGTATGCTTGACCTGAAGGAATGAATTTATCGTCCCACTTACCGGCTCTCGTTTATAGTCGATACTCGGAGCTGTTGCTCGGCTTTTGCCTTTGCTATTTCCCCGCCTTCCATTCCGGGTTGGTCCAATAATCTAGTCAGCCAGGCTTCCGCCGATTTTTTGTTGACATTCAATAGGCTGTTTGGCCACAGGCCGATGAGCAGAACTAACAACATGGGCGCCGCTAACAAGGCCCATTCGCGCGGACGCAGATCGACCAGTTGCCTGATGGACGGTTGGGAAACAGGGCCTAGGAATGCCCGGCGATAAAAACTAAGCGTATACGCGGCGGCTAACACGGTGCCCGCCAAAGCGATGACGCCCAGGCTGGGGTGTCCGGCCAAGCTGCCGAGAACGATTAGCAGTTCGGCCGGAAAACCGCCGCTTAACGGGACGCCGATGCTGGCGAGGGCAAACAGCAGATACAACACGCTCAGACGCGGCATTATTTGCGCCAATCCGCCCATGTGACATTGTTCGGTGCTGCCCAGGCGTTGGTGAATCATGCCGGCCATCAACATCAGACTAGCGCCGGCGAGACTGAGATTGAACAATTGGAACAGCGCGCCTTGTATGCCCTGCATATTCAAGGTGGCGACGCCGATGATCGCCAAACCCGTCTGGCTGATGCTGGCGCAGGCTAAAAATCGGCGCATATTGCTTTGCCGCAAGGCGATTAGCGCGGCATAGATCAAGCTGACCGCCCCGACGATGCCCAGCGCCCAGTTGTATTCCACCGCCGCCGACGGCGTCAAGGTCACCGCGAAACGGATGATGCCGTAAGCACCCAAATTAAGGCCGACCAATAACGCCGTCAGCGAGACCGGTCCGTCCATCGTCGCGCTGGGCAGCCAAGTGTGCAAGGGCGCCAGCGGAGCTTTTACCATGAAAGCCGCCAGCAATAGCAAAAACAACAAGCTTTGCAATGGGTCCGGCAAGGGGGTGTCCAATAGTTCCGGCAGGCTAAAACTCAGTTGCCCGGTCAGGCCGGCGCCGCCTTGGGCGGCGTGGTTAACGGCTAATAGAATGATCGCGAACAGCAACGGCGCGCCGCCGGCCAGCATGAATAAAAAATATTTGCTGGCCGTGCCGCGCTGGGTTGGACCGATGCCCCACAGGCCCATCAAGAAAAAAATCGCCGGCAAGGCTAATTGCCAAAAGGCGTAAAACAATAATAAATCCAAGGCGAGATAGGAGCCTAGGGTGATCGCTTCCAAGGCCAGCAACAGCGCCAAGTGCAAGGAGGCGTCAGGGGCTTGCCGGCGCCAAGTAGCGGCAATGGCGATTAGCGTCAGCAAGGCGGTCAACGGCAAAAACAACACGGAAATGCCATCCACGCCTAGCAAGATTCGGCTGTTTAGGCTGGGAATCCACGAGTATTGCTCGATCAATTGGAAGCCCTCTTGATCGGCCTGGAACAGCCTTAACACCGCTAGGGTAACGAGTAATTCCAAACCGGCAACGCCTAGGGCGATTTTTTGCGTCCAATGGCTGTTGCCGGTGGCGCCGGTTAATAACGCGCCCGCCAGCGGCAAGAGGATGGTAAGACTTAATAACTTCATGGCGTGGTGCTGACTCCGCGTTGGTAAGCCCTTGGGTTATTCATTCGGTTCGACATCCGATTCGGAACTATGCACCGGATATTCCTTGCCCAAGGCGGCGACATCCTGGCCGATCAGCTTAAGCCAGGGGCTGGTGTAATAACCGGCGCCGACCAACAGCAGGCAGCACGCGAAGGCGATCAGGCGTTCCTTGGCTAGTGGATGATAGTAGACGGAATACGGTTGCCGCCAGCGTTTGCGGTTGGCGATAAACAGTTGGTGGAAGGCTCTAAGCAATAAGGCGGCGGTCAAGACATTGCCCACCAGGATGGCGATGGCGACATACCAGCCGCTTTCGTCAATCACGCCTTGAATTAGCAAATGCGAGGCATTAAAACCGGGGCTGCCGGGCATGACGACGGTGCTGAGGGCGGCAATCAAAAACAACAAACCGATGCTGGTGTTGCTGTCGAACAGCCCGCCCAAACGGGGCAGGAAGGCGGTTCGGGCGCGCTCGTAGATCAGTCCGACGCTGAACAACATGCCGGCGGTCGCCAAGCCGTAAGCGACCGACAATAACAAACTGCCTTCCAGTCCGGAATCGTTGAAACAGAAAATGCCAATCACCAGCAGTCCGGTATGGCTGACGACGGAAAATGCCAAAAGGCGGCGGATGTTGATTTGCATCAAACCCAGCAAGCCTCCATAAAACAGGCTGATGAGTCCCAATGCGAAGACGAAGCCCGCCCATTGCTCTGCGACGCCGGGCAATAGCGGCAAGACAAAGCGGATTAGCCCGTAAACGCCCAATTTCAAGCCGACCAGAAAAATCGGCGCGCTGGCGGCGGTGCCGTGTTCGGCGAGCAAGGGTAGCCAGCCGTGGAACGGGAACAACGGCATGCGGATCGAAAAACCGAACAGCAGCAAGATAAAAATCAAGGTTTCATCGTGCAAATAAGCGTTGTTTTCTTTCAGCGTGAGCCAATCAAACGTCAAATCATGGTCGGAACCGACTAAGCCGAAGGCTAGGAATAAAAAGCCCGCCAGCGTCATCAACAAGCCGCTGCCCCAATATTGCATGAACAGCGACACCACCCAGCGGCGCATTTGCCCGGTGCCGGCATCGACCGATAGCAGCACGACCGGGATCACTTCCAACAGGCTCCAAAGCCAAAACTGCATCAAGTTCATCGCGGTAAAAGCGCCGATCAGCACGGTCTCGTAAGCCAGAATGCAGGCGATGAAAAGCTTGTCGTTGGCCGAGCGGGTCAGCGTGGTATACAGTAAAACCAAAAAGGCGAGCACGGTGGTTAACGGCACGAACAGGATATTAAAGCCGTCCACGCCGACGCTGTAGCTCATGCCCAAAAAATGCAGATTCTCGGCCAACTGGACGCCGCTTTGCTCGGTTTGGAACGCCAGCAAGAGATAAATACCGATCAGCGCGTCCAGCAACGTCGCGGCAAAAGCCCAGCGCAGCGCCAATGCCGTGGAGCGGGACCCGACAACGGCCACGGTCGCCAGCAACGGTGTCAGCATCAGCGCGGACAGCAGGGGAAATCCGGAAAGGGCGGGGTTCATCGCGGTCAAAAGGCCATCAAAAAGGTGATGCAAATGAATAACACCAAGTAACGCGGCCTTAGGATGATGTCTTCGAATTTGTGGGCCAGACGGCCTAATTCATGGCCGTGACGAAAACTCCGTTTGTTTAAGCCGC
>Ga0172367_10007256_pt1 | contig 12762 bp, 7 predicted proteins | sample Lak10m_FD_114542 | JGI IMG/M metagenome (GOLD analysis project Ga0172367, IMG submission 114542) | Freshwater microbial communities from Kabuno Bay, South-Kivu, Congo - kab_022012_10m | ecosystem: Environmental > Aquatic > Freshwater > Lake | place: Democratic Republic of the Congo: South-Kivu...
CTTTTTTTGGAGAAGATCCTAATTGGGGAAGAATACTTGCAGCAATCGGAAATTCAAGAGCAAAAATTGATGCAGACAAAATAGATGTAGCTATCAATGATGTCTTAGTTTGCAAATCAGGAACGTCTTGTGAAAATGAATCTAAGATTGACCTTTCTAATAGATTAATCAAAGTTGATGTTGATTTGAATATCGGAACAGATAAAGCAACAGTTCTTACAAATGATTTGTCTATAAAATATGTTCACGAGAATTCGGCTTACTCATCATGACCAATTCGCAGAAAAATGCCCTTTTTAAAGCAGGAGTGCTGGCTGAAGCATTACCTTGGTTGTTGAAATTTCAAGATTCAATTGTAGTAATTAAATTCGGCGGTAACGCAATGGTTAATAAAGATTTGTTAACACAGTTTGCCCAGGATGTTGTTTTTTTAAAATTAGCTGGGTTAAAACCAGTTGTAGTACATGGTGCAGGGCCACAGATAACAGAAGCGCTAAGCCAGGCAAATATTAAATCAGAATTCAAAAACGGTTTGAGAGTCACCGATTCAGAATCTATAAAAATTATCAAGAAAGTATTGATGCAGGTTCAAACTGAATTAGTTAATGAAATAAATAACCTTCGACATTTCGCTGTTGGAGTTTCTGGTGATGAGAATAAAACTATTGAAGTTGAAAAGAAATCATTGATTCAAGATCAAGTAGAAATTGATCTGGGTCTGGTTGGTGAAATTCAAAAAATTGATGCAAGTCAAATTTTAAATATTATTGATAAGGGTCAGATTCCAGTTTTATCTTGTCTCGGTACAGATTCAACTGGTCAAATTTATAACATTAATGCTGATCAAGGCGCATCAGCAATAGCCAAATTCCTCAACGCACAGAAATTTGTTCTACTTACTGACGTAACAGGACTTTTATCAAATTTTCCTGACGAAAGTAGTTTGATAGAAACCATATCGATTAGTGAATTAGAAGATTTAATACCAAGTCTTGATAAGGGAATGCGACCAAAAATGGAAGCATGTCTTGATGCAGTAAAAAATGGAGTAAGTAGGGCTCACGTTATCGATGGACGTAAATCTCATGCATTGTTAGTAGAAATTTTTACTGATTCTGGCACTGGAACAATGGTGATAAGAGATAAAAAATGAAAATTGATAATTTTAATAAATTTTTTTTGAATAATTATTCAAAACCTAGCATTCAAATAGTACAAGGTGAGGGTTTGTACTTAAAAGACTCTGAAGGAAATATTTATCTTGATTTTTTGTCGGGCATAGCCGTAAATGCTTTAGGACATTCTCATCCTGCAGTTGTTGAAGCCGTGAATAAACAAATTAGAACGCTAGATCACGTAAGTAATCTTTATTCAAATGACGTAGCAGAAGAATTATCAGCCAAATTAAGTGAAATATCAGGTATTAATGGAAAAGTTTTTTTCTGTAATTCGGGAGCTGAATCTATCGAAGCAGCAATTAAATTATCCAGACTCACTGGTAAAAAGAAACTGGTCTCATTAAAAAACTCGTTTCATGGAAGAACTGTAGGTGCTTTGAGTGTTACTGGTCAGGAATCAAAACAAAAACCATTTCGACCACTTCTTGGCAATGTTAAATTTATAGATTCTGAAAAAATTAGACATATTAAGCGTCATGTGAAAAGAAGAACAGCTGCTTTATTCCTAGAAACTATTCAAGGAGAAGGCGGGGTAATAAATTTAAGTGAAGAATTCGTGGTCACAGCAAGAGAGGTTACTCATAAAAAAAAGAGTCTTTTAGTTGTAGATGAAATACAAACTGGCATTGGAAGAACTGGTTATTGGTTTCATCATCATAAATTCAATATTTCACCAGACGTTATCTGTGTAGCAAAAGCACTGGGCGGTGGCCTTCCAATGGGAGCAATTATTGTCGGCAATGATTTTGCAGATTTATTCAAACCTGGTTCGCATGGATCAACATTTGGGGGAAATCCTGTTGTTGCAAAAGCTGCTCTTGCAGTTATCAACACTATAGAAAAAGATAACTTACTGGAAAATGCTAAAAAAATGGGAGATTTATTTATAAATTTAATTTCTAGTAACGAGCAAGTAAAAACAATCACAGGTGAAGGACTCTTAATAGGAGTAAAACTAAAAGGCAATTTTGCTAAAAATATTGAAATTGAATGTCAAAAACTTGGTTTACTTCTTAACGCTGTTAAAGACGATACTTTAAGACTTGCTCCACCTCTAATTGTTGACTCTCAACAAATTACTAGGGCAGTTGAAATTATCAATGATGCAATCGAATTAGTAATTAAATCAGAAGGGGTTGTGAATGAAATATCCTGATTCTAAAACCGCCAGACAACATGTGATCGAAGAATTAATTGTTAATAAAGAAATAAGTTCTCAAAATGAACTACTTAATATGCTTAAATCTAAGGGTTTTGACATCACCCAAACAACCTTATCCAGAGATTTAGACGAAATAAACGCTGTGAAAAATGTAAAAATTGATGGCAAAAACGTTTACACAATCAAGAAAAATAGCGCAGATAAACTGCAAAGTTCCAAGGATGTTAGAAACAAGCTAGAAAAATCATTATCTGAATTTGTCATAAGTGTGGATAGTTCTGCAAACTTAGCCATAATTCATACACCCGCAGGTGCTGCACAATATGTCGCCTCATTAATTGATCAAGCAGCCATGGAAAAAGTATTAGCAACGATTGCTGGCGATAACACAGTTTTGGTTGTGACTAAAGGACTAGATGATGGAAAGAAAGTAGCAAGTCAAATCTGGGATTATGCAAAACAATAAAGGTAGGCTAACTAGAAAAGTGAGGAAAAAAGATGAGTAACAAAGTTGTCTTGGCTTATTCAGGAGGATTAGATACCTCTGTAGCTATTGAATGGATAAAAGACAAGACTGGTTCTGAAGTAGTCGCTGTGGCAGCAGATGTTGGTCAAGGTGGCGAAGATATGGACATAATCAAAAAAAGAGCCATTGCTTGCGGTGCTATTGATGCAGAAGTTTTAGATTTAAAAGAAGAGTTTGCTAACGATTATTGTGCTCCTGCTTTAAAAGCCAATGCACTATATATGGATAAATATCCACTCGTTTCAAGTTTGTCACGACCTATTATTTCAAAATATTTAGTTGAAGCAGCGCAAAAACATAATGCCAATATGGTTGGTCATGGCTGCACAGGAAAAGGAAATGATCAAGTTAGATTCGAAGTAAGTATTGCTGCACTTGATCCAGATTTAAAAGTTTTTGCTCCTGTTAGAGATTCTGGAATGACACGTGACAAGGCGATCACTTTTGCGACGCAAAGAAATCTTCCAATCGATGTTAATAAAAAGAATCCATTTAGTATTGATCAAAACGTTTGGGGCAGAGCTATTGAAACAGGATTTTTAGAAGATATTTGGAATGCCCCTATTGAAGACATCTATTCTTATACAAAAAATCCAGCTGAAAAAAAAGATGCAGATGAAGTTTTAATTACCTTTGAAAGTGGAATTCCAGTAAAAATAGATGGCCAAAAGGTAAGCATGCTTCAAGCTATAGAAATTTTGAACAGAAGAGCTGGAGAACAAGGTGTAGGAAGAATAGACATGGTTGAAGATCGTCTAGTAGGAATCAAAAGCAGAGAAGTATATGAAGCTCCTGGAGCAATAGCTTTAATTACTGCACATCAGGAATTGGAGAATGTTTGCTTAGAAAGAGAATTAGCCCGATTTAAAAGAGGTGTAGAGCAACGATGGAGTGAACTTGTTTATGACGGTTTATGGTTTTCACCTTTACGAAAAGCATTAGATGTTTTTATAGATGAAACACAAAAAAATGTTTCTGGAGATATAAGACTCAAAATGCATGCTGGAAGAGCTTGGGTTACTGGAAGAAAAAGTAATCAGTCTTTGTATCGATACGATCTTGCAACTTATGACTCAGAGGATACTTATGATCAATCTTGGGCTAAAGGTTTTATCGAAATTTTTGGTATGACTTCAAAAATCGCGGCAGATCGAGATAGAAAAAATAAATGAACGATAAAAAGTTGTGGGGTGCTCGATTTGAAAAATCAATGCATCCTGACATGTTTAATATCTCTAAATCAACACATTTTGATTGGCGTTTAGCATTAATCGACATTATCCAATCAAGTATTCACCTTAAGGCTTTAAAAAAGAGTGAAATTATAAGTTCAGCTGATTATGAAAAATTAAGTCAGGCATTAAAAGAGATTTATATCGATATCGAAAATAGGAAAATACAACCACTTGCCACAGATGAAGATGTTCATACTGTGATCGAACGACTATTAGAAAACAAAGTTGGTGAAATTGGTGGCAAAATCAGGGCAGGTCGTAGTAGAAATGATCAGATAGTAACTGATTTAAAACTATTTCTAAGAGTATCTTCGCGCCAAGTATCTAATTTAGTAATTGATTTGATCAGTGAATTGACGAAGTTAGCAGATAAACATAAAAAAGATGTCGCCCCAGGTTTTACTCATTTGCAGCATGCCCAACCTGTTTCCTTAGGCCATGAGCTTATGAAACATTGCTTTTCGCTAATGCGAGACATAGAAAGATTTACTGATTGGGATGTAAGAGTAGATCATTGTCCGTTGGGATCTGCTGCCTTGTCAGGAACTGCATTAATTTCAGATCCTATGTGGATTGCAAATGAATTAGGTTTCTCTCGACCAAGTAGTAACAGTATTGATGCAGTATCTGACAGAGACTTTGTTTCAGAATACTTATATATCTGCGCAAGCATTGGAATTCATTTATCAAGAATTGCTGAAGAAATCATTCTTTTAACCACTTCTGAGTTTGGTTATGCGAAACTCTCTGATGAATTCTCAACAGGATCATCAATCATGCCTCAAAAAAAGAACCCTGATGCAGCAGAAATAACAAGAGGAAAAACAGGAAGACTTATTGGAAATTTAACAAATATCCTCGTTACCTCTAAGGCTTTACCTTTTGCTTACAACAGAGATTTGCAAGAAGATAAAGAACCAGTTTTTGATTCTCATGACAATTTAGTTTTAATGCTTAAATCAATGACGGGAACCATTTCAACTCTTACATTTGATATTGAAAAATTAAGAAGTAAAGCCATACAAAACCATGCACTAGCTACAGAAATTGCTGATTATTTAGTAATAAAAGGGATGGCATTTGCTAAAGCCCACGAAGTGACCGGAAAATGTGTTAAATATGCCGAGAGTAAAAATAAGGAAGTCCACGAATTAAGTCTTAGTGAATTCCAAGAAATTGATACAAATTTTGACAAAGATTTGTTGGATTGTCTAAACGTTGATAAGGCTTTAAGTTCTAGAATAAACACTATGGGAACTGCTCCAGACAATGTTGCAAAACAAGTACAAGCTGTAAGGCAAGAATTAGTTGTTTTAGCTAAATGGTCAAATCACAATCCAGTTCCAGGACTAAATATATGAAGATTTGGGAAGAATTAAAGTGGCGAGGACTAATAGCGCAATCAACTGATGAAAAAGTTTTAAGTGATTTATTGAATAATCAAAGTATTACTTTCTATATCGGTTTTGATCCAACTGCTCCAAGTCTTCATTTAGGAAACTTGATGCAAATTCTTACCGCTAAAAGGCTTCAAGTAGCAGGACATAAGCCAATTGCCCTAGTAGGTGGAGCTACCGGATTGATTGGGGATCCAAAAGAAAGCGGTGAAAGAAATTTAAATGAAGAAGAAATCGTGATTGATTGGACTAGTAAAATAGCTAAACAATTAATTAAATTTTTTGATTTTTTCGGAAATAACAAGTGTGAAGTGGTGAATAATTTTGATTGGACTAATCAGATTGGTGCCATATCTCTTTTAAGAGATCTAGGCAAACATTTTTCGATAAATAGAATGCTAGAGAGAGAAGCTGTTTCTGCAAGATTAAACGCTTCTGGAATTTCTTATACAGAGTTTTCTTATGCAATATTGCAGGCAAATGACTATCTGGAACTGAATAAAAAATATGATTGCGTTTTACAAACAGGCGGTAGTGACCAATGGGGAAATATCACTGCAGGTGTTGACTTAATTAGACGAGTTTTAGCTAAGCAAGTTCACGCATTAACTACACCTTTAATGGTTAAAGCAGATGGTAATAAGTTTGGAAAAACAGAAGATGGAACTATTTGGCTTTCTCCAGAATTAACTTCACCATATTCTTTCTATCAATTTTGGCTAAATTCAGATGATCGAGATATGGAACATTTGCTTAAATATTTCAGTTTGGCAAACAAAGATAAAATTGAAGAATTATTAAGTGAACTTAAAACAAAACCAGCTGATAGATCCGCCCAAAAGTATTTAGCACAAGAATTAACAACCTTAGTACATGGAATTGAAGAAACAAATCAAGTTATAGCTGCATCAAATGCTTTATTTGGTCAAGGTGAATTAGAAAAAATTTCAAAAGACATTTTAATCTCTGCACTAAAAGAAGCAGGACTGACAAAATTTACAAAAACTGCAAATGAAACCACAATTATTGATCTTTTAGTCGAAACTAAACTTTGTGATTCAAAAAGTTCTGCAAAAAGGACCATTGATGAAGGTGGTGCTTATGTGAATAATCAAAGAATTACTGACATCAATTGGAAATTAAGCCAAAAAGACTTAATTCATGGTTCAATTTTGGTTATTAGAAGAGGTAAAAAATCTATGGCTGGAGCCATTTTCTAGGGGGCTGAGATTGCCCCAAAAGTCTAGTTAAGGTAAGTTAGATTCTTGTCGCTACAAAACCACAAGGTTGGTTTTGTCGCTCATCTTGCATTTAGGTCGGAAGTTAAGACCCGTGGAGCCCAATCTAGGGTGAAATGTCCAGCAAGAAGAGTTATGACAAAAGGCCTCATTGAAAACTCGAGAGAGTTGATTTGATGCGCGCCTGCAACTTGAGAACTCAACAGTGTGCCGAGAAAGTTAATATCAATAACCCCGTTTATGGGGGTACTTAGTGTGCCTTCATAACGGTATGAAATTCCTTTAGTTAGACAAATAATAAGCAAACTAGCTTGTTTTGTCCGCTAGAGATCAAATTCAAAGTTTCAACGGAGAGTTTGATCCTGGCTCAGGACGAACGCTGGAGGCGTGCTTAACACATGCAAGTCGAACGATGAAATGGAGCTTGCTCCATGGATTAGTGGCGAACGGGTGAGTAACACGTGAATAACCTGCCCTTAATTTTGGAATAACCCAGGGAAACCTGGGCTAATACCGGATAAGTAAACCTGTGGCATCACATGGTTTTGGAAAGTTTTTCGATTAAGGATGGATTCGCGGCCTATCAGCTTGTTGGTGAGGTAATGGCTCACCAAGGCGACGACGGGTAGCCGGCCTGAGAGGGTGAACGGCCACACTGGGACTGAGACACGGCCCAGACTCCTACGGGAGGCAGCAGTGGGGAATATTGCGCAATGGACGAAAGTCTGACGCAGCGACGCCTCGTGAGGGACGAAGGTCTTCGGATTGTAAACCTCTTTCAGCAGGGACGAAGCGAAAGTGACGGTACCTGCAGAAGAAGCACCGGCTAACTATGTGCCAGCAGCCGCGGTAATACATAGGGTGCAAGCGTTGTCCGGATTTATTGGGCGTAAAGAGTTCGTAGGCGGTTTCTCGCGTCGGATGTGAAAACTCAGGGCTCAACCCTGAGCCTGCATTCGATACGGGGAAACTTGAGGACGGCAGGGGAGACTGGAACTCCTGGTGTAGCGGTGGAATGCGCAGATATCAGGAAGAACACCAATGGCGAAGGCAGGTCTCTGGGCCGATTCTGACGCTGAGGAACGAAAGCGTGGGGAGCAAACAGGATTAGATACCCTGGTAGTCCACGCCGTAAACGATGGACGCTAGGTGTGGGGAACATTCCACGTTCTCTGCGCCGCAGCTAACGCATTAAGCGTCCCGCCTGGGGAGTACGACCGCAAGGTTAAAACTCAAAGGAATTGACGGGGGCCCGCACAAGCAGCGGAGCATGCGGCTTAATTCGATGCAACGCGAAGAACCTTACCTAGGCTTGACATGCATTGAAAACTGTTAGAGATAACAGGTCCGCAAGGGCTTTGCACAGGTGGTGCATGGCTGTCGTCAGCTCGTGTCGTGAGATGTTGGGTTAAGTCCCGCAACGAGCGCAACCCTCGTCTTGTGTTGCCAACAGGTAATGCTGGGAACTCACAAGAGACTGCCGGGGTCAACTCGGAGGAAGGTGGGGACGACGTCAAGTCATCATGCCCCTTATGTCTAGGGCTGCACGCATGCTACAATGGCCGATACAAAGGGCTGCGATACCGTAAGGTGGAGCGAATCCCATAAAGTCGGTCTCAGTTCGGATTGAGGTCTGCAACTCGACCTCATGAAGTTGGAGTTGCTAGTAATCGCGGATCAGCAACGCCGCGGTGAATACGTTCCCGGGCCTTGTACACACCGCCCGTCACGTCATGAAAGTCGGTAACACCCAAAAACAGTGGTCCAACCGTAAGGAGGAAGCTGTCTAAGGTGGGATCGGTGATTGGGACGAAGTCGTAACAAGGTAGCCGTATCGGAAGGTGCGGCTGGATCACCTCCTTTCTAAGGAGCATTAATCAAGAACCATAGTGGTTCAAATGAGCACAACTCTCTACTTTAGGTTCAGGGTTAGTGTTTGCTCAAAAAAGTGGAAAATTGATTTTCTTTGGCATGCTGTTGGGTCCTGAAGGGGCAGTCGTCTCTTCACTTGGACCAAAAAGGTTCAAGAACCGAACTTTGTGTTCCCAAACTGGGATTTTTTAAATCTTAAGTGGAATAAAACATGAAGGATCGAATGTAACTTGAAAACTTCATAGAGGACGCGAGCATCTTTCTTTAAACAAGGTTTTAAAAATTTAGATCGTGACAACAAGCTACTAAGAGCGCACGGTGAATGCCTTGGCACTAAGAGCCGATGAAGGACGTAGGAATCTGCGAAAAGCCCCGGGGAGCTGATAACCAAGCTGTGATCCGAGGATATCCGAATGGGGAAACCCGACTGGAGTTATGTCCAGTAACCATTGTTCGAACACATAGAACAAATGGAGGAAACGTGGGGAAGTGAAACATCTCAGTACCCACAGGAAGAGAAAATAAATAGTGATTCCGTTAGTAGTGGCGAGCGAAAGCGGATGAGCCTAAACCAAAATTGCGTGATAGTTAACAGACGTTGCAGTTTTGGGGTCGTGGGACTTAATCTCAGTAACTGTTATTACTGAAAAAAGTCAGAAACTCAATGCGTAGACGAAGAACGTGGGAAAGTTCGGGAAACAAGGTAACACCCCTGTAGTCGAAACGTATTGAACTTTTTTTAAGTATCCCAAGTAATGCGGGGCCCGTGAAATCCCGCCTGAATCTGTCAGGACCACCTGATAAGGCTAAATACTACTTAGTGACCGATAGTGAATCAGTACCGTGAGGGAATGGTGAAAAGAACCCCGGGAGGGGAGTGAAATAGAACCTGAAACCGTGTGCTTACAAGCCGTTGGAGCTACGCCACGTAAGTGGCAGTGACAGCGTGCCTTTTGAAGAATGAGTCTGCGAGTTAGTGGTATGTGGCGAGGTTAACCCGTGTGGGGAAGCCGTAGCGAAAGCGAGTTCGAATAGAGCGAATGAGTCGCATGCCCTAGACCCGAAGCGAGGTGATCTAACCATGAGCAGGTTGAAGCGCAGGTAAGACTGCGTGGAGGACCGAACCCACCAATGTTGAAAAATTGGGGGATGACTTGTGGTTAGGGGTGAAAGGCCAATCAAACTTCGTTATAGCTGGTTCTCTCCGAAATGCATTTAGGTGCAGCGTCGCGTATTTCTTAGTGGAGGTAGAGCACTGACTTGCCGAGGGGCCCTAAAAGGTTACCAACGTAAATCAAACTCCGAATGCCATTAAGTAAAGCGCGGCAGTGAGACTGTGGGGGATAAGCTTCATAGTCGAGAGGGAGACAACCCAGACCAACAACTAAGGTCCCAAAGAGTGTGCTAAGTGGTAAAGGATGTGGAGTCGCATTGACAACCAGGATGTTGGCTTAGAAGCAGCCACCATTAAAAGAGTGCGTAATAGCTCACTGGTCAAGTAATTCCGCGCCGACAATTTAACGGGGCTCAAGCACATCACCGAAGTTATGGCATCAAATCATGTATCAGGCCTTCGTGGTCCAGATGATTTGTTGGGTAGGAGAGCGTCGTGTGGCTAGCGAAGCGGTGGTGAAAACCAACCGTGGAAGCTACACGAGTGAAAATGCAGACATGAGTAGCGAATGACAGGTGAGAAACCTGTCCGCCGAATGACCAAGGGTTCCAGAGTCAAGCTAATCTGCTCTGGGTAAGTCGGGGCCTAAGACGAGGCCGACAGGCGTAGTCGATGGACAACGGGTTGATATTCCCGTACCGGTTTTGTTACGCCAATACTGAAACCAATAATGCTAAGCGTTTGAACCTGGGAGCAATCTCAGCGGAAGACGCGACCCTGTTGGCTGTAGGTAAGCAAAGGAGTGACGCAGGAAGGTAGCCCATCCCGGGCGATGGTTGTCCCGGGGTAAGGATGTAGGTGGGTGTGTAGGTAAATCCGCACACTAATACTGAGATCTGACGCCGAGGCGTAAGCCGAAGTGGGTGATCCTATGCTGCCGAGAAAAGCTTCTAGCAAGTGACAAATCCGCCCGTACCCGAAACCGACTCAGGTGGTCAAGTAGAGAATACTAAGGCGATCGAGCAAACCGTAGTTAAGGAACTCGGCAAAATGCCCCCGTAACTTCGGGAGAAGGGGGGCCTTGAAGTGTGAAAGGATTTACTCCCCAAGCACATCATGGCCGCAGAAACAAGGCCCAAGCGACTGTTTAACAAAAACACAGGTCCGTGCGAAGTAGTAACACGATGTATACGGACTGACGCCTGCCCGGTGCTGGAAGGTCAAGGGGACGGGTTAAGGAGTAATCCTGAAGCTCAGAACTTAAGCCCCAGTAAACGGCGGTGGTAACTATAACCATCCTAAGGTAGCGAAATTCCTTGTCGGGTAAGTTCCGACCTGCACGAATGGCGTAACGACTTGGGCGCTGTCTCAACTATGGACTCGGCGAAATTGCAGTACGAGTAAAGATGCTCGTTACGCGTGGAAGGACGGAAAGACCCCGGGACCTTTACTATAACTTGGTATTGGCGGTCGATTCGGATTGTGTAGCATAGGTGGGAGACTTCGAAGCAGGGACGCCAGTTCTTGTGGAGTCGAAAATTGAAATACCACTCTGTTCGTATTGGCTGTCTAACCTCGATCCATAATCTGGATCAGGGACAGTGCCTGGCGGGTAGTTTAACTGGGGCGGTTGCCTCCTAAAAAGTAACGGAGGCGCTCAAAGGTTCTCTCAGCCTGGTTGGTAATCAGGTGTTGAGTGTAAGTGCACAAGAGAGCTTGACTGCGAGATTGACGGATCGAGCAGGGACGAAAGTCGGAACTAGTGATCCGGCGCCGGCAAGTGGAAGCGGCGTCGCTCAACGGATAAAAGGTACCCCGGGGATAACAGGCTGATCTTTCCCAAGAGTCCATATCGACGGGAAGGTTTGGCACCTCGATGTCGGCTCGTCGCATCCTGGGGCTGGAGTAGGTCCCAAGGGTTAGGCTGTTCGCCTATTAAAGCGGTACGCGAGCTGGGTTCAGAACGTCGTGAGACAGTTCGGTCCCTATCCTCCACGCGCGAAAGAGTTTTGAGAGGACCTGTCTCTAGTACGAGAGGACCGAGATGGACGAACCTCTAGTGTGCCAGTTGTTCTGCCAAGAGCATGGCTGGTTGGCTACGTTCGGACGAGATAACCGCTGAAAGCATCTAAGCGGGAAGCTCACCTCAAGATAAGAACTCTCACAGGGTTAACCTGGTAAGACCCCCAGAAGATGACTGGGTTGATAGGTCGGATGTGGAAGCACAGCAATGTGTGGAGCTGACCGATACTAATAGGTCGAGGGCTTGTTTTCACAATCTTTCTAACTTTTTACTTTCCTTTTTAAAGGAAGTACTCGCGTCCTCTATGAAATTTTCGAGTTACAACCGATTAGTAATTAGGTTGGACAACTCAATAGCGTTACGGTGATCATGGCGAGAGGGAAACGCCCAGCTCCATTCCGAACCTGGAAGCTAAGCCTCTCAGCGCCGATGGTACTTCTCGGGGGACCGAGTGGGAGAGTAGGACGTTGCCGGACATATAAAAATATCCACCTTTTTTAAGGTGGATATTTTATTTTGAACACTAAAATTTTTTTAAAAGGATTAATTATGGACGAGCTAGAAATCCCTGAGGATATAACTGGTTTCGAATTATCGTCAGATATCAAACAAGAATTAAGAACATTACCTGAAGGTTTAGCGAAATTTGTTTCAAAAAATTTAGTTGCGGCAGGAAGATTTATTGACACAAATCCTCAACAAGCATTGCTTTATGCAAAAGCAGCCAATGTTGCTGCTGCTTCAAGGCTTGCCATTGTCAGAGAAGCTGTTGGTGTTGCAGCCTATCGTTGTCAAGACTATAAATTTGCACTTTCAGAATTAAAAGCAGCAAGAAGAATTAGCGGTAAACCTGACACTTTATCTTTGATTGCAGATTGCGAAAGAGCCCTAAAAAGACCTGAAAAAGCAATTGAAATTTTAAATGAAAAAGATGTCGACAAGATGGATAGATCTGATTATCACGAATTGATGATCACAGTAGTTGGGGCGAGGAAAGATTTAGGACAACTTGATGCA
>Ga0172367_10007257_pt1 | contig 12759 bp, 17 predicted proteins | sample Lak10m_FD_114542 | JGI IMG/M metagenome (GOLD analysis project Ga0172367, IMG submission 114542) | Freshwater microbial communities from Kabuno Bay, South-Kivu, Congo - kab_022012_10m | ecosystem: Environmental > Aquatic > Freshwater > Lake | place: Democratic Republic of the Congo: South-Kivu...
TTATGGTTTATTCAGTTTTATGCTTTACTCTTTTATAGATCTAACAAACATATCTTATAAAGTAGTAGTGTTTTTATGATTTATTTTTTATTATTTTACACTTTATTCCAATAAAAAACCCCTCAACATTCATAGATGGGCCAAGCATCTAATCAGTTGAAGGGATCTGTTATTAATTTATATCTTAACGATGTCTTGGCCACATCCCTTTGATTCTTATAGTTATATATATAAGGGATTTAGAAAAAACATCTTTTTTTTTGTAAAATAAATGAATTATTTTTTGACAATTTGTGTCAATTTTTTTCTATTCTCAGCAGCAAGTTTTTGATTTTCACTTTTTGTGACCAATACCAAGTTATTAAAATGATTATCATTTCTAATATGATTATTGTGATGCACTTCTAATTCACTCGGTATGATTTCTTCATTCCAGGCTTCATAAGTTATTCTATGACCTAATACTTGATTTTTATCACCATTATTATCAGTTAGTTTATATAATCTATAACCAGTCCCATTATCATATCCATTAATTTTAGAATAGATAAATCCATTCTCATCAATTAAATAATTTTCATAATCAGGGTGTTTTTTTGTTTTAATGTAGTTCATATTTTTATATTTTTTAAATTATATTACAAATATACGAAAAATTATGGAATTAAACAAGTATTTTCTCCTACTTGTTTTAGTAGCTTGTAGTATTTGTATCCTGCTACATCAGTTCTTGGGTTTTGTAGTTCGGTATAGTATGGTAGTTCGTTAGTCCATCTACCTTTAAAGAACATACCATCATTATCATGTGATACACCAGCATTGTGATAGAACATAAATCTTTTTTTATCCCAATCACCTATCCCATTAGTATAGAACATAAAATCCATATCATCAGGAACTACCACCTCATGGCCTCTTTTCCAACCTTCCCATAGTTCTACCCACATAGATGCAGTCCATATCTGCAAAGGGTATATATCGTTTTTACCCATTTTCTTTCTCTCTGTGAAGACATTATTGCAAAATGGTGTAACTACCCTAAATAGTTCTAAACTCTTTGTATATACTGATTTCCAATAGTTAGCATCAACGTTTTTAATTAGTTTCTGTGCACCACCTGAGTTGAGTTGATTTTTTATTACTAGTTCTTTATCTATACCCACTATCTCGGTCATCTTATCTAAGATTTCTTCACCTTTGGATAGTATATACTCAGCACCTACATAGGATATAGTATTACTAAAATACCATTTTCTATCTCGTAGTTTATCAGTAAAATCTGGCATCCTTGTAAATAGACAATCTGAATCTATGAATAGGACATCTTCATTTTGTAGTGATGGGTTATGTAACCAATGCTTTTCTAGTATATGTGCTTGTAATGATGGTGGGTAGTCCCCATCTATACCCGGTCTTGTATCTTTGTAAAAGAAGAACTTAACCAACGGGTATTTTTGTTGCAATCTTAACCATTCATCAGGTATAGTATATTGGTATAACCCTTGTACTATATGGGTGGATTGGGGAGGTATTCCTACCTCCCTAAAGTTTTCCAATTGTATTTCTACCTCCCATGCAAATCTTCTTATTGCAGGTTGGCAAGTAAGGTATATCATAACTTATTTAACTTGGATCAAAAGTAGTTGTTGTGGTAGTTGTACTCACACAACATTCAGTTATACTACCACTTGTTGATGTAATACTTGCACTTACAAATGTTGGTGATGCAATCTCACCACAAGTAGGTGGTGCTACACACTGCACATCACTTGTAGCAATAATAATACTACTTGTATATCCAGCTGGTATAAACAAACTACTTGTTGAATTATCACTATATCTTGATTCTACATTTATATCAAATGGAGGGAAGATTTCACTACCACTACACTCGGTAAAGATTTTCATTATAGTATCAGTTGTACTTGCAAAGTAGCCAGGACAATCAAAACATTCACCTTGTGAGGTTTGCACCGTCTCTAATGTATAACAAGCTGATGGCATTGTTGTTGTGGTTGTTGTTGTTGTAGTTGGTGACGTTGTTGTGCTCGTTGTACTTGTACTCGTTGTTGTTGATGTAGTGGTTGTAGTTGGAGCAGTAGTTGTGCTCGTTGTACTAGTAGTTGTTCCACTTGTTGTTGATGTAGTGGTTGTAGTTGGAGCAGTAGTTGTGCTCGTTGTACTAGTAGTTGTTCCACTTGTTGTTGATGTAGTGGTTGTAGTTGGTGAAGTTGTTGTGGATGTAGTAGTAGTAGTTGGTAAATTTTTCACCACCTCGTTTCCACAATTTGGACTTAATGATATTAAACGAATGCAACTTGCATCTGCATCTATACTACAAAGTACCGATGACCCTACCGATGGCAAACTTACATTAGTACAATCTACTGATTGGGAATAGGTTATACAATCAGTAGAGTATTCCACTCTATAATTGGGGCCAGAATATTCTGATTCTTGGGTTAGTGTTATTTTTCGTATTTGATTTGCCATACTATATTATAATTTATATGTAATTGTTACTATGCCAGGAAATGCATTAAAACCAGCATAGTTAAATCCTATTGGTGATGTTCCACCTCTATTACTACCACCTGAACCATAGAACATAGAACCTGATGGTAAGGTTGTTCCACACGAAACAGTATTGGAGTATCCACCACCCGCATAATCTTCTCTATTACCCGTTCTAATAGTAGTTACAAATGGTGTTCCACCAATCAATCCACTACCAGTACTCATAGCACCACCACCTGCACCACCGGTAAGATTACTACCACCACACGATAGTGCAGCAGATGCTCCATTATTACCAAGAGGACCATAAATCCCAGAACCTGCAGTACTATTCCAACCCGAACCACCACCTGAACCACCATTTCTACCATTTTGTAGACGCATTCCTCCACCACCACCACCATAGGCAGTGATGTTGTATCCATTTCCTATAAATCTTGATGGGTCTCCATCATCACCTGATGCAGATACACCTAATCCACCCCAATCACCATATAACCCTGAATTTACAACATACGAACCCGATGGTAGGGTAAGTGATGATGAATATATTACTTGTCCTGCACCACCTGCTCCACCAAAAGTGTTTGAACCATCTGCATGTATTATAACTCCACCGGCACCTCCACCCCCACCAATTACCATTATAGTTGCATCAGTTAATGACCCACTATGTACTTGGAAGGATGCAGTTAATGGCTGTTCAAAGCTAGTAAATGTATGTGAACGGTATTGTAATCCACCTGATGTAAATGTTATTACCTCTCCACCCGATGCAGAGACATACCCTTCAAAGGATGAACTAAAATCAAACTCACATAGATTTAGTTCAGGTGCTCTTGGTAGTGATATAAGTTCTACATTTACTACATCAGGTGCATTTAAATTAAACCCTTGTATTTTATTTATTCTATACCAATTATCATTTACGAATATCTTGTTGTTTAACGCAATCTTGTTTATATCAGTTGGTTCAAAGTATAACTCAGCATTTAGTATTATGGTTTCATCATTATACAAATCATTTATATACCCACTCCAATATCTATCGTATGCAGTTATTGACCCAGTTTGTAGGTTAGTAGTTGTACCGAATAGTGGTAGGTAGAATGATTCATTATAATGTAAGTTATTTGTTGTACCAACTGATACTGGGAGTGAATCATAATTGGATATAGTTGCGTATTGTGTAAATGTTTGGGTATTTGAGTTTATATATCCTGTTGTCCCAAGTTCTCTTGGATATAACTTATACCCCAATCTTGGTTTGTGTTTAAAAGTTTTATTTACATCTTTTTCAAACTTATATAGTTTGGGAATCAAGTTTGTATTTGATGACCCACCCATACCTTCCAATACAATTGGTGCAAAGTATGAACCAATCTTTTTTTCTCCTTGTGGCACATTTGATACTGCATCTACTTGTTCTGTACCCCACTGGTACCCTTCTGCATTTTCTATTGTGATTTTAGACCATTTATCATTATCACTTTGGTCTTCAAATATCAACGTCTTTTGCTGTGAAGATAGAGGTGATTTGATTGATACTCTTTTTGCATTATCTATCTTTTCAGTCCAATCGTATTGTTCCCCACTACTAATCCAAGTTTCATAGGTTTCTATCTTTAAGGTTTTATTTTCAGTATATACTGGCTCAATCACCAAGTTAAACTTTTCTATTAGTCCTTTTAGGAAATCTATTGCCTTGGTTTGTGGATCAAATTGCAATCCCATCTTTACCGTACCTGTTGTATAGTTTATCGGTGTTAGTAGTGTTTGGAACCTTGATGTATTGATTATAGTTAGTTGTGGGTTATTTGGTGGTGTTGCTGTATATATCAACTCTACTCTTATATTATCACCCACATTTAGGAATATATAAGAACCTTCTATATTTGATGTTGATACTGATATAGTTTGTGTCCCACTATATGTTCCATTAAAGAACTCGGTTTGTTGTGCAATGATTGAGTTATTTCGTCTTATATTAACTTGTACTGACCCATTATCAACTGTTGGTGTTTGGAATACAAAGTTAATAAGTGTATTTAATACATACGAACCTGCACGAGGTATTGTAAATACTGATGTAGTTGTGTTATATGAATTGGTTGGGTCATATATCTCTGAACCAAATGATGCAGTGTAGGTTCCTACTGCATACGATGATATACTACCCGCTGCCACAAATCCAAAATCACCGAATCCTGCACCTTGTATAGCGAGTATTTCGGATTGGCGTGGTAAAACATATAACTCATCAAATAAACCTTGCAGCGAGGAGGAATATTGGAATCCACCATAATCAAATATCTTATCCAATACAGTTGATACTCTTACTGCTGGTGAGAATTGTTGTACTTGTAGTGGTGATGTGGAGTTATTAAAATACCCTATATTACCATCGGGTGATACATCTACAAATGGTACTGATGATGTTGGTTCTATCCCATCTTGGCCAAAATCAACTAAGGGGTAGAATATATCTCCACTAAATAAATTATTATTCCAACTACCAGTTATATTTTCTACGGTTGGGTTATGGTCATATTCATCCCAATCTAAATCTCTGATTGGAACAATTTTGATTAGTTCGTTAAAGGAGATTACATTATTAGTTATGGTTACATTATAGTTGTATGAGCCATCTTCTAACTTGATGATTTCATCTAAGAACATACTACCTTCTAGTAGTGTATCCGAATCAGATATAACCCAGCAATCTACTGAGTTTGTAAATGCAGGTCTTGTTATAGACCCTATCTTATATGCATGGTTAAAGAATTTATTGTTAGTTCTTGTTGAAGGAAGTGTAAATGTTTGTGATGCAGCACCAAACACATCACCTATTCTATCGTTTTCAATAGATGATATATCCATTCGTATAGGTGTTTGTTCTAGGACATCTAAATCGTATATTGTTCCTTGATAAGAAACTCGTATAAATGTATTTCCAACCATTATTTTCTATTCTTTTTCTTATTAGCCAATCTATATTCTATTGTGTAGGTAAATAACTTTTGTCCTCGTGGGTTAGTTTTCATATCAATATTCTGATTTGTAATCACTACTGGCAGAAAATAATTATCACTTTGTATTAGTACTGATGGGGACTCAAATAACTCTACTAACCAATCTGCCTCACTTTGTGTCAACCAATCAGTCTGTGCACTAAATACTGCATCTATGGTTTTATTGTATATTGTCTCTCCTCTTCGTGATGGGTTAAAAGTTATAGTTGGTGTATTGGTACTATAATCTATAAAGTTTTGTTGGTAGGTATTAGTATTAAAAGAACGAGTTTGTGTCTTGGTTAGTGTCCCAGTATAATAATCCCATACTCCTAACTTGTTAATGAACGCAAACCGAGTTCCATTCTGTGGGATGCAATTATCTCTCCTTTTATAAGTTATAGTTCCCAAGTTTGTATTACTTACTACTTGTAGTGTATTCCAAGTTTGACCTTGTAGGATAGAACCAATAGTTGGGAGGGAGGATAGATTCTTTGGTCCTACTGGTATATGGATTATTTTACTATCTTCCACACTTGTGCTAAAGGTATTAGTTAGTGAGGTTGTACCCAATATTGTATTATTACTATCTCGGACAGTATAGGTTATGGTAGTAGGGTTAGAACCAGTTATGTTAAAGTGGGTTAGTGTTCCCCATTCATCGGTTGAGACGGATTGTGTTAGTGGTGAGTTCGTTAAATAAGATGCAGTATAATCACTAAATACCCAATTAAATCCTTCGCTTCTTTCTTCTACTGCAGGTATGAATGTTTTTGTTCCACCACCTACTGCTGGATCACCTACTCCACCATTACCATTATATATTGTTACTGAACCTGATGTGGATGCACCATACTCCTCACCAGCGTATATCTTAAAATCTTTTATATTGGATTTAGATGAACTTGTTATAGTAGTTGTATTCCACACCTCATCATATCCCATATAGTCATCTATAATTTGTGATATTTCAAATACGCAGTATCCTGATGGGTTGGTTGGTTGTTTTAGTCTTTTTAGTAAGACATCATTCCCATCCTTTACATCTAGTAAAAACTTGTGTTGTGGTTGAGCTGTTTCATTTGAACTCACTACATAAATTATATCCCCTCCTGAGCCGTTAGGTGATGTTGGTTGTTGTAATAATGTTATAGCCATATTATCTTAATTTACCTCCATTTAGTGAGAAGGCCTTATTTATGAACTTATCTATATCTTGTGTCCCACTTTGCATTAATGCCTTATCCAAGTATTGACTTTTTACTAAGGTTACTGATGGTTGTATAAATGGTCTTGGTTTTGGATCAGTTCCTTCTTTTGCAATCTTATTTGCAATTGCAAAGGCATATGATTTTTTATCCAATCCACTAGGTATTCGTATTTGCTTTTGTGTCAACCAATCTATGAGTGGTTTTACTGGTGGTCTTTTACCTGGTCCTCTACCTATACCTTTTTCCACATACCAACCATAATTTTCCATTAGTATTAGTAGTGTAGATTTACCACCTTGTTGTACTACCTTTTCTTGGATAGAACGGGCTAACTTACCTGTCCCTAATGAACCATTTTCTATAAGTTGATTCACCATTGCCTCACGCATTCTTCTACCACCTTCTCGTAGTATCTCATCTATATTTGTAAAGGTATTATCCATATATCTTTTTCTTTATGTAGTAATATAACTCCTTGCCCAATATACCAAAGAATCCACCTATCAAACCTACCAATGCAGTCATTACTATATCGTATATTCCCATACTGATTATAGTAGTTAATAACCAACCACTTATATATGCTAACTTATTATCCATTATATTTCGCAATAAGATACACCTACTGCATCAGATATTAAATTACAAGTAGTAACCCATCCCACTGCCCTATCTTGGAATACCTCCAATAGTGGTACTATATTTACCATTTGGATTTGTAAATCGTATTGTACTGGTCCATCATTAAAGAATGCAAAGAAGTCATATAATCCTTGTTCTGTATTTGATAGGACTTTTCTATTATCCTCATCTGATAGTTTAGGTACATCTAATGAGTAGAACTCAAATGTTAGTAGTCTTTCCTTACCAAACTGACCTTGTAGTCCAATTGATGTTATTGGTCTTACAAAGAATAGTGGATAGCCTTGATTCACTACTGCATCAATCTTTTCTATTCCACCATGCCCAAATCCTTTGTAGTATGGGTTTTGTTCTATTGCAAATTGGAATGTATTTACAAGTTCATTATAGCTAACCATTATCTTTTCCTTATATTGTTAATCAGTTCTTTGTTTTTCTTATCTTCTTCCTTTGCTATTTCCCATTCAAGTGATAGCCAGTTAAGCATATATATAAAATTCACTTTCGTTATATTATCTACATCAGTCAGTTTTAGAATCCCACCATCTTTCGCCAGTTTGTGTAAGATGAGGAACCACCCATAATGCTCTCCGATGCTTGGTCCAGTTCTTGTATCATCTTCCTCTTCTGATCCTCGTTCAAGTTTGGGGAATAAGTTAGGGTATTTCTTGAGAGTAGAAACCCTACCACTATAAAAAAATTGTATGCTCCTAACGCAATAGATAGTGGAAGATTGGAGAACACCTCCTTTCTCCACTCACATTTTTCATTATCGTATTCCTCCACATCATAGTATTTGAATAGGTCTTCTGATTTACCCATAATATACTTGATGTTATGTTTTAGTTTCCATTCTAACGTATCAAACTTTGATTTGGTTATAGGTCTATACAATACCGAGATTATTTCCTCTAACCCATCTATTCCCTTTTTCATTTTGTTTTCCAAATCAATATACTCACCTGCACTCATTTTAGAGATAGGTTGGAATCCATATTGTTTGCCATTAAAATCTATTATAGGCAAGAATATAGATTTTGTTTCTTCTATATTCTCGTTTATCGCCTTATATATTTCGGTTAGTGATATAAAATCCCATCGTTTTATTTCAGTTTCATCTTCACCACTCACTGCAGAGACTACCTTGATTATCTTTTCTATATCAGATAGGTGTTCTAGGTTGGATATTTTTTTCCATAACCCGATGGTTAGTTCCTTTGGTATATTAATATCTTTTGTAATCATACTATATTATATTTTTATTTAAGGTGTGGTATATATCACCTTATTGATGATATTACTAGTTTCCTTTTATTTGGGTTTTGTATTCTATTCCAATTGCATATCCCAAGGGACATTACACAATCATCATGCCATCCTGATTGTGCCTCATATTGTACCTTACCTGATGGTAGGTATTTAAATTGGAACATTTGCAGTTCTTGATATAGTGGTAGAAACAATTTAGGTGAAGGTAGTTCCACACTACCATCTGCTATATCAGATATTAACCTTCTTATTATATTTTCTTTTGATGTGTTAGTTGTAATGAAGGGTTGGACATTTTTATATTTCTTTTTTACCATTTCATATACTGCATCACCTATTGAGTTTGCTTCTATGAATAATTCAGTATTGTATATCTTACAATAATAACTTACCTTATCAACGATTTGCGTGTATTCTAACCCACGATCTCTCCATATCCATACTACCCTACCAACTGCATCCATAATCGTTAAGACAGTGTAATCTCCCTTCGTGCCAATATCTAACCCACCCCAAGTTCTTTCCTTTGTTTGTGGGTATTCATTTAGTACGCATACTCCATCTATATTTGAGAATACCTCTGAATCACCATCTATATACTCTGCCATAAATTCTTGTCTGAATATACTTGGTGGTAGGGATTCTTCTTGTTCTTTAAGAAATTGGGCAGATACAAAGGGTGATATACTTGATGGTGCAGTGAATGATTTATAACTAGGTTCATCACTTATCCCTCGTTGGTGGTATTGGTAGAACCAGTTCTTTAACTTTGGTGTTCCTGCAATCAAACATTTCTTACCCTTAGCAGTTAGTGTTGGTAGTATAGCCTTATTGAATGCATCATCTGATATATCTTGTGCCTCATCCAAGAACGCATAATCAATACTCAACCCTCGTATGGTCTCGGGTTTCTCTGCAGAACGAAACCATATAGTAGAACCATTTATTAGTGTCATTACATAATCTGATTTATTTGCAGATTTAGCAACTCCACTACTTTCTATTCCTTCTATGATTTGTAGTAGTACTTTTGTTGCCATACTATAATATGGTGAAACCCATAATAAGTTGGATTTAGGGTAGTTTATACTATAGTATAGTAGTACATTAATCAGTAGTAGTGTTTTACCAATTTGTCTTCCACAAGTTATGGTATAGAACATACTATCGGTATTGATTACTGAATCTATAATCTCCTTTTGGAATGGGTAAGGTTGGAATCCTTTGTATATTATTTCGCCCATCTTTTATACATCACCTCTCTCTGATGCTGAGATTTAGATTTTAACTCCAAGTTAGATAGTTTGTGGTTTCTTGGGTTTCCATCTTTTGGTACTACTACCTCTTTTTTATCTAACTCCCTACCTAAGTGGCATTCCATTAAGAACTTATTCCACCCTATTCTTTTATGACCTATTTTAGTTTTGTGTGTAGTTTCTACCCACTGTGGTATAAGGTATTGGAAACTCTTATTGTATATGTCTCCACCTGCAGTACCATAATAACCTTTATATTTTGGATGTTCGTTCATAACTTTAACTAAAATCAAATTTTATTGTTCCTGTTGTTTCTTGTTGTATCTCTTGTCTTTCCACATACCCTCTATTCTTACCTTTTGTTTTTAGGTAGAAGATTGTTGCAGTAGTATTATTATCTTTGATTTGTTCGTATAATTTACTTTCTGCAAAATCTACTGCAACTTCTTGTATATCTCGTACTTTTTGTGCAAACTCTTCATCACTATTGTAATAATCATAAAACATAGTTCTATCTATTCCTGCTATCTTACACGCAGAAGTCACTACTCCTAATGTTTGTGTCAATGCTTCTATTAGTGCATTTTTCTTTTGTTGGATTTTATTGGTTTTCATATTACTCCTCGTTATATATTTTTATATATTAAAGAACTGATTGTGTTTGTTCTTTTTTAACTCATATTCTATTCTACTCTTCGCAATCTCCATATACTCATCCTCTCTTTCTATACCTATAAAATCCATACCTTCTCTTACTGCTGCTTTACCAGTAGAACCAGAACCCATAAATGGGTCAAGGACTAATCCTCCTTTTGGTGTAATCAATCTTATCAAGTATGCCATCAAATCAGTTGGTTTGACTGTTGGATGTATATTTTGTCTTCCTACTGGTCTTGCCTTATGGGGAACACTTCTACTATCTTGTCCTTCATCTCTACCTTTAATCTTTCTTGCGAAATATTCCAATATTCTTTTGATATTTCACTTCCAATATAATTTCTATTTAATTCAATTGATTTTTTGGCAGTTGTTCCACTTCCCATAAATGGGTCATAAATAATATCACCTTCATTTGTCCACGAAATAATATGTTTTTCAGCAAGTTCTTCTGGAAATATAGCAGGATGTTCAAATGCTATTAAATCTTTTGTAGATTTATACATACCATTTTTAATAATCCAAATGTTATTATCAATACCCATTTCAGCAATTGGCTTATCACCTTGCATACCGGCAACCAATTCACCATCTTTATTTCTAAATTTACGAGAATTTCTTATTGCACCTGCAGTTATATTTGGTTTTAATATTGGGTTAAATGTTTTTGGTTTTCCTTTTGAAAAAACAAACATATATTCAAATACTTGATTGTATCTAACTTTTTGAGGAAAAGGTGTTCCTGTTTTTTGATATATCATTGTATCAAATATTTTAAATCCAATTTCTTGAAAGTATAAAGCCTGTCTAAATGAAGAACCTGTTTCACTTCCACCAATTGTTGCATCACCAACTACCCAAACAACAACTCCACCTTTCTTAGTAGTTCTATACAATTCGTCCGCAATTGGCTTAAATACCTCAAATGACCATGCATCACCTATGCCTTTTTTATAGGTTCTTAAATTATCGTAAGGAGGGGATGTTATAGTAGCATCTAAAAAATTGTCTGGTATTTTTTTCATAGTATCCAAACAATTTTCGTTATATATTTTATTTATTTCCATATTTTTTACCAAATTCATCAGATTCACAAATGATAATATTATCATGTTGAAATTCTTTTTGAAGAAGTTCTAGTCTATTATATTTATCATTTTTTTTGTTCTTTCTTTTCCCATAAACTCTAATCCGTATGGTGGGTCTGTGACTACTGCATCTACTGAATTATCTTCTAACTCTTTTAGTTTTTCTAAACAATCTCCTTTTAATAATGTAACTTTATTCATCTTATTTTTTTGTTTTTACTTTTTTTACTGGTTTTACTGGTACTGATTTTGCCTTTACCATTCCTTCTAATACCTCGTTCATATCAATTGGTTGTGTTGATATTTCGGGTTCGGTTTGTAGTTCTTCTTTTACTAACGCAAGGTGTGGGAAGGCATCCCTAAATCTTGGTGTAAATCTTGTTTCATCAGACCACGAGTATCCATTTATAAAATTATCTACCTTTCGTGCAGTATCCCTATCCAAGCAACTGCATATAGATTCATCCCTATCTCCATTAAAGTATTTGTATATCTCGTACATATTCCCACGGACATCACCTTTCATAACTCTACCTCTTTGATTTAGTAGGTAGTATAGCATATTTGCTTCTTGTTCGTAACTTAATTTAATCTTTTCCATATATTTCATTTTTACAAGTTAATTTGTTCAGCCAGATTCTTCTTCTTTCACAGCCACAATCACTATATCCTAATCTTTTGGCAATGGAGTATGCCCAGTAGTGGGAGTTTCCAAAGGTTATTTTTTCTAAGAACCACTCTAACCAATCTCCTAGTTTTATTTTACATCCTATCATTTTTCCTTTCCTTTCATTTGTCCTGTTGGTAGTAATCCTATATCTTTTCTTGCTTTAGTACCACGCATATCTTGGGTAGTATATTCATCTTGTATATTGTGTAGTTTTTCTATACCTCTTTTAGTTTTTTTATAATTTTTTATAATCCTGAATACTGATGACATTGACACTCCCCATTTATCTGCAACTTGTTGATATGTTCCAAGTTCTTTATGATCTTTGATGAATTCATCTCGTTTATTCATTAATAACCCATTCGCAGTATTGTTGAAGTATTTACTCGTATTATCACCTTGTGTCATTAGTTCTAAGTTTTCAAGGGAGCAATCAAA
>Ga0172367_10007258_pt1 | contig 12758 bp, 7 predicted proteins | sample Lak10m_FD_114542 | JGI IMG/M metagenome (GOLD analysis project Ga0172367, IMG submission 114542) | Freshwater microbial communities from Kabuno Bay, South-Kivu, Congo - kab_022012_10m | ecosystem: Environmental > Aquatic > Freshwater > Lake | place: Democratic Republic of the Congo: South-Kivu...
CAACTGGATGACCGGCGACGTACTGGGCGCCTTAAACAAGGCCGGATTGGACATCGCCAATTGTCCGGTCAGCGCCGAACGCTTGGCCGGGTTGCTGAAACGTATCGCTGACAACACCATCTCCGGGAAAACCGCCAAACAGGTGTTTGACAAGCTTTGGAGCAGCGACGCCAGCGCCGATGACATCATCGACTCAGAAGGTTTGAAACAAATCACCGACACCGGTGCTATCGAAGCCATCGTCGACAAAGTGATTGCCGCCAATCCGGTGCCTGTTGAACAATATCGGGCTGGTAAAGATAAAGCTTTGATGGCATTGGTCGGCCAAATCATGAAGGAAACCCAAGGCAAAGCGAATCCGGGTGAGGTGAATAAAATGTTGGTGGAAAAATTAAAAAGCTAGCATCAAAGCCTGTATTGTCTTGCTTTATGTGTTACCAGATTTCGAACCGTTGCCAGGCATCAATTCAATTTTTTACATAAAAGATTGAATCTTTCGCCTCTCTTCATTTAATTAACGTTCGGTAGCATGTCGCCAGCGTTCATCAATTAAACCTTTATAAAAACAGGTGATATAACACATTTCTGTGTCATATCACCTACTCTCCAATTACCTTAATATTTATACCCTTTTAAATTATGGGCTTAAGATCTGGCTTTAATTTTGCTTAGATAGAATGGGTTCAAGTCAAAATTTTTGGGGAACTAATTAGCAATCACTGCAAACACCCCATCATCGAATCCATATCAATTGCATCATGAATCAAGCACCAGGATTGACTTGACAGCATACAGACTGACTCAAGCAAACCTGGGCAAACTCATTTTGTAACTATCTAATTTAAATTGCTTTTCTGGAGAATTATCATGCAAGGCCAAATTAAGTTACTCAAACATTCAAAACTCACTCTATCTCTGGTATTGGGTTTGTTGGCAACTTCAAGCAGCGCTTGGGCTGATCAAACTGACACCTATAATCGTCGCTTGAAAGGCAATTATGGTTTTGCTGCGACCGGATATTTTGGCGCTAATTTTGATAGCACCTCCCAAACCACCACAGGTGCAGTAGCAGAGCGGGTGGGCATCTACAATTTCGACGGTAAAGGCAATTGCAAAATCCACAGCCTGGCTAATAAAGCGGGTTTGGCTGAGGGCGTAATACAAGATTCAACAGAATGTACTTATCAAATTGATAAAGATGGCACGGGTCAAGTGGATGCAACCTTGGGTGGAAAAACTTTCAATACTTTTTTCGTATTGGTAAGCGGTGGCAAGGAGTTTATGTTTACCCGTCGAGAAGGCACCAACAATCCGACTGACCAGGGCGGTGCCTCATTAATTTTTGCTATCGCCAAAAAACAGTAAATTCTACTATTGTCGGCGTGCCCGATTGAGCTGAGTTTTGCCTGGCTCAATCGGAATACCCATCAAAAATCAACCAGTAATGCGTTTTTTAAATCGGCTATCACGCTAGACCAGTCGCCAAACGCAGGCTGTCGAAACAATTGCGCGGTCGGGTACCAGGGACTATCGTTTCGACCCACCAGCCAGCGAAAATCAGGCGCATACGGCAATATTATCCACACCGGCTTGCCTAAGGCCCCGGCCAGATGAGCGACTGACGTATCCACCGTAATGACTCTATCTAGCAAACTGACCAGGGCTGCCGTATCAGAGAAATCGTGCAGTTCCTCAGCCACCTGCAAAACGGGCGAGGCCTGTAAGGCATTCAGCTCACTGGGCTTGACTTCTTTTTGCAAACTGACAAATTCCAGATCTAAATCAAACAGGGCCTTCAATTCATTAAAAGGCAGGCTGCGATGACGGTCGTTTTTATATTGAGAATTGCCTGACCACACCAAACCTACTTTTGGCTTGTGCACTGTACCCAGTTTTTCTTGCCAGTACTGAATCCGTTCCGGGTCAGCCCATAAATAAGGCGAAGGCGCAGGAACATCAGACAGTACTGCAGTATTTAAAGCCAAAGGCAGACTCAACAAGGGACAATGTAAATCAAATTCTGGCAACGGTTCGCGGTCACTCACCACCTGACAGATACCTTTGAGACTGCCTAACAGTGTCTGTAACGGCGCTTGCACCCGCAACACAACCCGTGCTCCCATGTCGGCCAATACCGGCGCATAACGACAAAATTGCAAGGTATCCCCTAGACCCTGCTCTGCATGCAACAATAAGGTTTTGCCTGTTACGTCCTCACGACCCAGCCAAGCGGGTTTAGCGAATAGTGCTCTGGTTGTAGCAAAATCCCTCAGGCGCCAGCGCCATTCGTATTTGGGCCAACCATTCTTAAAATCTCCGGACAACAAACGGCAAACCGCTTCGCCAAAATGCGCCTCAGCATAGCCCGGTTTGATTTGCTGAGCCTGCTGATAACCAACAATCGCCTCGTTAAAACGCTGAACGTTCTGCAAGGCCAGCGCCCTGGCATGATAAGCCGGGGCATGATCCGGGCAGATTTGCAAGGCCAGACTGTAGCTAACCAATGCCTCGTCATATCGATACATATCCTGCAACACCGCCGCGCGGTGAACATAGGTGTGAACGAAGTTCGGATCAAGCGCCAGAGATCTATCATGACTGGCCAGCGCCTCATCCAGGCGATCGAGTTGCTGCAGCGTTACTCCTCGATAACAATATGCCTCTGCATTCCCGGCATCAGCAGCAATAATCTCATTAAATTGGTTCAATGCCTCCGGGTATCGATACAAGTGATGAAGAGCGATGCCGCGATTCACCGCCAAATCCGTCCGCTCGGGCTGCCGCAACAGGGCTTGATCAATACTTGCCAGGGCATCCAGATAACGACCCAAAGCGCTATAGACTCTGGCCTGACCCAAATAAGCCTCAGCCAAATCCGGCGCAATCAGCAAAACCCGCAGCAAGCAAGCCAAAGCTTCTTCATGGCGCTCCAGTTCCAGCAAGCTGTTGGCTACTCCCATAAAGGCATCGGCATCATCCGGACGCAACAGCAAAACCTTTTGATAGGCGGCAAGCGCATCAGCAAACCGTCCCAGCTTACGCAAGGTTTCGCCCTGAGCCTTAACAGCCTCAACATAACTGGGATTCGCCAGAACCGCTTGATCAAAGCTCACCAGGGCCTCATCAAACCGGGATAGTTGAGCCAGGGCATTACCCTGGTTAAACCAGGCCTCGGCAAAAACGGGTCGCAACTGAACCGCCTGTTCAAAACTGGACAGCGCAATCTCCATCTGTCCCAAGGCCTTGAGCGCGTTGCCCCGATTGTTATAGGCCTCGGCATAATTCGGCGCCCCTGCAATGGCTTGCTCCGCCGCCAGCAGCGCTTCATCAAAACGATGCAGAGACAACAAGGCGGCCGATCGATTATTGAGCGCCTCAGCATGCCCCGGTCGCTGGGTCAAGGCTCGATCATAGCTTACAAGCGCCTCCTGATAACGCCCCAGGTCTTGCAGCACATTGCCTCGGCCAATATAAGCCTCCGGGTAATTGGATTTGAGCTGCAAAGCCCGCTCAAAACTTGCCAACGCCTGAGTATATTGATGTATTTGCCGCTGAGCTCCGCCCAAATTCACCAGTGCCAGCGGTTCGCGGGGATTGATTTTAACCGCTTGCCCGATCAGTAAAACGGCCTGCTCGGCATCGCCCTGTTGCGCGCATAAAGTACCCAACAAATGCAGGACATCAAAATTTTTAGGGGCTTGCCGCAGAACTTCTCGATAAGCCCGTTCAGCTTCGTTCAAGCGACCGGCCTGATGATGATTGAAAGCCGCCTGTAACAGGGGTACCAAGGTAGCTGGAATGGGTTTATTGTGTTTCAAATCGGAGTGTCTCCTAATCCACTGAGCCGACATTGACTCTCATGATTCTATTGGATGGGGTATAGAAATGTCAGCAAGGCCAGCTGCAGATTGAAAATAATGATTGTGCCTAGTCAGGAAACGGGCAGATTTTGGAGGTTGAATCAAGAATCGGGACAGAACAACCAACCGGACAATAAAGCTGACGTAAAAGTCTTTGTAACTATTCAGTCCCTTGATCAAATCGAAGCGTAGGCCGATAAGCAAGCCACAGCCGGCAAATGCGGTGGATGCGCGTTGCTTATCCACCCTACAAAATAAATGCATCACGTCATCAAAGTGAAACGCTTAAACATTACAAATCTTTTACGACAACCCCATAAGGGAGCGACACCCAGGATCGCTCCCCATGCTTAGGTTATTAGGCCTTTAACTTGCGACGCACACCAGTCAGACCCAGCAGAGACAGAGCTGGACCAAACAGTAATGCGGCCGCAGGTACGGGAACGGCTGTAGCACCTACGTTGGCAACCGTCAATTTAAAACCAGTTCCGCCAGCTGGCGCTGTATTACAGAGCTGTCCGTTTTGGTTGTTATCCGGACAAACCCCGCCCAAACCAATCATGTAATATCCAGCTTTCAAACCGATCAAGTTCAAGGTCGCATCACCCGCCGCCAAGCTGGCGCTGCCTCCCGCAATCCAAGGCGAATTATTGTTAACTTGACTCATGCTGGAATAAGAGCCATTCCAGTACTGGGTTTCGTTTAATGGATTGGTAGCACCCGCCAAACGGCCTTTGATCAGATCACCATCGCCATTCATAAAGGAATAACCGGAGTTGGCATAACCAATCCAGCCATCGTGACCATTCAGTATATTACCACCGGTACCACCAGCAGTTCCCATCCAGCCATTACTACCTAAAGTACAATCGCCGCCGTTAACACAAGGGCCTCCGGCTATACCGCCATCGGATGGACCACGTACCTGGCTCCAGTGATGGCCATACCCAGCGTTATTGGCAAAAGGTTCAGCTACCGCAGTATCACCACTGGTCCACAAAGAAAAGCCCGGGAACAATAATGGAGTAGCTCCATTACCGGTAACGGATACGTTGACATCAAAAAGATTGCCTGCAGTAATGTCAGCGCCACTACCTACCGAAAAAGTATAAAACGCAGCAGTGTGGGTCCAGCCAAAATTTTGATTGGTACCGTAATCAGACCATGAACGTTTAGGCGCTGCACCAGTTTGCACGATGGGCGTACCGGTCAGAGCCGCGCCTAAATTCGGCATTGCGCTCAACGCTGCGGCTTGAGTAGACATCAAACCCAAAGCCGAACCGGTCAAGGCCAGGACAATGGACTTTCTGAGCAAATTATTCATAGAGATATCCTTATAAAAAAATAGATTTATCAAATTAATATCGTCTGCAATGTACAGCCTGCAATTACTTTTCCTGACAGAGTATTGCAGTTAACCGAACCAACCTTCAGCAACCACAAAAACCCGCGAAAACAACGAGGACGAACAACGCAATCGATCATCCAGCACTCGAATCATGATCTATGACCCCAGACCCGATTGGAGTACCTGTATGCCTATTTAAGAGGCTTGTAACACGATACCAAGCCATCTACCTCTCCCTGGCATGCGGGATAAGTTCAAAACCAACACGGTGTTAAATCCTAATTAATACTAATTTGTCAAATTACGTGTACGTCTTACCGAAGACCATCATTCCGGTATGGATGCCCGCTTCCCTGCGGACATGACGGACTTACTTCTAATCTGACAAAGTAGAATTAAGCGATGCGTGTAGGGTGGATAAGCGTTAGCGCATCCACCGAATTCATCAAATACATACCCGACATTCGTAGGGTCGTTAATCAAGGGACTGAACAGTTAAATGTAATGAAATCCAAAATTTGGATTTTGTTAGGCTTCGCTTTGCGAAGCCCAACCTGTATCAAAACCTTATGTCAACCTGAAAGGGCTGTACAAAGCAAAACGGCACATCAACCTTGCTGCCGACGATTTTTGCCTAACAAACCCAATAAGGATGCACCGCTGGCAAACAACCAAACTGCGCCGGGCACCGGTACTGCGGAAAGCCCCTGATTGGTGATAGTCAGTTTAAAACCTGTTCCGGTCGGAATGGCGGCAGGGTTGCCGCAGCTCTGACCGTTTCTATTCGTATCCGGGCAGGAACCACCCGTGGCTATCATGTAATAGCCGGCACGCAGCCCCGTCAGATTCATCGTTGCATCGGCAACAGCCAGACTAACACTACCATCCACCACCCAAGGCGAAGAGGCATTGACGTTGGTCAAGGCTGAATAGCTGCCAATAGCAGGATCGGAGCCAGTTGGATTCCAGTACTTACCCTCATTGTTTGGGTTGGTGTTACCCGCAAGACGACCTTGAATCAAATCGCCATCGCCATTTTCAAACGAATACCCGGAGTTGGCATAGCCTATCCAGCCATCCCGCCCCTGTAAAATATTACCTGCCGAGGTAGCCGACGAATTCGTAGCGCGATAATCCGCAGCCATCCAGCCGTTACTACCTAAACTGCAGTCAGACAGTTTGCCGCAGGGATTGCCCGCAAAACCACCATCATTCGGTCCACGCACCTGACTCCATTCATGACCGTAGCCACCGCCATGAGAAAAAGGTTGAGATACCGGGTTGGTGCCGCTGGTCCAGATGGAAAAACCCGGAAACAGCATCGGGGTTGCGCCGTTACCTTGCATTTTGACCGATACATCGAAGCGGGTACCCGCCGCCACATCGGCGGTGTTACCCACCGCAAATTTGTAAAAATTAGCTGTGTGAGTCCAGCCGTAATTAACGAAGGTTCCATAGTCTGACCAGGAGCGTTTAAGTACATCGCCCGCTACAGAAATTGACGATGCATCCAGAGTCGCAGCACCCAAATCCGGTAACGCGGTCAACGCCAAAGCTTGACTGGAGAAGATGCCAAATGCCGATCCGGACAGCACCAAGGCCACGGATTTTCTAATCAATTTATTCATGTGTATACCTCACAAAGCTTGGAAAAAATTCATAAAAGGAGAGATGCAATCCCTGTTAAAGAACAGGAGCATTGGTTACAGGAACAATCCGGCTGGTTTGATCGCCAAATTTGGCGTCTAGCTTGGTCGGGATCGTCGCGCTGGTATTGCGGATGCGCATGGCGATAAACCAGGAACCGTCGTAGTTAATCCAGATATTGCTGGCGACTGTCGCTTTAGTGGAGGCGTTACGTATTTCCAAAGTTTGTTGATCTACCAACGCATGGATGTCCGCTTCGCTTAAATCACTGGCAAAAGCTATGTTGCCCTGCACGATCAAATAGCGGGTGTCAGGACGCCATTCCGCATGGGTAACGGTAATAGACTTAGCAGGGGTGGGTTGTATATCACCATCCCGTACCGCCCAAGCACCTGTTACTTGAGTGGCGCTTTTCAAATTGGTGCCGGAACCCTGGCCGTTAAACGGAAAGAACAGGGCGTTGGTATTGCTGCTCCAGAAAGACATGCTGGTCCAGTGATGTGGCTGGATATTTTGTAGCGCCACCCCATCTACCGAAGTCTGATTACCTACTCTTTTGGCTCCAAAGTTAGTGCCAACCCCCAGATAGTTGTAGAACATATAACCCATTTCACTGCCCTGACAGCCGTGGCCGTAGGAATATTCAGCCGCGAATAATTGGCAGGTAGGATCGGGTTGATTCACGTTAGGCAAACGCCAATCGCTGTAACCACCGTAAACCAATTGATCAGCCCACGCCAAAGAACCCCACCAACTCATGCGTCCGGTCGAAGCCACAAAATCGCCAGGCGTTAACTGATGACCATCAACAGTACCCACTGCGGCAATGATCTGGTTGATGCGATTGGGATTATTGGTAAATTCGGTCTTGGCATAATTGGCATTTTGCAGCCAAGTAATGTTTTGTACCGTGTCGTAAATCATCCCGTTGCCGCGATCCAGCAAATCGGCTTGGCTGGTCGAGGTTGCTGCCAAGGCCATCAAGCAGACGCCTAGGGTGTATCTGGATTTCATAGAGTATCTCCGCTGTGTTTGTCAGTTTTGTTCTCTGGCAACCCAACCATTGGAAAAAAAATCCAGTTACACGACTGCAAAAATCCTGCATTCTGTATTCATGGGCCAACCATACACAGATACATAGCAAATACCTTGCCAAATACTATTGCGCAATGTAAACACTGGCGTTTCGGCTTATAAATGCATTTGAAAAATTGAGGAAACAAACTATGCATAGGCAAAAATGCGCTATATGCCGCATATTTTTCAAAAACTGAGGCATATCACACACTTTTTGGGATTTCACAGCTAATAGGATCAGCCAAAAGACTCGAACAGCTCAGGGAGTAAATCCGCGTAACGCTGCCAACGGCCAATAGCGTTGCGAGAAACCGGGGCGCGAACTTCTGCATAAGTCGGCGAAGCAATATGGGCATGCGCACGCACTTCGCGATAGCGATCCTGGTCAGGATGCCACTCTAGTCCTAAAAACTCAGTCACTTGGCGGCCTAGCGTTTCAGGTGCATCGCAAAGTGCTTCGTAAGAAACTTCCATCCAGCCATCATGCTCATCCAGCAGATCGCGTAAACGCTCCCAAACTGCCATCATGGAACGATAATCCTCCACCGCGTCAGCTTCCCGTAGCCAGGCCACATTGGCGGCTTCGGGCGTGACCGCCAAGCGAAAACAACTCAACAAAATATCTTTAGGATCGCGACGCGCCACCAGCAAGCGTATCCCCGGGAATACCGGCAACAGTAAAGGCAAAACATCGGTAAAATTTGGATTTTTATCCAGCAATAAGGCGTTGCGCGGCAAACGCCCCAGCAACATGGCCACTCGCCGCAGGTATTCGCTGCGAATGCCAGCCAACTGCAATGGCGAGGCCATTTTGAGATGGTTCAAATTCGGATATTCGGGCACATTGCGCATCAAGGTGGCCTTGAAAGCTGCACTGAGCGCCTCTTTTTCGTCCAGATCAGCCACCTGCGGATGTGCAGCAATCATCTGTTCCAGTAAGGTGGTGCCGCTGCGTGGATGTCCCGCCAGAATCGCCATCGACGGCTGAGCTGCGCTTGAGCGCAGTTGCCGCCAGCTTCGACACGGCGAATCCGCCAATTCTTCGACCAACTGCCGGTTCCTGGCCAAGCGCTGTTGCCTTAAATGTCTGGACTGCGCCACCCGATCGGAAAACTCTGTTTCCAGGCATTGTTTGGCAGTTCGCCAAGCCTTGACTGCGGCGACAGGCTCACCCAGTTGATCGTACAGTTCGCCCATTTCATACAAAGCCCGAAACCGCACAATGGGCAGTACATCCGGTTTGGAGCAATCCGCCAGCAACTGTTCGGCTTCGGTAAAATCCCCCTTCTTGCGGGCAATTTGACCGCCAATCAGCAAGGTCATCGGATTGGTTCGGGATTCCTGCAATGCCTGACGTATCCAGTCTTTGGCTTCCTGCATCTTATTGTGACGAATGGCGCCGCCCGCCAAAGCCGTATAGGCACAATCCTTATCCGGGGTTTGAGCAATACGCAACCAAGCCTGGCGCACCAGTTCCTCCTCACCCACGCTACTCAATATTTCAGTGGCTTTATCGACCACATGTAGAGACTCGGGCAATAGCTCCAGAAGCTTGATGGCTGTGTTTCGGGCGATAGTGTATTCGGCGCAAATCAAGGCAATCACCATGAAATCATACAAAATAGGCCCGTTCTGCGGATACAGCATGGCCAATTGTTGCAGGGCTTCAAAGGCATCCAAAGCCACATTGTCAGCGACATAGCGTTCGGCTATGGCACGCCGCCGCTTTTCCATCTCCGGGATTTTTTCGGGAGCTTGGGGAGGCATGACGCCAGGGATGATTTTAGTCATTTCAATCTTTTGGGATGGTTGTCAATAGTAATTATTCAGCCAAATGCATGATCCAGTCAGTATTTGGTAACCTGCCCCCTCTCCTGATGAGGCTGTCGTAAAAATAGGTTTTGTTCCTTCTTCCGCTGGGAGAAGGTTAGGATAAGAGCATATAAAACAATAGTTTATTGGTTTTTATCCCCCTCACCCCAACCCTCTCCCGCGAGGAGAGGGGGCTTTTGCGACACCCTCCTGATGGGGAGGGTCGGGGATAAGTTAAGCCGTTCGTGGTGAGCCTGTCGAACCATGATCGGCTTATAAAATGCTCATAACTTCGATTGTTGGGTTACGCTCTACCGAAAACCATCCCCAAAGCGTCCGTCATTCCGGCAGGGATTGCTGGAATCCAGGCCCCATGGAAGGAATGAAGTTTTGCCCTCCATGGCACTGGATGCCCGCTTCCCGGCGGGCATGACGGCGGCATTTAAATCTGACGAAGTAGAATTAAGCACTTGATGTTGTCTTCCACGTTTCGTTGTAACCAAAAGCATCAACAAAGGGTTGCAATTGCGATTCAACGGTTTTGACATGGGTTTGGTAGTTCAACCACCGACGGACGGCGGTGTTATAGATCGGTTGCGAAACTGCAGCGAAACTCGGCGTTGAAATATAGCGGCCTTTGTTTCGCTCATGGTATTGGGTTACAGCCTCGAACCACTCCAAACCCAAAAACTCGAAAACCTGCCGAAAGGTAGCCTCAAAATCATTCACGGTATTTTCGTAATGCACTTGAAGATATGCAGGCTGCATGATGTCTCGAATGGCCAGCCAATAATCCATCACCGCAGCATATTGTCTGGCTATACCAGACCAGGATGTCAGGTTAATCGTTGCCGGGGATAAACTGAAAGCCTGCATGAAACAACTCAGGCATACATCGCGGGGATCACGCAGTGCAAACAGGATTTTGGCTTCCGGAAAAATAACACTGATCACACCCAGATCAATGGTATTCAAGGCATTTTTATCCACCAACTGTTTGAGCATCACTTGCTCTCCAAACTCCTCACGCATGCGCTGCCAGTAAAACTGCCTGAGCTGCTTGATTTGAGCGAGATTCAATTTAGCCAGAGCTGAGGCATGATGATCGCTGATACCACTGATCTGTTGCAGTTCAAGCGTCAATTCATGAATGATGCCACTCTCATCAGTAGCGATAATACCAGGATGAGCGCCCAGTACTTGTTCGGTCAGCGTGGTCCCGGAGCGCAGAAACCCCAGCAAGAACGCCGGAACAGGCAAGCCATCATCGATCAATGTCTGCTTGGGCCAGCGTTGCAACAGGTTTTTATCGAAGCCCTGCCGATTTCGTTCCAGAGTTACAAAAATCGTTTCACGCTCGACCGGGTTCATGGGCGATAGTGCGTTATGGCCTTGTCCCGCCAGAATCAAAGTCGCAAAAGCCTCATCGTAGTGACCCAACTTGTCGAGAATCACGGCCTTTTCCAGTTGAGCTCGCGCTGTTTGTTCGGCATCTTCGTTACGTTCGATGACACGATTCAACCGGCTCAAAGCCGCTTCAGCCCCAATCAGTTTCGCTTCCAGCAGCGCCAACAAAATATTGCAACCCGGATGATCGGGCAACAACTGGCACACCTGCTGAGAAATCGGCAAAGCCTCGGCATTGCGGTTGGCGCGGGTTAAACACATGGCCAGATTATTCAAGGCAACCGCTGATTTGGGTGTCAGTTTTACCGCCAAGCGGGCTAATTGCTCTGCAACCACCACTTCTCCCCAATGCAGCAATTGCGCCGACAGTTCCACCAAAAATCGCGGCTCTTTGTTCTTACTGGCCTGACGTTGCAAATGCTTGGCAGCTTTTAATAAATAGTCCACCCCTTCCCGGCGCCTTTGCAACCAGCACAGCGCTTGCCCCAGACTGGCCAAAAAATAGGCATCATTGGGTTTGATTTTAATCAACTGACGAAAACAGGCTTCCGCATCCCGATAATTTCCCTGGGCAACGGCTTGCTGAGCCTGGCGCTGCCAATGCTCGAAACCCGGTTGAGTAACCAGCGACCGATCAGTGTCTTTCGCGGCACAACAATGCTTGTATTTTTTACCGCTGCCACAAGGACAGCGATCATTACGACTCATTTTAGTGTGTGGACTTGTCATTGATTTTTCATAAAACTTGGCCAGTGGCAGGCATTTTGGGTCACTATTCTTACCCATGCTCAAACATCCCGGCTGGGTTTGAATTCTCCTCTCCCCAACCCTCTCGGCAACCGCTCCAGGCGTTGCCCTACCTCCTGCATCCATGCCGTCGTCCATCAAGAGAGGGAGTAGGTCAGCAGCCGACGTGTTGGGTTATGGCTATCGCCTAACCCAACCTACCCTTTCAAACAACCCGGCGTAGGCTGTATAAGCGTCAGCGCATCCGGCAATACGGTGGATGCGCATGCTTATCCACCCTACAAAACAAACACTTAGCTACCCTACCAGCAACGCAGAACTAGCCATGTACAACAAAATTCTTTCCTGACTGTCTTGCATGATTTTTTTTATGGTGGCCGGTTCCGTCACCTTTTTACCACCTTGCTCGATGCTGAGTCCCAACTGTACGGCGACCGCCAGCCAATCCGTTATCAAGGCCGCGCGATCACGGCTGCCATCCAGCAATATCAACAACTGCCGACTCAGTTCATCCAGCTGTAAAGACATATGACGTCGAGTGGTGACCACTACACCCGACGTGGCTTGCTGACGGGCCAACCAGCTGGCGATTGGGCGCTCGCTCAGAGTAGTGACAAAATGCGCAGGCTCGGCGCTGATTTCAAACAACCCGGCAGTGTAAGAACGCTGCATCTCAGTCCCCAACAACAATTGATCTTGAGCCAGCTGCTGCGGTTCGGGTTCGCTGCCGACGGGTTGAATTCGAGCCCGGGCTTCGGTGCATAAATCCACAAACCCCAACGGTTTTGGCCAGGCTTCCGCCAACACCTGCATGGCGGATTTGTAAATGGGTTGATCGATAGTCAAAAGCACCGGATTAC
>Ga0172367_10007259_pt1 | contig 12757 bp, 14 predicted proteins | sample Lak10m_FD_114542 | JGI IMG/M metagenome (GOLD analysis project Ga0172367, IMG submission 114542) | Freshwater microbial communities from Kabuno Bay, South-Kivu, Congo - kab_022012_10m | ecosystem: Environmental > Aquatic > Freshwater > Lake | place: Democratic Republic of the Congo: South-Kivu...
ATCCACCATTTCGTCGATGGCTGCCTCGGTTGACTTTGGATTCACACCTGCCGTGAGGGAAGTAATCACTCTCACGTCTAGGCCATGCGAGTGTGCGTCAAGTGCAGATGCCCTGACGCAGTAGTCCGTAGCAATTCCAACCACATCAACTGAGCCAATCTCCAGATCAATCAGAGTTTGAGCGAAGGTCTTTCCGCTGTCATCGATTCCATCAAAGATTGAATATCCATTGGCCGATTGGCCTTTTTTAATGTGAATGTCAATCAGGCCAACGTCGAGATCTGGATGATACTCAGCACCTTGAGTGCCTGCCAAACAGTGCAGCGGCCAAGTTTTCACGAAGTCTGGTGAAATTCCGTTTTCTGGGAAGTGACCGTCGTTAAGTTCTCCCGGTGTGTGCCAATCACGAGATGCAATCACGTAGTCATAACTTGAAGAATTCGAATGCAAATAATCCGTAATCTTCTTGGCTACAGCCGCACCACCAGCGCAGGCTAGGGCTCCGCCCTCGCAAAAGTCATTTTGGACGTCAATTATTAATAGGGCACGATTCATCAGTCGTTCACCAGCGATATTCCGCAGCCATAGAAGCCCATCACAAGCTCGTCTAGAGCTTCCTGATTTGCAATCGTCACATCACCCAGGTTGTAGGCGGTGAAGATGATCTTTGAACCATCTTCAGGAGTCAGGAATCCGGCCAGGGTGTAGCCGGTTCGGATCCAGCCGGTTTTGGCAATCACTTTTCCAACCGCATCTTCAAATCGTGCGCTCAGTGAGCCAGGTGTCCCAGAAACAGGCATTCCATCAAAGATCACCTGGAAGTTTTTGTATCGCTGATCGATTTTTTGCAAAAGCTGATTCACACTTGCTGGCGAAATCTGATTGAACCTGGATAGCCCAGACCCATCTTCAACTTTGAGGCCTGTCAGATCTATACCTGTTCCGCTCAAAGCAGCCCGATACGCCTGGTTGAGCGACGCGAACGATCCGTCAAGGCCAAGATCTAGGGAGACAAGGCGAGCAATCGCTTCCGATAGAGAATTATCGCTAACGGTGAGCATGTAGTCAATCCAGACCGATAACGGTGCGGAGCGAACACTAGCAATCTCAACTGCATCCGCTGGTGCTTTGCCCTTGCTGAGGAAAGCGCCTGCGGCCTTAGCTCCAAGCTCCTGCTTAAACCACTCACCAGCTCGTGCCACTGGATCGGTCGACCTGGCCGAGTCTTTGGAGGCTGGATTATCCCTATCGCCATCAACCTGCAATGCCGAAACATAGGACATATAGCCCTCGGACAGACCTCGCTTGTCCCAGACAGTCTGATACTCACCCTTTGACCCACCGTAGAGAGTGGAGTCTAGGACTATCTGACTGAAGCTTTGGGATTGAGACCAAGAACCGATTTGCCTTGCTAAATCGGAAAGCTTAGGTGCGTTTCGATAAACCGAGTTAGCACCAGGCTTTGTTCGTGAGAGAGTGACATCTCCCGCACCGACGAGATAAATGATTGAAGGATCTTTGGCGTCAGCATAAACACGCGTGATGACTCGATAGTCAGGACCGAGGTTCTCTAATGCAACTGCAGCTGTCAATAGTTTTATCACGGAAGCCGCTCTGGCCGGCGTGGCGCTCGCCCGATCAAAGAGAACTTTCCCAGTTGCTGCATCAATAACCTGAGCCTGCAAATCCAGAATTAGTGGATTTTCCTCGAGTTCTTTTACTGAACACTCGATGATTTCCGGTGAGATGCTTTGACTCTCGCTAACTACAATCTCACTACTTTCAGTGCTAACTGTCTCTTCGACTACCTCTGCGGCAAGATCACCATCTTCTGAGCTTGCTCCACCAAGAGGTCCCGCAAACAAGGCAGCCAGAACTACGAGGCCTGCGACTAGGCCACCAGATACTCCGAATAGAATTGGCTTTAGTTCAGAGAAAGATTTCACCAATGAAGCATAAGCTCTCCATCGCCCTGGCACTGGCCCTAACCGTTTCGCTACCAGCGAGCGCACACGATGAGGTAGTTGGCCAAACACCACAGCCAGGTTCTACGGTTCAGGCTGGCCCACAGGAAATAGCCATCGAGATCAGCGGAAACCCGATAACCCTAGAGGATGGCTCGGGTAATGAGATTTCCGTGAGCCTGCCAGATGGAAATCCCCTTTACTCGGGTTGCCTTGTTATAGAGGGTAAAAAAGCACTGTTGCCGGTTGACCTCGATCAACCTGGTGAATACAAGGTCAGCTGGCGCATGGTGTCTTCCGATGGACACCCAATTAGTGGGGATTTCAGCTTTCAGCTGGAAAACTCAAATGGTTACGTCGCAGATCCTGATTTTCAGTTTCCTGATTGCGGTTCGCAGCCGATGTTAATTTCTGAAGCACCGCAGGATTTCTACTGGGTTCTCTGGCTATCGCTTGGTGTTGCCGCCGGAATTATTGTCTTTGTGCTTCGGCCTAAGAAAGGCCCAAAGCAAAGCTAAGGCTGTCAAGACAACTCCCCCGGCGACTGTTTCAAATCCAATTGTGAGACGAGCACCGGCGGGCGCTGCAAAAATGGAATACAGAACATCAAGAGCCGTTGCATTCATCAGTCCTGCAACCATGGAAACCAGTGCAACTCGTCCAATCCACCATTTGGTGTCAACCAATTTGCTAGAAGACCAAACAATCAGCGCGGTCAGAGCCGTGCCAATAACGGTCCCGCCAATAGCCAGCTCAATGCTTGGGTGGTAGAGATAGCTGACAGTTCCCGTTACGGCAATAACTATCAGCCAAAAAATAGGATTCAACATGCGTTATGCCAGCTTGCAGAATTCATTAAGCGGTTCAACTCTGCCGGCAACTACCATTTGGCTGCCGACGTTGAGAACTGTCTCGGGGAATGCTGGTGAATACTTTCCGTCCCCACTTGTCACTGCAACGACAGTTACGCCATAGGTGGAACGAATCTTCAGATCAGCCAGTGTTTGACCATCAAAGCTTGATGGCACCTCGGTTTTCACCATGACAAAGTCATTGTCAATGGCAACATAGTCAAGCGTCTCGCCTGAAACCATGTGGGCAACTCGCTTACCCATCTCGGACTCAGGAAAAATCACGTGATGGCAGCCGAGCTGCTTCAAGATAATTCCATGCGAAGTGGAGTTAGCCTTTGCCCAAACGTTTGGCACACCTAGTTGCAAAAGCAACGAAGTGGTCAGGATGCTTGACTCGAGATCTGCACCAATTGCCACTACCGCAGAGTCAAACTCAGTTACACCCAGCTCTCGTAAAGTTGCTTCATCGGTTGTGTCAGCCTTAACCGAGTGAGTAAGCTCCTGGGACATTTGCTGGACAATTCGCTCGTCGGTGTCCACCCCAAGAACTTCATGGCCTGTTCGCATCAGTTCGAGGGCAAGAGCTGATCCAAACCTCCCCAGTCCAATGACCATCACGTTGCTGTGGAGGATGCGCTTTTTTGCTGTTTCCTTAGCCAATTAGGGGCCTTTCCTTTGGTAATTCATAGTGCCTCTTAGTTACTCGAAGGGCAAGAGCGGAGGCAACCACTACTGGACCCAAACGACCGATAAACATAAGTATTGCGAGCCAAATCTTTGCAAAGTCTGGCATCTCCGAGGTTATGCCGGTGGACAAACCTACTGTTGCAGCTGCTGAAATAACTTCGAACATTATGTTGTCCAAATCAAATTTCGTAGTCGCACTTAACAAGACCGTGCTAAAAATGATGACCGATGCGTAAAGGGCAACCAGAGTAAGTGCCTGGCGCTGAATGGACCTGGGAAGTCTGCGGTTTCCAACATTCACAGCAGTTTCTCCCCGAATCTCTGTGTAGATGATGAAAATCAAAATTGCTACGGTCGTTACCTTAATTCCACCAGCTGTCGAGGCCGAACCGCCGCCGATAAACATCAGCAGATTCATGCCCAGCCAAGTAGCCGAATCCATTTGTGATACATCCAGCGAGCTAAAACCACCTGATCGAGGCATTGCTCCCATGAAAAGAGAATTGAATAGTTTTTCAAAAACACCAAGCTGCCCTAAAGTCGCAGGATTATTCCACTCAAGTGCGGCAACATACATTCCACCAAGAAGCAATAGAACAGCAGTAGTGCCAAGCGTCAGTCTTGTGTGAAGAGAAAATCTTTTGGGTTTTCCGCTCGGCTGCTTATTTAGTCTCCAAATACGCTCATGTAGCTCAATAAGAACTGGGAAGCCAAGGCCTCCGACGATTACAGCAATCAACATTGGAGCGATTATGAAAAGATCACTGGCGAAACCACTCATACTGCCTTGGTAGAGAGAGAAGCCCGCATTATTGAAGGCAGCAATTGCATGGAAGGTTCCCTCCCAGATTGCATTGGGCAAACTTTCGCCGTAGGAAACGTGGAGTCGAGCAATCAGGTAGACAGCCAGGGCTATTTCAAATCCAAAGTAGACCAGCATGATTGCCCGAAGCAAAGCGGGCATGCTGTCGATTCCTACGATTTTTGCCTCAGTCATCGTGTTTAGGCGGTCACGTAATGAAATCCGCCCTGCAATCAGCAGACCAATCAGGGTCGCGAAGGCAACAATTCCCAAACCACCTAGTTGGATTAGCAAGAGAATTACGAATTGACCAAAGAAAGACCAGTGGGTGCCAGTATCTACGACGGTAAGACCTGTGATGCAAACGGCTGACACGGCTGTGAAGAAAGCTGTTACAAAGTCAGTCGAGTTCCCAGGTGCGGTAGAAAATGGCAAAAGAAGCAAAATGGTGCCAACGATTACCGCTGCTCCGAACGCGATTACAACAATCTGTGCAGGATGCAGGGTCCGCTTGCGGCCTTCCTGAGTCACCGTTTCAGCCTATGCCTCCGAAGCCCATATCTAGGGCAACCTCCCAACGATACACCTGGATTACGCTTAGGGGCAATGGAACGTGTTTTCATATTTGATGGCGACTGTGCTTTTTGTAGCTCAGCCGCGAGAGTGATGCGAAAGATGACCCGAGAGGTAACTCCGATCAGGCCATATCAAAAACTTGATTTACCCTCTCTCGGTCTTGCAACGGAACTCACATCCAAAGCTGTCTACTACGTCAGGGACGGTAAGTATCTGGTTGCTGCAGATGCAATTGCACAGCTACTACTGGATTCAAAGACCGTCTGGATGATTTTCGGATTGTTTTTGAAACTGCCTCTCATCAACAGTCTTGCTCGGGTTGTTTATTACTGGATAGCAAAGAACCGCCACAAGCTTCCGGGTGGAAGACCAGAGTGCAAGCTCGACTAAGAGATAGCCTTCTTCACTAGTTTTGTTATCTTCTTAGCCACATCATCATCAAACTTGGTTAGGGCAAAGGATGTTGCCCACATATTCCCCTCATCTAATTTGGCATCTTCTTGAAAACCAAATGTTGAGTAGCGAACCTTGAATTTACTGGCCGCTTGGAAGAAGCAGATAACTTTGTCATCCTTGTAGTAGGCGGGCATGCCATACCAAGTCCTGGGCGAAAGTTTGTCAGATATGCCTAAGACCAGTTTGTGTATTTCTTTGGCTATTTTCTGATCGGACTTATCCATTTCGGCAATCTTTAGCTGAACTTGCTGCTCGCCAGAGAGCTTTTTGAACTCCCTTTGCTCGCGGGCTCTTTCCCGCATCGCTTCTTTTTCCTGATCAGTAAATGCTGACTTGCTCTTGGTTTTATCTGCCAACGTCTCCTCCTTCACTAACCGGAACCAGCTTAGGAGCAGAATCTTGGAAGTAATCGGGTTAGGTCAGTCACATACTTGTTGGGATCTGAAACATCTTCAGTATTTATCGCCTCGCCCGAAGCCAAACTTGAGGTGCTGAGGGCCAGTCTCTCCAGCCAGTTGTGCTCTCGACCGGAAGTTGACCAAGAATATTTTCCTGGCACGTAGTTGCTAGCCAGCTTGGCCCAGCCCACGGAGACCTGATTTAGCTCGATGACGCCCCGCGGATAATCGCTCTCCAGGGAATCGACAGCGTATCGTGTGCTTTCTGCTAAGCGCATGGCAGCCTGGCAATCCGAGGCACTCATTCCGATCTGCACTTCCCCAACCGTCAAGACTCTGAGCAGAATCACCCCGGCGACAGCACTAAAGGCAAAAGTGTTCAGAAAATAAAGAAGCTTCTTCCTTCTAATGCTCTCTTTTTGCCGCATTTCACCACACAGCGGGCAGGATGGAATTTCTGGGTGAAAACTCACCCCACAGCGTGAACAAGCGGACATAATTTAGAGAACAGGTTAGCCCTGAGTAAAATTTCCAGCTAGCCAGAAACCGGAGACATGGTTGAAAGAGCCCGCGGAGCTAGAGAGACTCTGGAAAAGAATCGGGTTGGTGCTATTCATACTGGCGGTCATGTTGGTCGCAGGTCCACAGATTATCGACCTAATTTTTCCCAATTTTCGCTGATCTAAGGCGCGATAACCACCATTAGGAAAGCACCAAATATCCCAAGGTGAACAGCTGCCTGCAAAAGTGTTGCCTTTCCTGAAATCACCGTCAGTGCAGAGACAACCAAGGTCAGTAGTAAGAGATTTGTCTCGGTGGCATTTAGTCCGAGGTTTACCTCGTAAGAGAAAAGAACTGAAATTACTGCAATCACGGGAATTGTGAGGCCAATGCTGGCAAGTGCGGAGCCATAAGCAAGATTCAAGCTGGTCTGAGTACGACCATACCTTGCTGCTCGTAGAGCAGATATCCACTCAGGAAGAAGCACGACAATCGCGATGCTAACTGCCACAACTTTTTGTGGAAGACCAAACTCCGTAACCGCGGATTGAATCAGCGGACTCGTGACCTTAGCTAAGCCAACAACAGAAATTAGAGCAATCATCAGCATCATGAAACTAGTCACGGCAACCTTTGAGGTTGGAGACTTGACGTGTTGCGTTGGTCGCACTGTTCCATCTGAAAGTGGCGGTGGTAAAAAGAAGTCACGATGCCGAACTGTCTGCACACCGACAAAGACAAGGTAAAGCGACAGTGACGCCATAGCCGCAAAACCAAGCTGGAACGGTGTGAAGGTCAATCCTGGAGAAGAAGTAGTCGTAGCAGGCAGGACCAAACTAATAATGCTTAGTGCCGCCAATACCGCCAGGGCACCGCTCACACCCTCTGCCCTGAATTGAGCCTCACGGTTGCGCAAAGTCTTAATTAGTAGAGAACTACCTACGATTGCATTCATCGTGATCATGACCGCCGAGAATACAGTGTCTCTCGCAAGACTCCTTGTTCCCTCTGGGTTCTCGAGAATCAGAACTACAATCATTCCTACTTCAATGATCGTTACGGCAACCGCCAGGATTAGAGTTCCGTAGGGCTCGCCGACCTTAAGTGCGACAGTCTCCGCGTGGTGAACTGCGACGTAAACAGTGGCAACTAGTAGAAGGCCCAGAACAACCTGGATTAGAGTCTGTGGTTTTGCATCCCATGAGAGTAAAAGTGCAACCAGGGCAACGGGCGGTACTGCTAGATATACATTGTCGAGGGAGAGTCTTTTCATGTTTCCCCCTACTCAGGCATTTTGTCTTACAACAATCAAATCGACCAATCAATTCCAGCCATTGAGCCACCTGACGGAATCGAACCGTCGACCTGCTCTTTACGAGGGAGCTGCTCTACCGACTGAGCTAAGGTGGCGATGCAGCAAGGAGTCTACTTGATTGCGCCCAGTCTTCTCAGCCTGGCAATCGCAGCATCCTCAATTGGAGAATCCGGGCCAATGGCGAACCTTAGAAACGCCAGAAGATTTTTCACCAAAGGCCTAAGAATCCATAGCGGCCAAGCTCTCATCCCAATTTGCTCTTGAATTCGATTCGGTAGCGATGCGAGAGCTGCTTGAAAGAGCAGTAGATAGATTGGTTTTGCGGCGACCGGCAGCGGGGCATTCTTGATCCAAGAAATAACTGAGCGTGATTTTTCGTCGCAGCGCAGCACATCGGAGTAGCTTTCCAAGGTTCGAACTAAATCTGCTTCTGACTTAGGAACCTCGGTGAGCCCAAGTGGTGTTACTGATTTACCCCAGAGCAGAACGTAGGAATCAGCTCCCCCGGGAATCGGAGCCCGCGAATAGAGCTGATGAGATCTGAGGAAAGAATCCATGAAGGCGATGTGCACCCAGAGCAGGAGATCCTTGTCACTTGCTTGGTAATTGACTTCTTGGCCCTGATGTCTGAGATAAGTGCCACTGACTCGATTGTGCATGCGGTTTACACGGCTTGCTTCCTGTGTAACCGCCTCCAGCGATCCAAAGGTCGTGACCGTAAGCCAGCGAATAGTGCCTGAAAGTCGACCGAGCGGGTCCTCTTCATAGCGCGAGTGCTGAGCGACTCCGGCCAGTGCCCCGGGATGCATTGCCTGCAACAGCAGGGCCCTGATGCCGCCAACCAGAGTTGAGAAGTCTCGGTGAATCACCCAGGGGGCATCGCTAGGCAGAAAGAGTCCCGGATCACTGCCCCCTGCTACTGCATCTAGCCAGGGAGGCATGCCATCCTGAGCCCCAGATAGGAGTTTGCGAAATTTGCGAGATAAGTACTCTTGCACCGCGTTGTTTGCCACTTACGCCTAACCTTGTAGTGAATCAATTAGGAGCAACCATGACAGAGGCCGAACTAATCCACGAGTTCCAAAGAAATCGACTTCACATTATTCTCGCTCAGCTCGCACCGACAGGCCTATTAGCTTTCGCGGCAATCGCGACTCCCACAATTGCTCAGAGTCAGATGTTTGTTATTCACGCCTTTGCTCTGATACTTCTTGCCTCGGGAATCCTGGGAGCGCTCGCTGAATATTCAGCTGCTTCCCAAGCACAAGCGGTTATCGACGATCTGAAAGGACTACCTGGGCAGTCAAAGCTTCGGGCAAGAGTGATTAGTTTCCGACCTTGGCTAGAGGTAGTGAAGTACGTAACCCCTGCGATCTTCGTACTTATTTATCTAGCAATTTTGGCTGCCCTCTACCTCTAGAGGCAGTTCAGAGTTGAAGTGCCGAGGTCGGCGCCCTCTAGATATGCATCAACGATTTGGGTAACGCAGGAGTTTGAACCATATGCTGTGTGGCCCTCACCACGCAGCGTTAGCAGATTCCCACCAAGTAGCTCAGCAAGTGAAACAGCTTGCTCATATGGCGTCGCGGGATCGCCGGTAGTGCCAACAATCATCGGCTTATTCGCCAGCTCAACCTTGTAGTTCAGTGGGATCATCCCAATTCCCTCGGGCCAACCCGTGCAGCCAATCTCCGGATAGGCGTAGTAGCGACCAAACACCTTGCTAGCACTGCGGATTTCATCAAGGCGCTCGAGTGATTTTGGCTTCACAGCATTATCTGCGCACGAAATCGCGATGTTTGCTTCGTTTATGTTGGTTGAGTATCCGCCCTCAGGATTTCTATCGTTATAGAAATCAGCGAGTATCAAAAACAGCGATCCATCGCCAGCTAATCCCTGTTGGAATGCCTGCGTCAGATAAATCCACGTTTCTTGTGAATAGAGGGTCACAATCATTCCGGCAATGGTTGCCGAGATTCCAAGCTCTCGCTCCTCGCTTGTTGGAAGCGCTCTGACTTCTCTAGCCTGCAAGAAGCCAGCGATTGTGGTCATCGCCTCATCAACGCTTCCCTCAAATGGACAATCGGTCTGCTTCAGGCAATCCTCTAGGTATGCCCTGAGTGCTTTGTCAAAACCGTTAATCTGACCAAGAAGCGAGGTTGAAGAATCTAGCGTTGGATCAACTGCGCCATCTAGGACAAATTTGCCTACCCGCTCGGGGAAGAGTGCAGCGTAGGTTGCTCCGAGTTCAGTTCCATAGCTAAATCCCAGAAAGTTAAGCTGTTCAATCCCGAAAAGTAAGCGAATCAGGTCCATATCCCTAGCGGTCTGCTGAGTATTGAAATATTCAACGGATGGACCTTGACGCTGGCAGCTTTCTGCAAACCTAGCTATCTGCTCTTTGGAATCAGCGATGTCCTCTTCTGAACCAATTTCAAATTTAGGCTGGCCATATAGAAGCTCATCCTTCAGCTGCTGATCCTCACAAACTACAGCCGTGGATTCTCCAACGCCTCGCGGGTCAAAAACGACTATTTGAAAGTTCTCGCGAAACCAGCTACTTCCAGTGGTTTCGTAGCCTTCCCTCAGCCACTTGATCGCACTCGAGCCAGGCCCTCCGGGATTGGCAAGAATCGGCTCAAGATCGGAGGTTCCTGTCTTTCTCATCAGTTTGAGCTGGACGTAATCACCGGTGTCGCTCATCCAATCAAGTGGAGCGAAAATTGTGGCGCACTCAAATCCGCCGTCGCAGTCTTCCCAAGCCAAGATTTGATCCTCGAGAGCACCCACCAGAGTTGGAGAAGGTTCGGGAGCAGCCGTGCATCCGCTGAGCACGAATAGAGTGGAAAAAACCAATGCTCTAAACCGCAAGAGCGCTCCTAACTATCAGCTTTGTGCAAAGAGCTTCCATCACCAGAAGATCCCTCACGTTTGACTCTAGTCTTTGCCTGGCTGTCGAAATTGCATCAAGCACCACAATTGAATCTTCGGCGGAACTCTGCTCGGCCCGCGTCAAAATCTCAGACCGAAGTTCAGTGTTGATTAGCTCCGCCTGGGTTTCAAGTTGAATCGATAGAACATCTCTGAACAAAGACTCGGTGTCGGTGAGGATACGGTCGATTCCATCTCTTAGGGCCCTAGTGTTTCTGCGCTTCTGATTTTCTTCAAGCTGCTTAAACTCGCTGCGAAGATTGCTTGGGATTTTGTCGTCCTCAATACCGTAGGCAGTTAGCAGCCTGGTGCGTTCAGTAGAGTTCTTTTCCTCGGCGCTGGCTTCAGCGTCTTTCTTGGCGATGTTGATTAGTCGCTCGCCCGTTGCCATTGCGCCACTTAGATTCGAAATAGAGACCAGTTCACGAAGTGTTTCAGAGCGTCTTTGCCGAGCCTCTTTACTGAGAGCCAACCTCCGAGCCATTCCCACGTGCTGCTGGGCCTGCCGCGCACACTCCACCGCTAGTTCCATTGACACTTTGTCCCGCTGCACCAGCAGCTGCGCTACCTCTTCACTAGAGGGAAGTCTCAGAACAATGTTTCTAGTGCGGGAGCGAATTGTTGGAAGCATGTCAGCCGCCGATGGAGCACAAAGAATCCACAGGGTTCTCTCCTGCGGTTCTTCCAGAGCTTTTAGCAAAACGTTGGAGGTTCTCTCGCTCATGCGATCAGCATCTTCAATAACAACAATGCGGTATCTGCCAAGGCTTGCACCCAGAGAAGAGAATTGGACGAGCTGACGAACCTCTTCAATCGAGATTATTACTTTGTCCGTCACCAGCATTCGAACATCTGGGTGAGCATCCGCGGCAATTAGTTTGCAGGTGTTGCAGATGCCGCAGCCGTTTTTCTCACACTGCAGCGCCGAGGCAAAGGCCCGAGCCAAAGTTGATCTTCCGGAACCGGCGGGACCGGTGAAGAGCCAGGAGTGTTGGAAGCCAGCTTCCTTACTCTCAATCACTCGCCTCAGCTGCTCAATGGCCTCAGGCTGACCAAGCAGCTCGTCCCAAACTTTCACTTTGCCAGCAGAGCTTGAGCTCTGCCTAACACCTGCTGGTGGATTTGCTCAACGGAGTTGGTTGCATCAATCACCAAGAACCTTGGCTCAACTGCCATGCTCAGGTACTCGGCTCTGGCTCTTTCAAAAAATTCAAGCTGTTCACTCTCGAGGCGGTCGGGCTGAGTCCCCTTGCTGCTGCGCCTAGCGATTGCCTGATCGGCCGGCAGGTCTAGCAGCACCGTAAGATCGGGGATGAGGTTATCAATTGCCCAGAGAGATATCTGCCTCACCTCTCTAACATCCAGCTCTCTTGCCGCCCCCTGGTAGGCGACCGATGAGTCGAAGTAGCGGTCAGATAGAACTACCTTCCCCGCGGAAAGGGCTGGGCGAATCTTGGTGGCAACGTGATGGGCGCGATCAGCTGCATATAGAAGTGCCTCGGCGCGAGGTGAGACATCGCCTTTTCTATGCAGCAGCAGATGCCTAATTTCCTGTCCAAGATCGGTGCCGCCTGGCTCTAGTGTTCTTACAACCTCTCGGCCCAAAGAGACAAGGTATTTCTCCAACAGGTCAAGCTGGGTGGACTTCCCCACCCCATCAATACCCTCAAAGGTTATAAACATCAGCGCTTTCTCTTCGCTGTCTTTGGCTTCTCACCTGGCTCAACTCCAAGCTTTTCACGCCGAATTGATAAAAGCTCGAAGGCGCGGTCTGAGGAAAGTTCTTCGATTGTCTCCTCTTTAGGAATGGTCGCGTTGATTATCCCGTCTGTGACATAGGGACCAAACTGGCCGGTCTTAGCAACGACCTTCAGCTTGGAAGCTGGATCCTCGCCGAATTCCTTCAAAGGGGTGGCGGCTGTTCTTCTGCCGCGATATTTCGGCAGCCTATAGATCTCGACCGCTTGCTCAAGCGTGATATCTAAAATCTGCTCTTCTGTGTCAAGAGATCTTGAATCTGTCCCACGCTTTAGATAGGGACCGAACTTACCATTTTGTGCGGTGATTATCACCTGAGTCTCGGGATCAATTCCAACTTCGCGAGGAAGAGAGAGTAGCTTCACTGCCTCCTCGTAGGTGACAGTCGCCGGAGACATTGACTTAAATAAACTAGCCGTTTTTGGTTTCGGGTTTTCTTCATCAACGAGCGTTACATAAGGACCGTAGCGTCCATCCTTGACGATGATGTCTTTCCCAGTGAGCGGGTCTGGACC
>Ga0172367_10007260_pt1 | contig 12756 bp, 12 predicted proteins | sample Lak10m_FD_114542 | JGI IMG/M metagenome (GOLD analysis project Ga0172367, IMG submission 114542) | Freshwater microbial communities from Kabuno Bay, South-Kivu, Congo - kab_022012_10m | ecosystem: Environmental > Aquatic > Freshwater > Lake | place: Democratic Republic of the Congo: South-Kivu...
GGAAGCCCGGTGATTGGGAAGATAATCCGCTGTTTCTGGTCGGATTCAGACAAAAATCCGGCCAAGAATGGCAATTTGCAAAACACGAAGCTCCGAACGATGGCTTGTTCAGGGCTTCCCTAATCTGGTTTTCAGTATATTGCGGCTAAAACTTACCAAGGCAAAGGTTCGCCTTCGTGAAAGAAGCCGCCGCTCGGTCCGTTGTCATCCAACGTTGCCAAATGCACGCTGGTTTTGCCGCTGTCGGCCACTTCCATCGGCGCATTGGGTCCGCCAAGTTCGGTTTTAACCCAGCCCGGATGTGCGGAATTCACTTTGATACTGGTCTCGCGGAGCTCATGCGCCAAATGAATCGTGTAGACATTCAGCGCAGCCTTGGAGGCGTTATAGGCAAAAGCCTTCAATGGGTCAATGGGTGAGTTCGGCATGCTGTGCAAGGTCAGCGAAGCCAGAATGCTCGACAGGTTAACGATGCGTCCGGCAGGTGCCTTTTTGATCAGCGGCAATAGCTTCTGGGTCAGCGCAACCACGGCAAAAAGATTGGTCTGGAACGTCTGTTGCAACACATCGGCACTGACCGTACTGCTGTTATTCATGCCCATGATCTGCTCATTCAGCATCCCGGCGTTATTGACCAGGATGTCCAGCTTGCCGAAATGCCGATCCAGATATTCATACACCGCATTGTTCGTTTCGGGTTGAGCCGCATCGTAAGCGATAGCTTCCGCCTTGATACCCAGCGCCTGAAGCTGTTGGGCCGCAGCCTGCCCTTTAGCAAGATCGCGCACGCCGATGACGACGGTCATCCCCAATTCGCCCAGCCCCTTCGCGGTTTCATAGCCAATCCCGCGATTAGCGCCAGTAATAAATGCCACTTTGCCTTCATGCTGAGTCATTTTGCATATCCTTTAAGTTGTCGTTTTGAGCCCGGAAAACATATTATGTACCGAACGGTAAACAAATATTAGATGAGCTGAAATTAATTGTCAACAATTTATTTACCAAACGGTATAATAATCATGTCGCTCAATATTCAAGACACCATGATCACTACAAAACCAAACAAGCAACGCGGCCGGCCGCCCGCTTTCGACTATGAAGAGGCACTGGAAAAAGCGCTAAAAGTATTCTGGTTGCGCGGCTACGAGGGCGCCTCCATGACAGAACTGACAGAGGCACTAGGCATCAACAGGCCTAGTATTTATGCCGCTTTCGGCAACAAGGAAGAATTGTTCCGCAAAGCGTTAGGGAAATACCTTGCCGGGCCGGTGGCGTATGTGGCCGAAGCTATGAAAGAACCGACCTCACGCCAGGTGGTTGAAAAATTCCTGACCAAATCTGCTGAATTTTTGACTAGCCCAAACAGCCCTCGCGGCTGCATGATTGTGCAGGGCGCACTGTCATGCGGGCAGGGCGCGGAGTTGATCCGGCAGGAACTGATTGCCTATAGAAAAAACTATGAAGACAACTTGAGGCAACGCTTTGAACTGGCACAAACGCAAGGGGATTTACCGAACGACATTGATGCATCGAAGCTCGCCAAATACGTAGCGACGCTTCATCAAGGCATGTCGGTTCAAGCAACCAGCGGAGCAACCATTGAAGAATTGATGACGGTCGCTCAAGTCGCGCTGAAGAACTGGCCGACAAGTTCGTAACTGATTAGTACACACATCCATCCAGGAATGCCTGTTCAAGCCTCAAGCGGAGCAACTGCTGAAGACTTGCTTCAACTTTCCAATTTAATCGTTCAACTTTGGCGCCTTGCGAACGCTTTATGACTTCGGTTTAGTGTCCACCTGCGTAACCATTAGTGCGGCAATCAGTACCAACCCGATCTGGAGCTGATATATCTTGTAAAAATCTTCGAGTTGTATATGCGGATGCACAAGAAGAGTTACGGTAACAGCCACACCGACAACGGTCCCTATCTGCCTGAGAGCCTGATTAATCGCGCTACCGATTGCATAATCCCTTTTTGGCAGGTCGTGCACCGCAGCAGCTGACAATGAAGGCATCACCATGCCTATTGCTGCGCCTGTGATTAACTGCCCAGGCAACCAACTCTCGATGTAGTTAGGCGTGAGTCCAGGCATGTTGAGATACCAAAATGCGCCGCAAGCGAACATCAAGCACCCCATTATCAGGATATTTCTGTGTCCCACCTTGGATGCAATCTTTCCACCGATGATGGCAACGGGAATAACGGTCAATGGGCCGGGAGTCATCGCCAATCCGGCTTGTGGCAAGCTGTAGTGCCAGATGTTAGTCATGAAGAAAAAGAACGAAAAGAACATCATGGCAAAAGAAACAGAAAACAGTAACGAGGCCATGTTTACGAACCGATATGTCCGGTTCTTGAAAAGCCCCACATCAACCAATGGATCGGTGGTCTTCTTGCACCATAAAATAAATGCCAGTAGTAGCCCTATGCCGCCGATCAGCATAAGGAAAAGTCTGGTTGGCGAAAGGTTTCCTGATTTGACTTCAATAATGCAGGTGGTTAACAACGATACTGATAAGATGATTAAACACATGCCCACAATGTCCAGTCGAATGTGAGTGTGTGAGTTTCTGGATTCATGGAGAGTCGGGATTCCCTTAACCAGACAATACAAACCCACCGGAATATTCAGGAAGGGTCTTAGGAAGCTAAAGCGGTGTTGACGCCGATTCAATATTGACGATTTAGCGGCATGCTTTCCGGTTGAATTTTGACCAGGTAACCCCCGTATCCTGCTTATTTTTTAAGCGGGAGTTTGAAGAGGTGATTACCATGGTCATGTACGCAAAGGTCCGGCGACTATTTTTCCGGGAACATTTATCCATCAGTGAGATTGGGCGTCGTACCAGTCTCTCACGCAACACCATCAAGAAGTGGCTCAAGGCGCCAGACGGCACCGAGCCCACCTATCATCGAGCCAAGGTCACCGGCAAACTGACCCCTTTTGAAGCCCGGCTCAAGCTGTGGTTGGAAGCCGATGCTCGTCGCCCCAAGCGCGACCGGCGTACAGCACTGATGCTGTTTGAAGCCATCAAGAAGGACGGCTTCACTGGCGGCTATACCATCGTGACCGACTTTATCCGCAACTGGCGCAAACAGGCGACTACGTTCGGAGCGAAATCCGCGTATGTCCCGCTCAAGTTTGAATTGGGCGAGGCCTTCCAGTTTGACTGGAGCGAAGAATGGCTGGTCGTGGGAGGCATACACCGCAAGATTATGGCCGCTCACACCAAACTGTGCGCCAGTCGCGCATTTTTGCTGTCCGCCTATCCCACGCAAAGCCACGAGATGTTGTTCGATGCCCACACCCGCGCCTTCACCGCACTGGGCGGCGTTCCCAGGCGCGGCATCTACGACAACATGAAGACCGCCGTGGACAAGGTCTGCAAGGGCAAGGGGCGTATCGTCAATACCCGGTTCTTCGCCATGACGGCGCATTACCTGTTCGACCCTGATTTCTGCAACGTGGCTTCAGGCTGGGAGAAAGGCGTGGTCGAGAAGAATGTCCAGGACTCCCGCCGTCGCGTCTGGATGGAGGCCAAAGAACACCGGTTCAGCACGTTTGATGAATTGAATGCCTGGCTGGAAGTCCGCTGCCGCGGCCTGTGGGCATCGATGGAGCATCCGGACTATGAGCACATCACCATCGCCGATGCGCTCGAACAGGAGCAAGCCTACCTGATGCCGATGCCAACGCCGTTCGATGGCTACGTCGAAGTGCTGGCCCGTGTTTCCAGCACGTGCCTGGTGAGCGTCCAGCGTAATCGATATTCCGTCCCGTGCCACTTGGCCAATCATCAAGTCGCCGTCCATCTTTATCCGGACCGGGTTGAGATGTTCGCCGAGAATACCTTCGTGGCCTGCCATCCGCGGCTACATCATCGTGACCAGACCAGTTACGACTGGCAGCATTACATTCCGCTCATTGAGCGCAAACCTGGTGCGCTACGCAACGGGGCGCCGTTCGGTGACATGCCGACGCCCTTTGCCATGCTCGCCGCCGCCTTGCGGCGTCGTGAACGACATCTGGGAGACCGGGTCATGGCCTCCGTACTGGCGACCGTCCCGACCCATGGCCTGGACGCTGTCATGACGGCAGTGGAACTGGTGCTGGAATCCGGTGTGCCGAGCATCGAGCATGTGTTGAATATGTTGGCACGACTCAAACAGGTAGCCGTGCCGGAACAGGTGGAAACCAGCTTGACGCTCACCGAGGAACCGCTGGCGAATACGGCACGTTACGACAGCTTGAATGCCCCACAGGGACTTCCTCTGGTCGCCGTGGAGGTGACCCATGTCTGACATCATCAGCCAACTCAAGGCACTCAAGCTGCACGGCATGGCGGACAGTTATGTCGAATTGAAGAACCAGGGCGCATCGGGTGCGACCGCATCACTGGAGTCGTCGGAATGGCTGCTGCGTCATCTGGTGGAGGCTGAATCTACCGATCGGGCCATCCGCTCCATCAGCTACCAGATGCATGTCGCCAGATTCCCGGTACACCGTAATCTGGCAGGCTTCGACTTCAGTCAGTCCAAGGTGGATGAGGCTCTGATCAGCCGTCTTGCCACCATGCAGTTCACCGATGCCGCACAGAACGTGGTGCTGGTCGGTGGCACCGGAACCGGTAAAACGCATCTGGCCACGGCCCTTGGTGTTGCCGGCATCCAGCATCACGGCAAACGGGTGCGTTTCTACTCCACGGTAGACCTGGTCAATACGCTGGAACGGGAAAAGGTCGCTGGCAAACAGGGCAAGCTGGCACTCAGCCTGATGCAGATGGATCTGGTGATTCTGGATGAGTTGGGCTATCTGCCATTCTCGCAGGCCGGCGGGGCCTTGCTGTTCCACCTGCTCTCCAAGCTGTATGAGCGAACCAGCGTCATCATCACGACCAACCTGACCTTCTCCGAGTGGAACAGTGTGTTCGGCGACGCCAAACTGACCACGGCATTGCTGGATCGACTGACGCATCATTGCCACATCGTCGAAACCGGCAACGATTCCTACCGGTTCAAGCAGAGCAGCGCTACCGCCAAGGATAGGATCAAGATCAGGGAGAAGGAAAAACGATCAGCACTGCTGGAAGAAACAGAACCGTTCTGATCAACATCAACCACGAAAACAGGAGAACACCACCACTTCAGTCTGGTCGACTTACCCACAGTGATGTAGTACGCTACTTCGCTATATCGCCTGGTCAAAATTCAACCGGCACAGTTGGTCAGTTTTAAACCGGCACCGACAGCTATACGGTTACATTGTTCAGAAAAAAATCCGGCAGACTTTCGATCACGTCAACCACCATCGCTGGGATGAGGCGACGGAAGCGCTCGCGCCGCATGTCCATCATCGCGTTTCCGGCACCCACGCGCTGGGTGGCGAGCGCCACGACAAAGCAGCCCTGCGCCGCTGGTTTGAGCGCCTCGGTCGCGTTCAGCCCAATCTCCATATCAAGGTCAACAATGTCTGGGTAATGGGTTGGCCGTGGCATGCCACCGTATTTGTCCAGTGGGACGGCACTGCGACGCTGCTTAACGGGGACGCGTACGTCAACCGCGGTTTGCACGTGTTCACCCTGCGATGGGGCAGAGTCTATGCACTCGAGGAATTTCAAGATTCACAAGCAGCGGCCCATGCTCTTGCCGCCCAAGCGGCAGCCGGCCTCAAAGAAGCTGTCGCCGAACAAATTGTGACCTAGCAGAAGCGCAGTCAGATGCCGGTCTCTTTAGCATGCTCGTAGCGCAGGCCTGCGGTTGCGATACACGCTAGCAGAGAGTGGTTGATCTTGCTACGGGCGGGGGCCAAAACTCGGTATCGTCTGGTGTAAAACATGGGCCATTGTTTGACTTTTACCTTTGGCCAGTCACACGCAGTTGTGATGTGAGTAAGAAACCTCAAAGAATGTTCTGGCATCTATGGGCGTTGACGATTCCATAACGGCCGTAGATGCATCTGAATCCAAACGGCAGCAATGGCTGAAAAGCAGAAGGCTTCTGTTTGCCCTGGATGACCGTAATGTCTGCACTTCAGACTACCGTGAACGGCAGCTTCAGGTCATCTAATTCGGGTTAAATCACGATTGCTCCAAATCAATGTAATTGATGCAAATCCAGCCGGCGTAGTTTAGGGGCCAGTCTGGCGGTGGTTGCCACCACCGCCAGCGTCATCGCCCCGCCGAAAATCACCGAGGGCACCAGCCCCATGAGCCGCGCCGCAAGGCCGGATTCGAACGCGCCCAGTTCGTTGGACGAACCGATGAAGATGCCGTTGATGGCCGAAACCCGGCCGCGCATTTCGTCCGGGGTGGCCAGTTGCATGATGGTGGTGCGCATCACGATCGAGACGCCGTCGAACGCGCCGGACAACAGCAGGAACATGCCGGCGACCCAGAAATAGGGGCTCAAGGCGAAGCCGATGATGCACAGGCCGAAGCCGGCCACTGCGCTCAGCAGCCAGCGCCCGGCATGCCGGTCTATGGGGTGGCGCGCCAGGATCAGCCCGGTACACAGCGCCCCTAGTGCCGGCGCGGAGCGCAATATGCCCAGGCCTTCAGGACCGTAGTGAAAAACGTCATGGATGAATGCCGGCAGCATCGCTGCGGCACCGCCGAAAAACACCGCGAACATGTCCAGTGTTTGCGCCCCGAGCACGATCTGGTTGCTGTAAACGAAGCGCAGCCCCTGCGCGATGCTGGTGAATACAGGCACGCTTTCCGCCGCTGGCGGCTCTTTCACTTTCAGCAACAGCAAGGCCATGCCCGCCCCTAGAAAGAGCATGGCGGCGACCGAGTAGGCAGCGGACTTGCCGGCCCAGCCGACGAGAATACCGCCCACCGCGGGACCAAGCACGAAGCCGAACTGGAATGCCGAGCTGCCGATCCCCGCGGCACGGGCGTATTGCTCGCGCCGCAAAATCAGGGCGAACAGGGCGCTGTAAGTCGGCGCGACAAACGCGCGCGCTAGGCCGGTAACGGCGATGGAGCCGTAAATCCATAAGGCCGGATCGCCGGACAGCCAACCGGCAGAGACCGCCAGCAGGGTCAGCGCGTTGAAACACAGCATCGTCGCCGAGAGCACGCCGAACATGCGCCGCGAATGGTGATCCACCGCATAGCCGGCGAACAGGGCGCAGCTGAAATAGGGGATCACCTCGGCCAAGCCGACCAAGCCCAGCGCCAGCGGATCGCGAGTCAGTTCGAAGATGTGCCAGCCGACCACGACGGCGATGATCTGGTAAGCGAGCACCATCTGGACACGGAAGGCGAGCAACTGCAGAAAGGCACGGTTGGGGCGGGAAAAAAGCTGGGACAGGGTCACGCAACGTCCTGCGAGATTAATTCCGCATAGCCCGTCCGGTAGTCCGGGTAGCGCAAGCGAAACCCGCTTGCCAGCATGCGGGCGTTGCTCAGGCGTTTGCCGCTGGCCGGCGGCGAGCTGGGCTGATTGGCTTCATGGCCCATGCGGTCAGCCAGCCAGCGCAGCACCTCGTGCTGCGGAGCCGGGCAGTTGTCTGTGACGATGTAGCAATCTTCGACCGTTAACCCGCTCAGGATGCGCTGGACCAGAAATGCGACGAAGGCCGCAGCATCGTCGCGATGGATGCGGTTGGTCCAGGCATTTTGCTGCGGCCAGCGTGCCGGATCGGCGGCGAGGCCCAACAGATAGCGGCGCCCGGGACCATAGATGCCGGACAACCTTAGAACGGTATGTCCGCAGGGGGGGGCGTCGAGCAGCGACTCGGCTTCGAGCAGCCGCTGCCCGCCGAAATCGGAGGGCAGCGCCGTCACCGATTCGGTCAACGGCGTATCGCTCGTCTGACCGTAGACCCGGGTGCTGGAGACGAAAAACACATGGCGGAGAGTATTGGTCGGTTCAAGCGCAGCCAGCACATGACGCAGGCCTTCGACGTAATGGGCGCGGTAGCTGTCGTCGCTTTGTTCGGCAGCGGCGACACAGTAGACCAGGATTTGCGGATCGATTGCGCCTAGGCCCGCGAGGGTGTCAGGACGGGTCACATCGCCAGTCAGCACGATAACGCCATCAGTAAGCGCACGCTGACTTCGGCGCAGGCCGAAGACCGGCATGCCTACGGTCGCCAACTGCTGCCCGATCGAACTCCCCAGGTCGCCGTAACCGACGATGAGCACAGACGGCGCTTGCTGCAGCAATGGCGGGGTGGCTGGCATGCTCACTGACAGAAAGCGGCGGTCAGGACTGCAGTCATGTAGCTGTGATCGAGCACGCCTGCGCTTTCCCTGATGCTGTGCATCGCCCACATCGGCGAACCGACGTCGATGCTGGGCATGCCCAGGCGTGCCGAGACGATCGGGCCTATGGTGCTGCCGCAGCCCAGGTCGGTACGGTGAGCGTATTGCTGGCAGGGCACGCCGGCTTTTTCGCACAGCAGCATGAAGCGCGCAGCCGTGTCGGCGCCGGTGCTGTAGCGCTGGTTGGCGTTGGACTTGATCACCGGGCCGGCGTTAACCAGGACCTTATGATTGGGCTCGTAGGCTGCCGGAAAATTGGGGTGGTAGGCGTGCGCCATGTCGGCGCTGACGAAGAAACTGTTCGCCGTCGCACGGTGCCGTGCCTCTTCGTCCATGCCCAAGGCCGATCCGATGCGGCCGATGACGTCGGAAACAAAGCTGCCAGCGGCGCCAGCGGCACTGCCGCTGCCGACTTCCTCGTGGTCGAACAGTGCGCACATGGCGGTGGCTGCGGGGTGTTCGCTTGCCACCAGCGCCGTCAATGCGGCGTGACAGGAAGCCAGGTTATCCAGTTGGCTGTCGGCGATGAATTCCTGTTGCGCGCCCCAGAACGTGCCTCGCTGCGTGTCGTAGAGATTGAATTCGGAATTCAGGATGTCCTGTTGCGCCACGCCGAGCGACGCGGCGACATGGCCCATGAACTGGCTGTCGGCATCCATGCCCTGTTGCAGCATGCCGAGCAGCAGCGGCAACTCGTTCTGCTTGTGCAGTTTCAATCCCTGCTCGTTGACTTCGCGGTTCATGTGGATGGCGAGATTGGGCAGCCGTACCAGCGGCGCATCGAACCGCAGCAAGCGGGTTTCGAAACCGTGCGCGCTACGCACGTTGACCCGCCCGGCCAGACTCAGGTCGCGGTCGGCAAAGGTGGCCAGGATCGGCCCGCCATAGATTTCCACGCCCAGCCGGACGTGGCCTTCGCAAGCATGCGCGGCCCGCGGCTTGAGGCGCAGGCCGGGCGAGTCGGTATGCGCGCCGACGATGCGGAAGCCGCTCTCCGCCAGCGGTTGCTGCCCGAGCACGAACGCGATCAGCGAAGAACCGCCACGCACGACGAAATAACGTCCTCCCGCCTGCAACTGCCAGCGTGCCGACTCTTCGAGCCGGCTGTATCCCTGTGCCAGCAGCAGTTGTTCGGTGGTCGCGACGGCATGCCAGGGGCTGGGGCTGGCGTCGATGAAATTCAGCAAATCCTGGGCATGCGTTTTCTGTTCGGCAGTAATGGCCATGGGGCTATCCATCAATTCGGGGAATGCCACAGGATACTGAAAGCGGGTGGAAGCTGCCAGAGGAATGCGGTTGAAAGGTAGAATACCGGGGTTAGTGCCGTGAATAAGGCAGTAAGCCTGGCGTCGATTTTTTCACGCCTGGCCGATGAGCCGTCGTTGACCTGGTGCGACTCTGCCGATATAGATCAGGCGCACTAACTTTCTCTTTTTTCTGGAAGTTCGATGTTCCGCTGGTTTGAAAAACTGCTGAATCCATTCCCAGATGCCGTGATCGCGCCGCCGGCCAAGGGCTTCTGGGCGTTTGCCTGGTCGTGCACCCGGGGGCTGCGCTGGCCGATGCTGGCGATGACGCTGCTGACTGCGGCCATCGGTGCCTTCGAGGCGCTGCTGTTCGGCATGCTGGGCAAGGTGGTGGATTGGCTGGGCCAGGTGCCGCCGGCATTGCTGTGGACGCAGGAGCGCGGCCATCTGCTGCTGGTAGTCGGCATCCTGATCGGCAGCGTGGGGCTGGTTGCGCTGCAGACCATGTTCAAGCACCAGACCCTTGCCGGCAACTTCCCCATGCGCATGCGCTGGAATTTCCACCGGCTGATGCTTTCCCAGAGCATGGGTTTTTACCAGGACGAATTTGCCGGGCGCATTGCGGCCAAGGTGATGCAGACCGCACTGGCGGTACGCGACATGTGGTTCATCCTTGCCGAAGTCATGGTGTTCGTGATTATCTACTTCGTGACCCTGCTGGCCGTGGTCGAGAGTTTTGACCCGTGGCTGATGCTGCCTTTCTTTAGCTGGGTGGTGCTGTACGCGGGTGCGCTCGGCTACTTTGTGCCGCGCCTGAGCCGCGTGTCGCAAAACCAGGCCGATGCCCGCTCCATGATGACGGGGCGCATCACCGACGCCTATACCAATATTGCCACCGTCAAGCTGTTTTCTCATGCCGGACGTGAGGCCGGCTATGCCAGATCCGCCATGCAGGAATTCATCACCACCGTGCATCGCCAGATGCGCATGGTCAGCACGGTGGAGATACTCAACCATGTGCTGATCATGGCGCTCATCATCTCCAGTGCAGGCATCGCACTGTGGCTGTGGAGCCGCGGGCAGGTGGGGCTGGGTGCGGTGGCGGCGGTAACGGCCATGGTGCTGCGGCTGCACGGCATGTCGCACTGGATCATGTGGGAAATGACCTCGCTGTTCGAGCACGTCGGTACCGTGCAGGACGGCATCAACACGCTTTCGGCCATGCAATTGGTCACTGACCGGGCCGACGCCAAACCGTTGACCGTAAGCCACGGCGAAATCCGCTTCGAGGATGTCGGCTTCGCCTACGGCGGGCAACGCAAGGTCATCGACCAATTATCCCTGCACATCCGGCCGGGCGAAAAAGTCGGCCTGGTGGGCCGCTCCGGCGCGGGCAAATCCACCATCGTCAACCTGCTGCTGCGCTTTTACGACGTCGAAGCCGGGCATGTATTCATCGACGGCCAGGACATCGCGAACGTCACGCAAAACAGCCTGCGCGAGCACATCGGCATGGTCACGCAGGACACCTCGCTGCTGCACCGCTCGGTGAGGGAAAACATCCTCTACGGCCGTCCCGATGCCACCGAAGCCGACATGGTCGAAGCCGCTACCCGCGCCGAAGTGCATGAGTTCGTAACCGGCTTGTGCGATCCCGTGGGCCGCACCGGTTTCGAAGCCCATGTCGGCGAGCGCGGCGTCAAACTCTCTGGCGGCCAGCGCCAGCGCATCGCCATTGCCCGCGTGATGCTGAAGGACGCCCCCATCCTGCTGCTCGACGAAGCCACCAGCGCACTGGATTCGGAAGTCGAAGCGGCGATCCAGAGCAGCTTGTACCGCCTCATGGAAGGCAAAACCGTCGTTGCCATCGCGCACCGGCTGTCGACCATTGCCGCGATGGACCGGCTCATCGTGCTGGACCAGGGCCGTATTATCGAAGAAGGCAGCCATGCCACCCTGCTGGCGAAAGGTGGCTTGTACGCCAAGCTGTGGGCGCATCAGAGCGGGGGATTCCTGGTGGACGACGAGGTGCCAGAACAGCCGAGCTTTGCTTGATTAACGCGGTTGTCCAAGCCTGATCTGCCTTGCTGGTTCTGGCAAATCTGCTAACTAAAATTTTTGGGGCGTAGGATGGGCGGGAATCTGCCCACGCTACTTGGCTGGTTCGCCAAGATGTGATTGCTCAAGCTCCCCCTGGCTTTGTGTTATCCTATTGCCAACCATCCGCAATCTGCGTATATTTAGCCCATGAAAGCCCTGTTCATTGAATTGCCGGCATTCGCCAAATACCGCGCCGACTATCTGGATGACAAAGGATTTTCCGCGTTGCAGCAATTCATGCTGAAGAACCCAGAAGCCGGTGATGTGATCGAAGGTACGGGCGGCCTGCGCAAGCTACGCCATGGCGATTCACGACGCGGCAAAGGCAAGCGTGGCGGGTTGAGGGTGATTTACTACTGGTGGGATGGTGGCCGGCAATTCTGGCTATTCACCCTCTATGGCAAGGATGAAATGGAAGACTTGAATGCCGATGAAAAGAAGGCGCTCAAGGCGATGTTGAAAACAGAACTGGAGGCTAGACGATGAAAAAGAGAAACTTGTTTGCGGAGATTACCGAGGGCTTAGCTGCTCTGGCGGACGAACGCACCGGCAAACAGACGCTGCGCACGCACAGGGTCGAACTCCAGCCGGCACCAGAAGTTACAGCGGAGGAGCTGGTGATGTTGCGTGAACGCCTCCACCTGTCGCGCCCGGTATTTGCCAGCTACCTGCGCACCAATCCGAGGACGTTGGAAAACTGGGAGCAGGGAAGAGCCAAGCCGAATGCCCAGGCCGCGCTGCTGATTCGCCTGGTTGAGAAATTTCCGGATACGGTTGATCGACTGGCAGCGGTTTGAGGCAGCATCAGAACAAGCGTGTTCAGCCCCGATAGGTTTTCCACGGAGCGCCGGGATTCCCTTCCAGACAGGCTGCCTAGGGGGATTAAACCGTGATCTATCCCTTAATTGCCCATACCAAGCCTTGCTCTATGCATTCAAGTCCCAACGCCGTTTATAGTTGACTGGCAAAAGCCGCCTCAAAGGAGGCTGCTCATAGCTTCAACCAAGTCTTCTTAAGGAAGCCCTGAACAAGCCATCGTTCGGAGCTTCGTGTTTTGCAAATTGCCATTCTTGGCCGGATTTTTGTCTGAATCCGACCAGAAACAGCGGATTATCTTCCCAATCACCGGGCTTCC
>Ga0172367_10007262_pt1 | contig 12752 bp, 11 predicted proteins | sample Lak10m_FD_114542 | JGI IMG/M metagenome (GOLD analysis project Ga0172367, IMG submission 114542) | Freshwater microbial communities from Kabuno Bay, South-Kivu, Congo - kab_022012_10m | ecosystem: Environmental > Aquatic > Freshwater > Lake | place: Democratic Republic of the Congo: South-Kivu...
CAGGCTCGCGCGGCGTGGCGCTTCAGGTCACTAGCCAGTCGATCATCCTGACCAGAAGAGGCAAACGCATCGATGACGCTCCGTTAGGCACCATTACCGACATAGCGGTACACCGTGGGGCGATCTGGGCCAGGGTCCAGATTAAAGCGGCCAACAGTACTCTGTCCTGCCGCGGCGTTTCATACACGCAAGCCCAAGCGTTTGCAGCGGCGCTTCGTGTGTCGATGGGCGCGGCGCTTTTGGAAGCGCATCGGACCAATCAAACCATCGTCAAACGGCTCGTGGCACGTGTGCGACTGTTGTTCGATCAGCCAAAATATTTGGCAAATCGAGATCTTGAACTGTTGAAAGCCTCCGTTTCTGCAGAGGAGCGAGAAGCACTTCAGAAAGCCCACGACTTCGTCACCAACACCTTAATGCCCCCCGACGGATTGCCGGCCGATAGCTTCGATGAGCTTGCGCTCGTCGCCGACTGCTTATCAGCCGACAGTAATCAAGTCCGCGTAAGGAATCAGCGTTTTGTGAGCGCTGAAATTGCCAAGAATGGCCACTTCTTTGACTCCGTCGAGAGCACGCCACTCACCCAGCAGCAGCGGGTTGCTTCCGTCGTCATGGAAGACCGAAACCTTCTCGTGGCGGCGGCTGGCTCGGGGAAAACTTCTACGATTGTGGGCAAGATTGGCTACGCCCTATCGACTGGCCAGTACACCCCGGATGATATTCTTCTGTTGGCCTTCAATGCCGATGCTGCAAAAGAGCTCGACGATCGAGCCAACAAACAGCTGCGGGCCCTGTTACCAGACGGGAAGCGCATCAAGGCCAGGACATTCCATGCGCTTGGTCTAGAAATCATCGGCACCGCGAAAGGTCGAAAGCCATCAGTCGCGGCTTTTGCGGCCGGCGATGAGCTCTCTGACTCTGTCCTCATTGAGCAGCTCCTCGCAGAGCTATTGGCCCAGGATCCAGGCTTTGCCGTCAATTGGCTTATGTTTCGTGCAGTGTGCTTCAAAGCGGCTGAGGACCCGGTCGAATTCGAGACGACCGCGGAGTGGGAGCAATACGTTCGAATTCACGGTGACTACCGCGACGGCAAGCGTGGCTTCCTCACGATGGCCGGGGAAGTGGTCAAGTCTCAAGGTGAGCTCGCCATAGCCAATTGGCTCTACTTACAAGGCGTCGAATATGAGTACGAACGTCCGTACGAGTACGACACGGCGACCGTGCAACATCGGCAATATCAGCCGGACTTTTATCTGCCAGCGATCGAGACTTATCTAGAGCACTATGCGTTGGATAGAAACGGCAACGTGCCGGCAGCATTTGGCGAGAAGTACGCACAGGCGATGGCATGGAAGCAGCAGCTGCACGCCGACAAGGCGACTCAGCTGATTACCACTACGTTTGGCGACTTTGTTTCAGGGGAGTTGTTCCCAAAACTAGAAGCAGAGCTTGAACGTCGCGGCCAGACGTTCGCCCCCAGGCCAATTGACGATGTCCTGAAAAGTCTCAATGAACTCCAGAAGACAGACTACGGTTCATTTCTTCGGACGTTCATAAAGCAAGCAAAGTCAAACGAAGTAGACGATGCGACGTTGTTTAGCCGGGCTGGTAGCCATCGGCAACGCTTCCGCGCGTGGGTATTTGCGCGGGCCTTTGTAAAGATTATGGCCGCCTACCAACAGAAACTGAGTCGAGCAGGGGAGATCGACTTTGAGGACATGATCGTTCGAGCCACTGGCGAGGTGAACGCAGGCCACTTCCGTCATCCTTACAAACTGATTTTAGTCGACGAATTCCAAGATATCTCCCAGGGCCGAGGCACGCTGGTGAAGGCGCTTCTTGCTCAAGCGCCAGATTGCAAATTGTTCGCGGTAGGTGACGACTGGCAGTCGATCTATAGGTTCGCTGGGTCAGATATCGAAGTGTTTACAGGCTTCTCGGAGCACTTTGGCGTCACAGCTGTAAATTTTCTGACCCAGACCTTCAGATCCAACAAAGGCATCACGAACGTAGCGTCCAACTTCATACGGAAGAACCCCTGCCAGTTGGGGAAGCGTGTGGTTGCGACCGACAAGACTGAAAGAGGTGTCGTCGTCGTTCGTCGCTACGACAATTTGGAGGCGATGAGCGAGGAATGCGAAGCATGCCTCGTGGAAATTGCCTCGAACCTGAAAGGCCAGTCTCGGAAGGCAACAGTATTCATCCTGGGGCGATATCGGCATCAGAGGCCGGCGAAATTGCCGGAGTGGCAGGCGCGCTTTAGGTCGTCGTTGAGTTTGTCGTTTAGGACGGTTCATTCGTCCAAGGGACTCCAGGCGGATCACGTAATCATTCTGGGATTGAGCGCTGGACGATACGCCTTCCCCTCCGAGATTAGCGATGATCCTTTGTTTCAGTTAGTCATGCCGGAGCCGGAACTTTTCGTAAATGCAGAGGAGCGTCGCCTGTTCTATGTGGCAATGACGCGAGCCCGGCACACACTTTACCTTTTAGGCAGCAGTCACTCTCCATCCCTATTCCTCACTGAGATCGTCGAGAAGGCGGACTTGAATGTTCTTCGGTTTGAACAAGTGCATGACGCGGACTTAGGAGAGAGCAAGAAAGCAGGTCTGCAGACCTGCCCCAGTTGTCGCCGTGGAAAGCTCCGAGTTCGCCGTGGAAAGTTCGGTGAGTTCTTGGGATGCTCAAATTATCCGGGCTGCGAGTACACCCGGAATGTTGCTGCCGGAAGCCGACAGTAGACCATGAGCAAGTAGCCCGACGGATACCCAGTAGTGTCGCTCCAGAGCCGTGTTACTCCATTTGGCGCTGTCGTGTTCGCGACTGCTCGTGGGACTCTCATGGGAAACTGGGGTTGTCTGCACAACGACAGGCGAGAGCTTACCGGTCGACAGTGAACCACAAAGTCGTGGGTCACTTGCCTGCTGTCATTTGGTGACCGGCGCCGAGTACTCATGCGACCCGGCTACTGCACGGAGCTCTTCTTCCTTGATGAGGCAACTGCGCTGGCGGCGGGGCATCGCCCATGCGCGGAATGTCGCCGGCCGGCATTCCGTGATTTTATCAGCTGTTGGGCCGCTACAGGCGGCGCTACGCCGGGCACAAAGGCCGCCGAATTGGATAAGGCTATTCATGCAGAACGAGTCGACAGGCAGCGCGGTAAGATTACTTATACTGCGGCGTTCTCTGAATTGCCTGATGGAATACTGATCGCGCTAGAAGACCAGCCTCTGCTGAAATGGAAGGGCGTTGCTCGGCGTGGTCCGTTGCGGGGTATGAAGCGCCAATTGCACTGTCGCCGAACAGCGAAGTCACCGTCCTCACTCCACGCCCAATCGTTGAAATCGTGCGCGCTGGTTACGGACTAGACATCCATCCAAGTGCCTTAGCTGAACTCTGACATTGCTTTTCTATGATCTTCCTGCACTTGGAGAAGTACTCGCCCATACGCTCGCTGAAAGTCTTCCACTTTCCTTCTTGCGTCCCTCAGCAACAGATCGAACATGCCACCGTCTGTATCTCCTTCCAGCAGCATAGATTCGAGAATTCGTAATCCGTCGCCCATCGAATCTGCGAGCGTGTGACGATCGCCGAGTGCGCGTGTCGGTTCGCACCAGGTGTCCACAATCGTTTGGGCTGTCTGTGGGGTCAGTAGTGAGTAATGGATTTCAAGCTCACTGTTCTGTTTGGGGTAACGACGGTCACTCCGGGATAGAGCAGTTTCGCCACGTTCCACGTCGTCGGCCGTCAATTGAGGGGACAACCAAACCCAAAGTGTTCGCTCAGGGAGTTCCAGTTCACCACTCAAGGGGCCTGCATATATCTCTCCCTCGTCAGCTTCCGCCCAGTCTTTGCAATCATGATATGATTCGAAGAACCCGGGAGCGTCCGGGAAGCCACCTACAGGCCAGAATGGAATATTTTCATGGGTCTTCGCGTCGCGCATGACCGGAAAATGCCGAACCTCGAGGGCCGGAGCGATCGTGCCGTCATAGGCGTTGACGGCGATGGCAAGCCCAAACTCCCGCATATAGTTCACCTCGACAATCCGACCTGCAGTCTGCTCGTCACGGAATTCCGAGTGAGGCACTAGGCGCGCCCGGAAACTGAACCGGGAGTACTTTCCGAAGGAAACGTAAGGTAGCGGCAAGCCGTTGATGAATGGCCTGTCACTCAATTCTTCGGAAAGTTCGTTGTCAAAACGCGCAATTGGAGCAACCCAGTCATTGTCGTCCGCTTCGTCGACCGGTGCCGTAAGAAACCTGCCATCCTTGAAGCGATGCTGCACCCAGCCTTGGTTCCAATCGGCGAAGTATCTCTTCAGATCGACTTCCGTGGCGATCTTTGCACATGCCGCATTCGCTAGCTCCAGCAGAGACGCGATGGGGTCGGGTGTATCCGCATTGGGTGTGACGGTTGGAGGGGCAATACTGGTGCCCTTCAATAAGTCTGGCAGAAGATCGTAGCGCCCCATACCGACGAGGTCGGCGGCTCTTTCCGCGATCTTCAACCATCTATCACCACGTTGAGTCAGCTTCTTAGTTCTCTCGGTCCGAGCTACCTCGCTCAGTGTCGGAGAGATTTCGTAGTTCCACGACTTTTTCTGAGCGCTATCAGTTGAACCCGGGTTTCGAAGTACTTCGTAGACTTTTTCTTTGGAACTAAGCCCGTGGCCGTGCTTGAGGTCTTTGAGAATTGCATGCCAGTTCGAAGCAACTTGCACGCGATCGAACGCCGCAAGTCTCGTTTTCTCAAGAGTCTCCGCAAGCCGCTTGAGGGCCCGAGCCTTTGGCGCATCGATGGCGAGTTCAGGGCGACGTGGCTTCGGTTGACGGGACCGGTTGAACGAAATGACTGTGCCCATGGGCTTCACCCCTTCACCCTACTCGACGCTACCAGCGACGATAGCGGCGCCCCCTTGTTCCCGACTGCACCTTGCCGACCGTCACAATGGTGCCGTCGGGGCTGATCACTAGAAAATGCCTGCCGAGAACTTCGAGTTCGCCGACACTCGCACCGTCTCCTCGCAACTCGACGACTCGCCTCCGGCTCAAGGTGAGGGCATGACATCCGCCACCCACTGGATGCACTACGTCGGCCTCGTTGAAGAGGCTGTCGACGACCCATTGCCTCACGCCGCGCTGCTGAGCGCGGATCGCTGCATGCTTTGAAAGCATGTAATCCCGAGAGTCTGCTTGTTCGCCCATGGTGGTCCCAGCTCCTAAACTTGGGGGCACCTTGGCGGTGGCAGGTGTTTGCTTCTATCGCAATAATACGAATTATTTTACGATGAAAAGAGGACAAACAATACGAATATTTTGGCGAAATTTTACGAATAGCTGGTTCACTCGAAACTCGGACATTTTTTGTACTGAGTACTTTTCGTTGACCGGGGCATGCCGGCATCAAACAACGGCCCCATGAATGCCGGCACACCCCTCCTTCATGTGCTGGCACCTTTGCCGCACATGCGGCTGGAGTATGGTTTCCAGCCTGGCGGACTCAGACCGGGGTCGCCGTCTTCTCCGCCACCGCACTCGATCCGCCTCACCGTGCGGCGTCTCCTGCGGTCCCCGCGCTTAATGGGTCCGGGTCCCCGCGGACAGGTTTGCTGTCCGGATTCAGGCGGCCGTCGCCTGTCGTTCCGCGATCTGAATGAATTCCGAAGCGATCTCCGGGTGATGTTTGTGCAGATATTTGGCAATCCGTGGGTTGCCTACCATTCGGGTGAGGTAGCCGCGTACTAAGACGAGATCGAGATGGTCGGCTGCATAGCTGTCTTCGATTAATCGAAATTCCCGATCGAGGCTCGCTGACTCCCGCTGCATGAGAGCAAGCTGTTCTTCTGTGACACCTTTGGGCTTGGGGCGTCGCTTGCCCGGTGCGAGTTGTGCTTCGGGCGTAGCGGCTAGCAGCGTGCGTGCGTAGCTGATCGTAAACTTGTTCATCGCGACCATCAGCTCAGCCGCCTCTACCTGGCGTTCCGGCTGCATCTTTCTCAATGCGTCAAAGCTGCTTATCGAAATGTGCTTGTCTTCGAGCAATGCGGCAGCTTCGGTGCAAATCCCATCGAGCAGGCGACGCTTGCGGCGAATGTGGTCAGGGTTGACGTTTAAGACTGCAGCAAGTCGATCTTCTGAAACCCCGCGTTCAATAGCCTTCAGAATCATCTTGTGCTCTTGAATGATCGCTAGCCGGTTGATTCGGTTGTTGTAGGTGTAGGCCTCGTCGTGGGTGGCAATTAGGCACAGCGCGTCGGCCTCGCCTAACTCCTTCAAGACCTCAAGGCGTAGATGGCCGTCAAGGACGATGAACTTGCCCTTGGTCGCTCGATCCGCTGCGACGACCAGCGGCTCGACCATTCCAATTTCACGCACAGATGCGCGAATCTGAGAGTACTTGCGTGTGCGACGGACGGCGTCGGTGACTGGCCGCAGTGGGTTGAGGTCGGCCACCGCGATTCGCTCAGTAGCACCCGAAAATGCTGTGGAAACCCGCGACTGGATCATCGTATCGGGCATGTCACGCACCTTGTATCCGAACAGCTAGATTGCGTGGCAGCGTATCCAGTTCCTCAGCACGTAAGAGTGTCAGGAGCTCTTCGTCTGCAAAAAGCGTCTTAAGTGCTTGAACCACAAACATCAGCCGCTCTCTCGCGACCTCTGCTTTTCGGACGAGATGCCGCTTTCTCTCGACATCCTGCTTGTAAGTTCTGATCAGAGTGCTGGGAGAGAGTTTACTGCTCCCCTTGTGCCCGCCTGGCCCGAAGCTTTTGCCTCGTCGCCGGCGCTGCTCGACCAAATGCTGGGCTACGGTCAGTTTCTTACCCTTCAGTTCACCACTCTCATATGCTTGGTGAAGGGCTTCTTGGACTTCGCCATCCTCTGAGGTTGCAATTTGAATGGCCACACTCACGGGAATAGCACCGGACTCGACTGCGGTGAGAAGCCGGTGTTCGCCATTCTCAAGTAGGTGAATCACGCCTCGTACATATTCGACCGTGAGATCCGTTTTTTCTGCGATTTGTTCTTCGGAATGGCCTCGCCGCTTCATGCCCTCGATGTCGTGCAGTAGGTCGATCGCCCGATGCTGCCGACGGGCGATGTTCTCGACCAAACTCATCACAAGGCCGTCCTCTTCGGTCGCCTCCACAATGATTGCAGGAATTTCGGTCTGTCCCAGCTGGCGATAGGCCTCCAGGCGGCCTTGACCACACACTAGGTCGAAATGATCTCCGGACCCGTTAGTCTTACGAATGACGGTAATCGGTCTCTTAAGACCAATCTGACCAATATTGCGCACAATGCCTTCGAACGCCTTCCGATTGCGTGCTCGGGGATTGATCACCGTGATCTTTTCAAGTGGCACCTGCACGATACGGGAGCCGGATTGCTTGGCCTTCATTGCAAATCACCTACTGGTACTCGCGCCGCCATCTCGTAGAGATGATCGAGGGTGTCGAAACGGAAGGAATCGAGAGCAAGTCCATTGTGTTCGCCAAGGCGAACTTGCGGAGTCGGAAGATCAACGCAGGGTAGGATGTAGTAGTCCTGGACGATCTGATTCTCGGGGTCCATCCGTAGGGCGACAATGACGTCCGGATGTAAGCTCGTATCAAACCGGACTTGCCAGCGTAGGCCGCCCGCTGCTGTCGCCTGGCAGCGAGCAATGCACACCGAAACGGTGAACTCGCCGTTCACGGTTAAAATGTGAGATTTGGCATCCTGTTCGACTTTGCCGCCGATCTTGGCGATCTCATCAATGGCCGACGTGACAATCTGCGGATGCAATTCACGAAGGACGCGATTGATCTCGACGTAGCGAAAGTCTCGGTCGGGAGTGAAGCCGACCAATTGATAGGCCCGACCAAGGCTGCCAAAGCGGGCGCTGTAAGTCGAGCTGGAGGGTAGATCGTCGGCTTCATCAATAATCAATCCGGAGAGATGTCCGCGAGACTTATAGAGGGTCCGTAGCCGGTCGATCATGTCCTCGTTCGAAATGCGTCGGGAGCGGCTTTGAATGATCGCCTGGGTGGCATCAAAGAGGTGCCGTTCCACGATGGGTTCGAACGCACCATTCGATCTAACCCACATTTCGGGATCGTTACGAACGCGAAGCTTCTTGAGCTTGTAGGAGATACGATTCCAAACGTTGTCGCCAACGTATTTGGGGTTAGTGAGAACCTGATGCACGCGACCGCGAGTCCACTTGCGACCGTCTTCAGTGGGAACCTTCCGGCCGTCGAGAAGCTCCGCTATGTCCTGTTCGAGCTTCCCTTCCTCTACGAAGGCTCGATACATCCAGCGGACCGTCTCGATTTCTACGGGCTCGCCCGGAACGAGAATGACGCGATCGGTCTGGATGCTTTTATGCTCACCTCGTCCGAGCACTCCCTTATGTGCGCCGCTTTGGTCCACGAGCATGCGCCGAAGCCCAAATCCTGCCGGACCCCCCTGTCGGTAGCCGATTTCGATCAGACGGCATTGGCCGGCAAAGACTTTGGCGGATAGCTCACGGCTATACTCGCCCGCCATCGCGCGTTTGACGCCCTTTACGATGGTCGAAACCGGACTGCCGTCGTTCTCAAACTGCTCGGCGCAGTACTGGACCGCTATCCCGGCTCGCCGGCAGATGTATTCGTAGTAGGCGCTCTCGTCTGCGTCCTGGAATCGACCCCAACGGCTCACGTCATAGACGAGAATGGTGGAGAAGTCGGCTCTCCCTGCCTGTACGTCTTCGATCAGTTGCTTGATCGCGTCTCGGCCATCCATGCGCAGGCCACTCTTACCCTCATCGGCATAGGTCCGTACGACTTCAAGACCTCGACGCTCCGCATATTGACGAATTGCGTCCGCTTGGTTCTCCGTGGAGTACCGCTGATGCTCCGTCGACATGCGGACGTATTGGGCGGCGCGGCCAAGGGACCTGGCCACGGCAATTCCTGAAGCGTTAGCATGACGGGCCTTCGCTGAGGCAACTCCGACTAGCGCTGCGGGCAGTGGGACCGCGCGTTCGGAGTGCCCGCCCGAACTTAGGCGAGATCCAGTACTCATTATTGACGCCCCATTAACGCAAGGACGCTAGCTGTGGAGGGGCATTATGTCTGTTCCGGCCAAGGGCAAAACTTTGCCTAAGATGGGCAAAGAATTGCCCATGAACCGTCGTCGTCCCTCGACAGGTTACGCGTCGGCGGTGGCAGAGGCGTTGACGGTCGAATTGAGTGGCTCCAATCGCGCAATCAAGACGGTGATGCGCTGGACAGGCGCCAGCGAACGAACAGCGAAAGGATGGCTTGCTGGAACGAATGGCCCGAGTGGTGAGCATCTCATCGCTCTACTCGGGAATTCTGACACGCTGCTGGCGAGATTTCTTAAACTGGCTGGCCGCGGCTCGCTTGTAGAGGCGGCGCACCTGCAGGTGCTCCGAAACACAATGGCGGAAGCCGTTGCGAGCCTCGATGCGCTACTTGTGGAGGGTGGAGTTGTTAGACAGGCTGCGCAACCGCTGTTAGATGATGGCGAAGCGCCTGGCTAAGAATGGAAAGCCGCCCCTGATGGGAGTCAGTCTTGTAGTCGCGGTGACGGACGACGACTGGTTCGAGATGCTTCGCATGCGTCCGGGCTTGTCCGAGGTCAACTTTTGGGCGCCGTCGGCAGCCAATTTCCGCGCTCTACAGCCCGGCGAGCTGTTCCTCTTCAAGCTGCATGCCCCTCGTAATGCAATCGTGGGAGGAGGAGTCTTCGCGTATGCGAATGCACTACCATGCTCGTTGGCATGGGCGGCGTTCGGCGAAGCGAACGGCGCTCAATCCCTGCAACAGATGCGAACCCGAATCGCGAAGTACCGGAGGTCTGACGCTGGCGATCGCAGTGACTTTGCCATTGGCTGTCGAATTCTGACGCAGCCATTCTTTCTTGAAGAGCCAGACTGGATCACTCCTCCGGCAAGCTGGTCGCCAAATATCGTTTCGTTCAAATCCTTCGACACAGGCGAGGCTGAAGGCTTGGCACTCTGGGAAGCGGTGAATGGGCGCTTGAATCGGCAGTTGGCCCAGTCAGGCCAAGCCGAGGCTCAACGATATGGGGTGCCTCAGCTTGTTCGACCCCGGCTGGGGCAGGGAGCCTTCCGCGTGTTGGTTACTGACGTTTATCGTCGTCGATGTGCCATTACTGGCGAGAAAACGCTCCCAGCCTTGGAGGCCGCCCATATCAGGCCGTATGGTGAGGGAGGCGAGCATGAAGCCCGAAATGGCATGCTGCTCCGCCGCGACATTCATAGCCTATTCGATGCGGGCTATGTGACGGTGTCCCCTGACTTGCGCTTTGCCGTAAGTCGTCGAATTCGTGAGGAGTTCGAGAATGGCAAACATTACTACGCTCTAGATGGGCAACGGGTAGAGCCTCCTGAGGATGTTGGGCAGCGGCCTGACCCCAGGGCGCTAACGTGGCACAACGAAAACTGCTTTCGCGGGTGAGGGCGGTGGCTGCGACCGACGACGATAGAGAAGCGCTGATGCGCGCCGCAGCCTTCGATCAGGTGCGAAGACTGATTGAGAGCCATGATCATCTGACCGCAGCAGAGCTCAGGCCCGGCTTCATGTTTGCGGGGGAGCGATTGCCGCTCATGAACCCTCAACGCGGTATCTTTAAGCCGCAGCAGATGCGGTTCTTGCTATCGATCAAAACAGTCTTCCCGAAGCCGGGAGGCAAGGTCTGGTACGATGACCAGAGAGACGTTCACCGGCAGATTTTCGAGGGCGACGAAACGATCGACTACGCCTTCATGGGCAAGGATTCTGACGCTGCCGACAACAGGTGGCTCCGAGAGGCGATGGAGAACCAGGTTCCGATCATCTACTTCCTTGGGATCGCGCCTGGTCGATACAAAGCGATGCTTCCTGCCTTTATTGCTGGATGGGATGCTACGACCTTGAAGGCAAGGGTAGCCTTCGGACTGCTTGAACAGGGTGTTCTTACGCCTCCAGAGACTAGTCTAGAGCGACGCTACGCCCTGCGAACCGTCAAACAGCGCCTGCACCAAGCGTCCTTTCGTGAGGCCGTCATCAGCGCCTACAACGGGCGCTGCGCGCTTTCTGGGTTGCCGGAGCCGGTCTTACTCGATGCCGCTCACATCGTAGCGGACAATGACGAGCGCTTTGGGCAGCCAATCGTGCCCAACGGCATACCATTGTCGAAGATCCATCATGCCGCGTTCGATGCACATTTGATCGGCATTGACCCGGACTTCCGCCTCCATGTTTCTGATCGGTTACTGAAGCAAAATGACGGTCCAATGCTCGAAGCGCTCAAGGGCCTCAACGGAGGCAAGATTCATCTGCCAAGTCGAGTCGTAGATAGACCTGACCGAGACCGTTTGGCGCAACGTTTCGAGCGTTTCAAATCGGCAGCTTGAGCTGTTCAGTGACCGGTGGCCGCGCAATGGCAGCAACCGATGACCACGTGGGACAATCCACTGATCTATCAGCTAAATCCCGAGAGTGGCGGGCACGAACCAACACTATATACCGCAGAGCTTGTTGCGAGCGTTCGGTAAGCAAGGGAAGGGCAAGGAAGTCCAAGTTGCGGTCTATACGCGACAAAAGAACTTTGTCACCAGTACGCGCGGCGCTGCGGCGCAACGCTATTTCTACTCTGAGCTATCGGCGGACAGCACACGCACTCTCGACGATCGCATCACCGAAGAATACGAGCCGCGCATTAATTTCATTCTGGCACAGCTGCATCAGCAGGCCATAGCGACACCAGTTGACGCTGCACAGGCAGCAGAGCTGATCGCGCATCTGTGTGTGCGCACCGCCCAGATGCGCGAATCATTTACGCATGGCACAAGCCAGCTGCTTTCGGGCGCGATCGAACTATTCAACGAGCCGGACACGCGCTGGAAGCTCATGGGTTTGGACAATCCTGAGCCCTCCGGCGTTGTTCTGGAGGAATTGAATAAGCTCTACGACCAAATGAATTTGGGGTCGATGGGGATTCCTCGACCATTGTTCCTCAAGCGAGGCTATGAGGAAATGAAGGCGCAGATTCGAAAGAATTCAGTGATCATGGCTCCCATCATGGAGCACGCCAAGACCCTAACAAAAGGATTGGCAGGCGTTGCCGCGGCGGGGCAGAAGCGCGCGTTGGCGGAGGAAGCCGCGCCGGAACAACGCATAGCGGCTCTGGCAACTCTGTCATGGAGTCTTCAAGACTTTGGCGATGATTTGATCTTGCCTGATTGTGTGGCCGTTGACGGGAGCACTCGCGAGGATTGTCGCGCATTCGTTTATCGGGCGAACGAGGAACTCAGGCACGTACTCATGCCCGTTTCGCGTCGCCGGCTTCTCGTCGGATCCCGAGGTATCCCCTCTGAAGTGACCGCAGGCCTCGCCAATTTGATGTTCGCAGTGTGCAGTTGGCAGTTTTTTATCGCGCACGACCGAGCGCCCGCTTCTGACGCGCTTGCGTTGCTAATCGGATCGGCAACTAAGACCTGGTTCGATGCCGAAATCAGCGCCGCGCTCGCGTCTCAACTTTCCTCTCGCTAGCTTGGGCGGCATGGAATGAATGGTCTACGATTCATGTGAGCAAGCAATGAATCGGGGTAGAAGGTCTACCCGAAACCCGTCCTCTCGGGGACGCCATCTCCATCTCTTCGCGACATAAGGGTCGTTGTCATGACGCAGGCCGGGTTCAGCATGCGGCCGCTCCTGGCCGGCCTGATGATCCTCGCTACCGTTCTGCTCCCGA
>Ga0172367_10007264_pt1 | contig 12751 bp, 7 predicted proteins | sample Lak10m_FD_114542 | JGI IMG/M metagenome (GOLD analysis project Ga0172367, IMG submission 114542) | Freshwater microbial communities from Kabuno Bay, South-Kivu, Congo - kab_022012_10m | ecosystem: Environmental > Aquatic > Freshwater > Lake | place: Democratic Republic of the Congo: South-Kivu...
ACCACCACCCAGATCGGCGGCCTGACCTCGACCCAGATAGCCGCGCTGACCATCACCCAGGTGGCCGGACTTGAGACGACCGACGTGGCCGCTCTCAACACCACGCAGGCCCGGGCCCTGACCACCACACAGCTCGCGGCTTTGACCACCACGCAAGTGGTGGCAATGGAGACCACGGACCTTGCCTCTTTGACCACCACCCAGATCAGGGGGTTGGAGACGACAGATGTTGAAGCCCTGACCACCACGCTGGTCGGCGGCTTGACCACCACCCAGATCTCCGTGCTGACCACCACGCAGGTGGCCGGTCTGAATTCCACCAACGTGGCGGCTCTGAGTTCCACGCAGGCGCGGGCTTTGACCACCAGTCAGCTTTCAGTTTTGAGCACGACTCAGGTTCTCGGACTCGAGATGACCGACATCGCTGCCCTCACCACAACGCAAGTGAAGGGCCTGACCTACACCAGCATCGCCGTATTGACGACGACGCAGATCGGCGGCCTGACTTCAACTCAGGTCAATGCTCTGAGCACCACGCAGGTGGGCGGGCTGACTTCCACCCAGGTGTTCGGCCTCACCACCACTCAGGTGGGCGGGCTGACCTCCACCCAGGTGTATAGCCTGACGACCACCCAGGTGGTCGGCCTGAACACCACCGATGTCGCGGCCCTCAACACCACCCAGGTCCGGGCCCTCACCATAACCCAGGTAGCCAGTCTCAGCACAACCCAGGTGCTGGCGTTGGAGACCACGGACATCGCCGCCTTGACGACCACCCAGGTTGCCGGGGTGGAGACCACCGACATTAACGTCCTGACCACCACTCAGCTCAGCGGCCTGACCTCGACTCAGGCCTATGGTCTGAGCACGACCCAGATCGGCGCTTTGAACGCGACCCACATCGCCGGCCTGACCACCACTCAGGTCAAGGCGCTGACCAGCACACAGGCCGCCGGCCTCAACACCACACAGGTGCTGGGCCTGGAGACCACGGACCTCGCGGCGCTGACCACGACAGCGGTGCGGGGAATAACCTCCACCGGCGTTAATGCCCTCACCACCACGTTGCTGGTCGGCCTGACCTCGAGCCAGGCGCTGGCCCTGACCACCACCCAGGTCGGCGGCTTGACCGAGACCTTGATCGCGGCTCTGACTACCACCCAGGTTGTGGCCTTGAGCAGTACACAGTTTGCTGCCTTGACCACCACCCAGGTTCTGGGGTTGGAGGTAACAGACATCAGTGCGCTGACAACCACCGGAGTTCGGGGGCTGACCTCCACGAACGTCAACGTCCTCACGACCACCCAGGTCGGCGGTCTGACCTCAACCCATGTGTATGCCCTTACCAGCACCCTCATTGGCGCCTTGACCACGACCCAGGTGTTTGGTCTTACCACCACCCAGATCGGCGGCCTGACCTCGACCCAGGTGTACGGCATGACGACCACCCAGGTGGTCGGCCTGAATACGACCGCGGTGGCCGGCTTCAACACCACCCAGATACGCGGACTGACCACCACCCAGGTGGCGAGCCTGTCCACGACCCAGGTGGTGGCGTTGGAGACCACCGACCTCGCGGCCTTGACCACCACCCAGATCGGCGGCGTGGAGACCACCGACATCAACGCCTTGACCGCGACACAACTCAGCGCTCTGACCTCAAGTCAGGCGTATGTTCTGAGCACGACCCAGGTTGCCGCCTTGTCCTCGACCCAGGTCGCGGCTCTGACCACCACCCAGGTTGTGGCATTGACCAGCACGCAAGTTGCGACCATCAGCACCACTCAGGCGCTGGGACTGGAAGTCACGGACATCGCGGCACTGACGACGACGGCCGTTCGGGGGCTGACTTCTACCGCCACCAACGCCCTGACCACCACCCAGGTTGTCAGCCTGACTTCGGCCCAGGTGTTCGCGCTCACCACCACCCAGGTGGCGGGCCTGACCCAGACCCAGGTCGCCGGCCTGACCACCACCCAGGTTGTGGCGCTGACCAGCACGCAAGTCAGCACCCTCTCCACCACGCAAGTGAGTGGGCTTGAGGCGACGGATGTTGCAGTACTTACCACCTCCGCGATCGGCGGCCTGACCACCACCGCAGTCAATGCGCTGGCGACCACCCAGACCGTGGCCTTGACTTCGACCCTGATAGCCGGGCTGACGGTAGCCCAGGTGCCGGCGCTGACCACCACAGCGATCTTCGCCCTCACCTCGACCCAGGCAGCCGGCTTCCAGACCACCGACCTCAACGCCTTGACCACGACGCAGTGCGCGGCTCTGACCACCACCGCCGTTACCGGCCTGACGACGTACCAGGATGCGGCCTTTACCGCCGCGCAGACCACCGCAATGTCGGCGACGGTCGTAGCCCTGATCGGTGTCTGATCCTGACGGCACAAACGGCTAGATAAGCACCTTGTTTGGAAAGCCAGACCCCTCGCGGGGTCTGGCTTTCCGCATTTGAAAAGAGGGGGGGTCTGGGGGGCCGGTCAGGCCCCCCGGTTGGGGGGGGCGGGGGGCGAAAGCCCCCCGACGGGTTGTGTGCCCCATTGTCGGGGGGCTTCCGCCCCCCCAAAGGCCCCCCGCCCCCGGGCCCGACCGCCCCCGGAACCCCCTTTTTTTTGCGTTCGGGAAGTGCCGGCGGCACCTGGTGGATGCGCCTTCAAGAACCGTCATTGTCATCAAAGGAAATCCGATGAGCGCCGAATTGTTTGCTGATGCCCTCAGAAAGGCGATCGACCAGAGCTTGAGTGTCATGGAGCTGCTCTCCGTGGCCGACCGGCTGGCCAAGACAGAGGAGCGCCAATTTATTGTAACACTGTACAAGACGTGGATTGAACGGAATCCAGGCAGCCCGCTTCTGTACGCAATATACTTCAACTACGGCGTGGTTTTGAGTGGCCAGAATGACTTTGCTGGAGCGAAGGACGCCCTCAAGGAGGCAATTCGGCTCAATCCCGACTTTTATCCACCCTATATCAATCTTGGCATCGTTTATGAGCGGATGGGGGCCGGTGGTGAGGCCGTCCTGACGTGGTACGAGCTTATCAATCGCCTACCGACCCTCAACGGCGATGCCATCGCACACAAACTGGCGGCCCTTAAACAGGCGGCCCGGGTCCTTGAGAGCGGTGGCGTCGACGCCAATGCCGAGGAAGCGCTTCGCCTCAGCCTTGAGATCGACAAAGAGCAGCGCGATGTCGCGCAGCACTGGATCAGCCTGCGTCAAAGGCAGTGCAAGTGGCCACTGATTGCGCCTTGGGCCGGTTTCACCCGGTCTCAGTTGCTGAAGGGCATCTCGCCGCTGTCGCTGGCCGCCTACACCGACGATCCGATGCTTCAGCTTGCCAACGCCGCCCGGTACGCCAAATACGATGTCGGGCGGCCGGCGGTGTCCTTTGCCCGCAGCCACCCGGCGCGGTTGGCCGGTCGCAGCCCGGGTGATCGGCTCCGGATTGGTTACCTGTCCTCGGATTTCCGCGAGCACGCGGTCGGCCACCTGACCGCGGAGGTGCTCGGACTTCATGATCGCGCCAAGGTTGAGGTCTTCGCCTACTACTGTTTCCAGGCGGCTTCCGGGAACGATGTTGCCCACCAGCGCTTCAAGGCGACCACCGATCATTGGGTCGACATCCACGGAATGACCGATGAGCAGGCGGCGGAGCGCATCTTTGCCGACCGGATCGATATTTTGGTGGATCTTAACGGTTACACCAACGGCGCCCGAACCAAGGTGCTGGCGATGCGCCCGGCGCCGATCATCGTTAACTGGCTTGGCTATCCGGGCACAACCGGCAGCCCGTTTCACAATTACATTATTGCCGACAACTTTATCATCCCGCCGTCTCATGAGATATTCTACTCAGAGAATGTTATGAGGCTTCCGTGCTATCAGCCGAACAACCGCGGGCGGGTTGTGTCCAAGCAAGTGATGTCACGTCACGAGGCCGGCCTTCCTGAGAACGCGATGGTGTATTGCACCTTCAACGGACAGCAGAAAATCACGCCTTTCACGTGGCGGCGCTGGATGAGTATTCTGCATCAGGTCCCGGGAAGTGTGCTTTGGATGTTGTCTTCGATCGAGGACACGAACAACCGCTTGGTCGAACACGCAGCACACTACGGAATCGGACGCGAGCGGCTGATTTTCAGTAATCGGATGAACAATGCCGATCACTTGGCCCGTTACCCGCTGGCCGATTTGTTTCTTGATGGGTCTCCCTACGGCGCCCACACGACGGCGTCCGATGCGATGTGGATGGGGGTGCCGATTCTCGCGTTGGCCGGCCGCAGTTTCGCCTCTCGCGTCTGCGGCAGCCTCGCGCTTGCCGCTGGTGTGAGTGAGCTGATTTGCACCACATCCGAGGAGTATGTGTCCTTGGCGGTGGAGCTTGCGAGCAGCCGTGAGCGTCTGGCCGGCTACCGCCGACGGTTGCGCGAAAACCGCGATACTTGCGTGCTTTTCGATACACCGCTGCTGGTTGCCAGCCTGGAGGGTCTCTACCGTCAGATGTGGGGCGAACTGCTGAGCGGTCGGCTGCCGCGCCCCGATCTTACCAATCTTGACATCTACCACGAGATAGGCTCCGACCTTGATAGTGACGACGTTGAGATGCTGACTGTCGGCAACTATGAGGAGCTTTACCGGCGCGAACTGGCCGTACGCGACGAATATTGCATGATGCGGCATGACGGCCGCTTCTGGACGAGAGATGCCGGCATTTGACACCACCGCCTCGCAGGTTGCATGGTCTTTGGGTGTTTTGAAAAAGGGGGGGGCTGGGGGGCCGGTCAGGCCCCCCAGTTGGGGGCTTTCGGGGGGCGAAAGCCCCCCGATTGACTGTGTGCCATATTTTCGGGGGGCTTCCGCCCCCCGATCCCCCTGATCCAGGGCCTGACCGGCCCCGGAACCCCCTTTTTTTTGGTATGGGAACAGGATAATGCAGGACTACATAGAATCCGTCATTCGCCTGGATGGTGAAGGCGATGTTAGTATACTCATTGAATATATCAGGCAACACCCGCTCAACACCGACGACCTTCCGCACGTGATCTACCAATTACTTCGTGCCGAGAGAGTTCGTGTTGCGTATATTATTGCGAAGTTTCTTGAGAATGCCCTTATTCTTCATCCGGGCGCGTCTATCGCGAGATGCGCCGGCGACATCCTTTATGGGAACTTGGGGGACGAGGAGAGGGGACTGGCGTCGCTTCGTGCGCAGACAGACCTGCTTTCCGCTGATATTCAGCACACCCTTTATGCAACGGCAGTCATGCCTATTCTGCCGCAATTGGTAATGACGGCTGGGGCGTCACCGAACCGGGATGAGATGTTCCTTAAAGTGCTGGCGTTGCTCAAGGCAGCGACGGCGGAATTCAGAGTGGTGTTTGACCAGGATACCGTTCCGGCCGTTTTTGATCTTGAGGAGCGCCGCAGGGTGGGCCGGGAGCGGTCCAGGCTGCTGAGCCTGGAGAGCCCCCAGACGCAGGCTGCTCGCACGCCGAGACGGGTGGTTGTGGCGGGACGCGACCGCTGGCTTAGCAATGAAGATACGTCACGCGTGCACGATATTGCCCCCCGAATCGCGGCCGCCATGAGCCGATACGGCTGGCCAGCGATATTACTGCCAATTGCCGGTGAGGACCCGGGGGCCGAATATCGTATTATTGGTGATCGCTGCTTGCAGCACGGCGCCGAGGTGCTGATTATCGACAGCGATCTCACCGGCCAGCCGCAGTTTCTTCAGGCACAGACGGCGTTGATCGCTGATTTGAGGGCGAGCATGCCGGGGCTGAAGGTGGTTGCGCTCCATCTCGACGCCTGGGCGATTTCCCCCCCGCTGCTGAGGGAGATTGCGAGCAAGGTAGACGCCATCTGGGCGCTGGCGCCTTCGCTCTCCCTTTGGGACGAGCCCGAGCTCGCCGGCAAGGTCATTCATCTTCAGGTTCCTCATGCCGGAGAGTATGGACCGCCGGTCCAGCCGTTGCAGCCCAGACTGGTGTTTGCGGGCGGGGTCAAGGGCTATAATTTGCATCGGATTTTCTGGCTGGCTGCCGGCCGGCACATCGGGCTGCCGATCGAGTGGAAGCTGTCATCCCACGATTCTGATGGCCTTTCAGCCATAGACAGTTATGTGAACTATATGCGGGGCCTCAGTGAGGCGACCTGCTGCATCAGCTTTTCGATGCGGCCCAATTTGTCCCGCATCATCACGGGCCGAACCTTTGAGGCAATCCTGAGCGGTTCCCTTCTGGTGCAGGAGACTTCACCGGATTTGGACTACTTTTTTGTTTCCGGAGAGCACTATTTGGAGTTTTCAACCTTCTCTGAGCTGCGTTCCGTTATAGATTTCATTGTCGGGCGGCCAGTGGAGGCAGAGTGCATCCGTCAGCGCGGTTATGCTTTCGCTCGACAACGTTATAATGATGATCGATTGATTGGTTATCTCGATTATCATTTGTTCGGGAAGTTGCTACAGTAGTGGCGACACAGTCGGCCAGATTGTTGAAATCAGGCTTTTATAATCGGTTCCCAAAGGCCTTTCGGCCTTTGGCAGAGGGTGTCGGGGGACAGCGTCCCCTGACGGCCGGCGGAAGCCGGCAACGCCGCTGGCATGGATCAAACATGACGCTCGCTGGTATTGCAGGCCCCGGCGGCGTAAGGAGAGGGACTTGCGGTCGATGCGCGACGGCGCAGCAGGCGGGGCCCCGTGTCTGGGGACCGGGGATGGACGCGGATGGCTGACGAAACGCTGTATTGGCATAGTGATCTTGCTGCAACGCTGTGGGTGATGGCGGGGGCAACTGCGCTGTTGTACGGTGGGCTCTGCGCGCTTGGGCATACCGCGCGGCGGTTGGCGGTGCTGGCGGTCCCTTATCTTGGCGTCATCTCCTTGCTTGCGCTGACCGCCACGGACATTCTGACCGCTAGCGCCATGAGCAAGGGGCCGACACCGCCGGCTTGGCTTTATCTGCACATCGGCGTCTCTGTCATCACCTATGCCGGGCTGACCCTGGCGGCTTTGACCGCGCTGGCGGTAACCCTCCAGGAGCGGGCGCTTAAGCGCAAGACGACGTCCGCCCTTAGCCGCCGACTGCCGCCGGTGGTGGCCAGCGAGCGGCTGATGGTCAGGTTGCTGATGTGGTGCGAGGCCGTCCTTGGCGCCGGGCTTGCGACCGGGTTGGCGACCGCCTACTACCAGCACGGTGGCCGGCCGCCGCTCGATCACAAGGTTCTGCTTTCCATTGCCACTTTCTTTCTGATTGGCGGCTTGCTGTTTGCGCAGATGCGGACCGGTCTCTCGGGCCGTCAGGCGGCACGCCTGAGCCTGATTGCTTTTTTACTGCTTACGCTTGCCTATCCGGGGGTCAAGCTGATCAGGGTGCTGGCCAGTTCATAGGCATTTGCCCTAATCTTGTTCCGCAACCTGACGGCAGGAGAGGATTCGCTCATTTCGCACTTGCAGCATAGGGTCCGTGGTGCTAGGATCGCAGCAACTGCACAACGGTTGAGCGTTTTCTGGCGTGGCATGAGCATTACAATTGGATCTGTGGTGTTGGACCCACCGGTGATTCTGGCGCCGATGGCCGGAGTGACCGACCTGCCGTTCCGGCGTCTGGTCAAGCGCTTTGGGGTCGGTCTGGTGGTCTCCGAGATGATCGCCAGCGAGGCGATGGTCCGGGCCAATCACAAGACGTTGCGGATGGCGGCGGCTTGCCACGACCAGCCGCCGGTCTCGGTCCAGCTTGCCGGCTGCGAACCCGGCGTGATGGCCGAGGCGGCGCGGCTTAACGTCGACCGCGGCGCGGCGCTGATCGACATCAACTTCGGCTGTCCGGTCAAGAAGGTTGTCAGTGGAGAGGCCGGGGCCGCGCTGATGCGCGATGAAGCCCGGGCCGGCCGGCTGCTGGAGGCGGTGGTCCGGGCGGTGTCGGTGCCGGTGACCTTGAAGATGCGCCTTGGCTGGGACGACACCAGCCGCAACGCGGTTGAAATCGCCCGCATTGGCGAGGCGGCCGGCGTGCAGATGGTGACCGTTCATGGCCGCACCCGCAGCCAGTTCTATCGGGGTCAGGCCGACTGGGCGGCGATTGCCGCGGTCAAACAGGCGGTGCGCATCCCGGTGATTGCCAACGGCGACATCGTGACTTGCGGCGATGCCGCCCGCTGTCTCGCCCTGTCGGGGGCGGACGGGGTGATGATCGGGCGCGGATCATACGGGCGGCCCTGGTTTCCGGCGCAAGTCGCGCGCTTCCTGGCCGGGCGCCTGACGGGGGCAGGGGAGGGGACGAGAGCCGAGACGCTGGCGGACCCGGTACCGGAGGAGGAGCCGACGCCGGAGTTCATCGGGCGGGCCGCGCTTGAGCACTTTGAGGCCATGCTGGAACACTACGGTGCCGAGGCGGGGTTGCGGATCGCGCGCAAGCATCTATCCTGGTACAGCAAGGGCCAGCCTGGTGCGGCCGGATTTCGCGAGGAGGTCAACCGGCTGGACCGTCCGGCTGCGGTGCGCGAGCGGCTCGCAGGGTTCTTCCGGGCTGACCATTTCACCCCGGATGCCCGGAGGGAGGCGGCATGACGGCCGTTTGCGGTGCGCCCAAGGGGGGCGGCATGATGGAAAGCGCCGGCCAGGCGGCGGCGTCGGCGGCGCGGCGGCCCGGCCGTAAGAGCCGTCGGCGCAGCGAGATCGATCCCGCGGGGGTATTGGTGGCTTTGCCGTTTCCGGTGCTGGTGGTCGGCCCCGGATACCGGCTGGCGTTCGTCAATCTCGCCGGGGAGGAGTTCTTTGATGCCGGCTCCGTCCGGCTGATCGGATGTCCGCTTAGTGAGCACATCCCGTTGGACAGCCCGGTCTATTCCCTGATCGATCAGGCTCAGAACGGCGCCCGCAGCCTGACCCAAAACCGGGTATTGATCGAGAATCCGCGCATCGGCGGGCACTGGGTCAATGTCATGATCGCGCAACTTGCCGATCCCCCCGGGCACGCGGTGGTGATGTTGCAAAAGTGTTCGATTGCGGCCAAGCTTGACCAGCAGCTCATTCACCGCAACGCTGCACGCTCGGTGACGGCAATGGCGGCGATGCTGGCTCATGAGGTCAAGAATCCGCTTTCCGGCATCCGTGGCGCGGCGCAACTCCTGGAAGAAACGGTGTCGGCGCCCGACCAAGTCTTGACCCGGCTGATCTGCGACGAGGCGGACCGCATTCTGGCTCTGGTCGGTCGGATGGACGTGTTCTCAGACCGGCGGCCGATGATGCGCCATGCGGTCAACATCCATTCGGTCCTCGAGCACGTGCGCCGGATCGCCCAGAGCGGCTTTGCCCGCCATGTCCGGTTCGTGGAACGCTACGATCCTTCGCTGCCGCCGGTGCTGGGTGATCGCGACCAGTTGGTTCAGGTGTTCCTGAATTTGGTCAAGAACGCCGCTGAGGCGATCACCGACCCCGGCGGGGAGATCGTGCTCACAACCGCCTATCAACAGGGCGTTCGCCTTGCGGTGGCCGGGTGCAACAGCCGGGTCAAGTTGCCGCTGGTCATCAGCGTGCAGGACAACGGCGCGGGGATTCCTGAGGACTTGCGGCCGCATCTGTTCGATCCGTTTGTCAGCACCAAGGTCGATGGCAGTGGCCTGGGGCTTGCATTGGTGGCCAAGATGGTGGGCGACCATGGCGGACTGGTGGAGTTCGACAGCGCGCCCCGCCGAACTGTGTTCCGCGTGTCTCTGCCGGTTTTTCAAGCCTCGACGCCGGCGGACGAGGACGGTGAGGAGCTTTGCTGATGCCGGCCGCTACCATCCTGGTCGCTGACGATGATCGCGCCATTCGCACAGTTCTTAATCAGGCCTTGATCCGGTTGGGGCACGAGGTGCGTGCAACCGGTAACGCCGCCACGCTGTGGCGGTGGGTGGCCGATGGATTGGGCGATCTGGTCATCACCGATGTGCTGATGCCGGACGAGAACGGGCTCGATCTCATTCCGCGCATCAAGCGCATTCGTCCGGATCTGCGGATCATCGTGATGAGCGCGCAGAACACCTTGATCACCGCGGTCAAGGCGACCGAGCGCGGCGCGTTTGAGTATCTTCCCAAGCCGTTTGATCTCAAGGTCCTGATCGGGGCGGTCGAGCGGGCCCTCAGTGCCGGCGGTCCGGGGCCGGCTTTGGCGCATATGCCGGCAGAGCCGGTCGACGCCGACGAAAAGCTGCCGCTGATCGGCCGCTCGGCGGCGATGCAGGACATTTATCGGGTGCTCGCCCGCCTGATGGGCACCGACCTGACGGTGATGATCATCGGTGAGTCCGGAACCGGCAAGGAGCTGGTTGCCCGAGCCTTGCACGATTATGGCCGCCGGCGTAGCGGCCCGTTCGTGGCCATCAATATGGCGGCAATTCCGCGTGAGTTGATCGAGTCCGAGTTGTTCGGCCACGAAAAGGGGGCCTTTACCGGCGCGACCAACCGCTCGGCCGGACGGTTCGAGCAGGCCCAGGGTGGTACTTTGTTTCTGGATGAGATCGGCGACATGCCGCTCGAGGCCCAGACACGCCTGTTGCGTGTGTTGCAGGAGGGCGAGTACACGACCGTCGGCGGCCGCACGCCGATCAAGACCGACGTTCGTATTGTTGCCGCCACCCACCGCGACTTGCGTACCTTGATCCGCCAGGCGCAGTTTCGGGAGGATTTGTTCTACCGGCTCAACGTGGTGCCGATTCGGCTGCCCCCCTTGCGCGAACGCAGCGAGGACATTCCCGAACTGGTCCGCCACTTTCTTGGGCAGAGCGCGGCGGAGGGCTTACCGGCCAAGGCGATTGCCGCCACCGCCATGGACCGGCTCAAGCGCTATCGCTGGCCGGGCAATGTGCGCGAGCTGGAAAACCTAGTCCGCCGCTTGGCCGCCCTGTACTCCCAGCCGGTGATCGGTGAGGAGGTGATCGATGCTGAACTGGCCGAGGCGGCGCCGCCCGAGCCGACACCGGAGGAGCCGCGGGCGGAGGGCCTGGGCGCTGCGGTCGAGCGTCATTTACGAACCTACTTTGCCGCGCACAAGGAGGGGCTTCCCGCCTCCGGTCTTTATGATCGGGTGTTGCGCGAGATCGAGCGGCCGTTGATCACTCTCAGCCTGGGGGCTACCCGCGGCAACCAGATCAAGGCGGCTGAGATGCTTGGTCTCAACCGGAACACGCTGCGCAAAAAGATCAGGGAACTCGAAATCCCGGTAGTCCGAGGACTTAAGTGATTGTGTTTGCCGCTTTCCCCGTTGAATTACCGGTTTCCAAAGGCCCGCGGCCTTTGGTTGGGGGTGTCGGGGGACAAAGTCCCCTGACGACGTGAGCCGGCCTTCGGAGCGACCCGGGGGCTTTGCCCCCGGCCCCCCACTGGGGGCTTCGCCCCCAGGCCCCCACCGGGGGCAGCGGCCCCCGGCCCCTTTGATTGGGTCGGAGAAAAGTTTTCGAATGTCCGCGTCCGGATTATTCATCGCCATCGAAGGCATCGATGGTAGCGGCAAGAGCGGCCTGCTCGTCCACCTGACCGCGCTTCTGACGGTGGATGGCTATACCGTGCTCGCGACCGCCGAGCCGGGCGGAACACCGGGCGGTGCCGCACTGCGTCACCTGCTCCTAAGCCGGAACGGACCGGCCTGGACGCCGATGGCCGAGTTGCTGCTGATGATGGCAGCCCGGGCCGAACACATCGATCGCGTGATCCGGCCCGCGCTGGCCGCGGGCAAAATCGTGCTATGCGATCGCTTCCTTGGTTCATCCCTCGCCTATCAGGGCGGCGGGCGCGGCCTGGACGAGGCCACAATCCGTCATCTCCACGACGTGGCGTTCGGTGGGTTGCGGCCGGACTTCACACTTTGCCTCGATCTCGACATCACGGTAGCACTCGCGCGCAGCCACCGGAGGCTGGACGTTGAGCGCCTGGACGAAGGTCGCTTCGAGGCACTCGATTCCGGTTTCCACGAACGGGTCCGGCGCGCATTTCTCGCCCAAGCGACCCGGGATCCGGATCGTGTGGCGGTTATCCCGGCCGATCGGCCGCAGGCCGAGGTCTACGCCCAAGCCGCACACCGGTTACGGCAGTTTCTGGCCGAACCTGGAACCTGGTAAAGTGCCCCGTCAAAAAGCACAGATCGGCATATCAGCCCAGGACATCGAAAGCACGAACACGGTGATTGCAATCAAGGCGCAGATCAGTTGACCCGGTCGCCGAAGATTGCCTCCAACGACGGCGCGTCAATCACGGCATCAAGCCAGACATCGAGCTGTTCGACTTCGGCCTCGTTGACCCGCAGTTCCACGTAAGACGGCAGCGTCTCGAAACGACGTTGCAACTGGCGCATAAGAGTCTCAGCCTTACCCTCCTTTCGGCCCTCCTTTCGGCCCTCCTTTCTGCCCTCTTTTCGGCCCTCTTTTCTGCCCTCCGTCTTGCCCTCTTCCCGCCAAGCCAGTCCTGGAAACATGATTCTAATCTCCTGTAGCTCTTTGGGAATCGGTCCCTTGACTCCCATCACTTTCATGCCATGGCGCACCAGTTCGGAAAAAAGCATCTTCAGTTCTTCGTGATCGGGGTGCTGCTGAAACCAGCCGATCACGTCGTCCAGAACCGCTGTATACTCTTTCTCGGATTGATTGCGCTCGAGCCGGACCAGCAGCGTGGCCAGATTATCCGGTGGCCCGAGTTGCTCCTTCGGACACACCTTCATGGCCAGCAGATAATAGCACGCCGTCGGCTGCCAGGGCCAGAGCGGC
>Ga0172367_10007267_pt1 | contig 12745 bp, 11 predicted proteins | sample Lak10m_FD_114542 | JGI IMG/M metagenome (GOLD analysis project Ga0172367, IMG submission 114542) | Freshwater microbial communities from Kabuno Bay, South-Kivu, Congo - kab_022012_10m | ecosystem: Environmental > Aquatic > Freshwater > Lake | place: Democratic Republic of the Congo: South-Kivu...
AGAGACATTGTCAGAGCTTCTTCGCGATCGCTTCACCCATCTCGAGCGTGGTGGCACTGCCACCCATGTCATAGGTGCGGACCTTGCCTTCGGCGATGACCGCGGCGGTTGCCGCTTCGAGACGCGCCCCCATTTCCTTTTCGCCGAGCCAGTCGAGCATCATCTTGGCGGCGAGAATGGTGGCAATGGAATTCACCTTGTATTGGCCGGCGTACTTCGGCGCACTGCCGTGCGATGGCTCAAACACCGCCATTTTCTCGCCGATGTTGCCCGAGCAACCGAAACCCAGCCCGCCCACCATCTGCGCGGCGAGGTCGCTGATGATGTCGCCAAACAGATTCGTCGCGACCATCACGCCGTAGTTCTTCGGATTCTTGAGCATCCACATGGTGATCGCGTCGACGTTCGCGTCGTCCATCGCGATACCTGGGTATTCCTTGGCGATGCGGCGCCCCGTGTCGAGGAACATCCCTTCGGTGGCGCGCACGACGTTGGCCTTGTGGATGACCGTGACCTTCGGGTACTTGAACTTCCTGGCGTACTCAAACGCGGCGCGGATGATGCGCTCGCATCCTTTCTTGGTGTTGATCTTGCATGTGATCGCGTACTGATCGCCGGAAAGACTGGCGAATGGCGCGAAGGGCGTGCTGAATTTCGTCAACGCGTTCTTCAATTCGTCGGGCACAGGGCTGAACTCAACACCGGAGTAGAGACCCTCGGTGTTCTCACGGAACACGACGAGGTCAATGCCTTCCTTGTAATTCAGCGGATTGCCCGGATATGCCTTGCACGGACGAAGACACGTGTACAGATCGAACATCTGCCGCATGCGAACGATCGGACTGCGGTAGACGAGGCCCTTGCCCCGAAGTTCCGGCACGAGTTCCGCCTCGGCATCCTTCACGGGCTTCGATGTGATCGCGCCGAACATCGCAGCGTTGCTGTGCTTGAGCAGTTCGATAGTGCGCGCCGGAAAGGCATCGCCTTCGGTGCGCCAGAACTCCCAGCCGATGTCGCCGTGCGTGTACGTCGCATCGAACTTCAGGGTGTCGAGGCAGATCTTAGCGGCTCCCATCACCTCAACACCGATGCCATCGCCTGGCAGCCAAGCGATCTTGTACTGACTCATTTTCTGCTTCCTGTAAGCGCGGAGTGAGCGTACGTCGAACGCACGGACAGGGGGGCCGCTATAATGGTATGCCGCGGCAGAGTGATTTGGTGTCCACCTCCACCAGTCAAGACGTCAGCGGTTCCCGCACTTTTCCCCTCGGAATTCCCCGATCAACGATCTCGAACAGATGCCCATCGGCCCCTCTCCCGAAGCACGCCATCCTCTTGCGGGGATTGGACGTGTGTCGTTTCTGAAGCCCTTTATCACGCGTCCGAACATCGAGGTCGGGGATTACACCTACTATGATGACCCTGACGGCGGCGAGCAGTTCGAGAAGAATGTCCTCTACCACTTTGATTTCATCGGCGACCGGCTCATCATCGGCCGGTTCTGCTCAATTGCCACCGGCGTCCGATTTCTAATGAATGGCGGCAACCACCAGGTGGAAACCTTTTCGTCGTATCCGTTTTCGATCTTCGGCAATGGATGGGAGGCCGCGGCACCCAGCGCGTGGCCACATAGGGGCGACACGTGCGTAGGCAATGACGTATGGATCGGCTATGCCGTGACAATCCTCCCCGGCGTGACGATCGGTGACGGCGCGGTCATCGGAAGCATGAGTGTCGTCACGGGCGATGTGCCACCGTATGCCATCGTGGGCGGCAATCCGGCGCGTGTTATCCGTTATCGATTCGACGACGCAACCGTTGCGCGATTGCTCGCGTTGCGCTGGTGGGACTGGGACATCGAGCGCATCACGCGCAAGGTCGCCGCGATCGCGGGCACCGATCTCGCGGCTTTAGAGACACCGTAGCCGGCATCTGCGCGCACCATCAGGGAACACTGCCTGATCACGGAGCACACTGAAAATCACGGCGGTCACGGAGAAGTGCCACTTCCTTGGCGTACGGCGCGCGCCACTCGGAACTCCGCGTGGCATGCGGTCGTTGCCCCCGTGTTGTGTTTTCCCGTGATTCTCCGTGTGCTCCGTGATGAAGCAGTTACGGCACCGGCTTGTCGTGCACCGTTGGGTATGTGACGCCGAGCTGATCGAGATACGTCTTGAATTTCTTCGGGTCGTAATAGTACTTCCGCATCCCGTCGCGATACTTCACGAGAATGTCCTTGTTCAGCCAGATTGGCGGCTGATCTGTCGGCCCAATCAGCGGATAGTACTTGATCGTCTTGGTCTGTTCATTCGTGAAATAGTCCCACGCGTCGGTCACGAGCTTCGGCGCGGTGAGAATGTCGAGCATCGTCATCGCCTGAACCTTCGCGCCGGCCACCACGCCCTTGTGGGCAATGGGCGTCGCCATCGAAATGGCGTTGGCCCAGTTATGCCCTGGCATTCCCGGGATATTCGACGGATAGCGCAGTGTGACCGTTGGCACGTTCCAACTCACATCGCCGATGTCGTCGGACCCGCCACCCATGCGCTGGTTGTCCGGCGTCGGTCCCTCGAGCCGCAGGCCGTTTGTGCCGGTCGAGAGGCCGCGCTCTTGCTGGCCGAGTTCGCGCTGCAGGCCTTTGGCAAGTGTCTGATCCTTGTCGTCCCACGCTGGCAATCCAACCTTGGTGATGTTCGCGTACATCGCCTCGGCGACCGGCCGCGAGAAGTGTCCGCTCCAGCCGGACCCGACGATCATGACGGTGTCGAGCTGGGTGTCAGTCATCATCGCCGCGCCCTGCGCGACTTTCTTGCCGAGTTCGAAGTTCGCCTTCACATGCTCAGCGTCGCGTTCCCGGAAGTAGAACCAGATACTGGCCGTGCTCGGCACCACGTTGGGCTGGTCGCCGCCATCGGTGATCACGTAGTGCGAACGCTGCTGCAGTTCGAGATGTTCGCGGCGGAACTCCCACCCCATGCCCATGAGCATGGCGGCATCAAGTGCGCTGCGGCCGCGCCATGGCGCGCCGGCGGCGTGGGCACTCTGCCCCTTGAACTTGAACACCGCCGAGATGAGCGCCGTGCTGCTGCTCTGGCCCCACGACACACCGAGATCCTGTCCCACGTGCGTGAAGAGCGTGATGTCCACGTCCTTGAAGACGCCAGCACGCACCAGAAACGCCTTGCCGGCCATCTGCTCTTCAGCGACGCCCGGCCACAACACCAGCGTGCCCGGCATCTTCTTGGCTTCCATTATTTCCTTCACCGCCAGCGCCGCCGCGATGTTCAGTGGCATGCCCGAGTTGTGTCCTTCGCCATGGCTTGGCGCGCCGGTCACAAGTTGCTCGCGATACCCGACGCCTGGCTTTGCGTTCGACTGCGGAATGCCGTCAATGTCGCTGCCGAGGGCAATCACCGGCTTGCCGCTGCCCCAGCGGGCCACAAACGCGGTCGGCATGCCGGCCACGCCGCGCTCGACCTTGAAGCCGTTCTGCTCGAGAATGCCACTGAGGAACTTGGACGTCTCGATCTCCTGCATACCGAGTTCGCCATACGAAAACACCTGATCCACCATCTCCTGGATCATCTTCGCCTTGGCGTCGATCTTTTTGGCCACCTCGGCTTTCAATGCCTCCACGGCGGGCGACGAGGGATACACGTACTTGATGGAGTCGGCCGCGGTGCTGCGCGGGCGTTGGCCGAGGAGCGCCAGCGGAGCCAGCAGGATCACGGCGGCGACGGTGAGGGTACGAACAGACGAACGGGACATCGAATGCCTCCGGTGGGGTCAACGTTCGGCCAGTTTACGCATGCCCGCTCCACCGGGTTGGGAGTGGGAGCAGGTATTGGGGGCGACAGCATATAATGAAGGCATCTGCCGTTCGGCGTAATGACCGGCGCCCCCCTCCCAAGGAGAAGGCATGGGCAAGCTGACGGGTTTCATCGGCGCGACGATCGGCAGCTACGCTGGCTGGTATCTCGGCGCGTCCATCGGGATATTCACGGGGATCATGTTGAGCATCGTCGGCGGCGCCATCGGACTGTACTATGGTCGCAAATACGCGAAGCGATACGAATAGCATGAGCAAGACGGTTGAAGTCACGATCACGTACCTCGAGATGGACCATCCGGCGATGTTCCATCCAGCCCGCGCAGCGTCCGGTCACGTCTCGTTTGAACGCCTCGATCCATCCGATGCCGCGGAAGCGGAGCGGTTCTACGGCGATGTCGGCAATGACTACCATTGGGTCGAACGCGCCGAATGGCGCGAGGATCGGTGGCGCGAGGAACTCGAGACGCCCGGCACGGAGTTCTGGATTCTCCAGGAAGATGGAAACGACGCCGGTTTCTTCCTACTCACAGAACCTCAGCGGCGAACCTGCGAAATACTCTACCTCGGCCTACTCCCCGGATGTGAAGGGCGCGGATTGGGCGGGCATCTGCTGAGCTGCGCGATTGAGCGCGCGTGGGCGACCGGCGCGGAGCGTGTACTTGTGAACACGTGCACGCTCGACCATCCGGCGGCCCTTTCGAACTATCTTGCTCGTGGGTTCGACGTGGTGCGCAAGCGCACCGAACTGCGCGTCCTTCCGAGCTGAGCATGTCGCGCGCGTTCACCAAAGAGGATTCGGGCAACTGGGGCGATCCAGGCAAACGGTTCGCGCTCCCACCGCGCGAGGATCCTGAGTTCGATGCGGCGGCCGCGGAGGCGCTACTTGAAGCCGCGCGTACTGGCGACACCGGCAGCGCGGAAATGGCAACCGGCTACTACTGGGGCGAGCGTGCGCTGCGTCCACATGTCGAGCGCATTCTCGAACGCGCGCGGCGCGAGCACGACGATCGCTTGGAGCAGCTCGCCGAGCGATTCCTTCGCTAATCCGGTGTGCGTGGTTACGGACATGCAAGCCGAGCCCATCTCGACAATCGCCCACGTTATTCAGCTGTCCGTGGCGCCGGCAAGTTTCATTGCGTCGGTCGTGCTGATGCTGTTCGTGAGCGCGTTTTGGGGCTCGGACTACCGCGTGGCGGTGGCCGGATTGTTGATCGGCGCGATGATCGCACTCATAACCGGGCTGGTCTTCTTCCTGCGCCAGATCTACCTGGCAACATCAAGCCGGCGAATCGGCGCGCACTAGCGCACCGTGGAGGCTACGCCTGATCGGCGGCGATCACCGCGTTGAGCAGCACGTCGGCGCCGTTGGCACAATCGGCCGGGCGCGTGAACTCCTTTGGTGAGTGGCTGATTCCGCCGACGCTGGGCACGAAGATCATTCCCATGGGCGCGATGCGGGCAATCTCCTGCGCGTCGTGGCCGGCGCCGCTCGGCATGCGCTGACTTAAGAGGCCGAGCGCATTGGCGCTCGACTGGATGCAGTCCAGCACGCGCGAATCGGCAAGCGCCGGCTCACTGTCCACGAGCCGTTTGAACTGGAACGTGGTATTCGTGGCTTCGCCAATCGTACGCGCGAGCCGCTCAAAGACCTGCGTGAAGTGCTCGATCTTCGCCTGGTCAAGGTCGCGGAGGTCCACCGTGAGCATCACCTGTGCGGCAATGACGTTGGTCGTGTTCGGTGATGCCGTGAGCCGACCGACGGTCGCAACTTGGCGCCCCGCCTCGCTGCGAATGGCGTCGTGTACGGCCACGGTGAATTTCGCCGCGGCAAGCATCGCGTCCTGCCGCTGATCCATCGGCGTTGCGCCCGCGTGGTTGGCGAAGCCGGTAATCGTGATCTCAAACCACCGGAGTCCCACGATCCCTTGGACGACGCCGATTTGCTTGCCGGCTTTTTCCAGAAGTCCGCCCTGCTCGATGTGCAGTTCGATGTAACAGGCGATGTCACCGCGCCGCTGCACGACGCTGGCGAGTTTGGCCGCATCGCCGCCGACAAGGCCAATCCCCTCTCGGATCGTCTTGCCCGAACGCGCCACCCTGTCGAGGTCCGCGTCCGTTAGCGCGCCGATCACCAACTTGCTGCCGATGGTGCCCCCTTCCTCGTTTTGCCAGACCACGACGTCCAGCGGATGACGCAGTCGCATGCCGCGCTCGCGCAGTGTCCGGGCCACCTCGATGGCGGCGAATGAGCCCAGCGGTCCGTCGTAGTTGCCGCCGTCGGTCACCGAATCGACGTGTGAGCCGATGACAATCGGCGTGCGTGATGCATCGGTACCGTCGAGACGCGCCCACATATTGCCGGCCGCATCTAGACGCGTTGGCAGTCCTGCCTGTCGTAGGAGGTCGAGTGTGAATGCGCGTCCCTCGAAATCCGCTGCCGTGTACGCCACACGGTTGATGCCGCCGGCAGTACGCCCAATCTGATTGAAGGCAGCAAGCCAGCCGTTCAACCGATCGCCGTTGACGTGCAGGGGATCTACAGGACTCCGCGGCGACGCCCACCGCATGGCGTTCTGGAACCCGGTCGGGTCAACCAGCGGAAGGGCGGCAATCGCCGCCGCATGCTCTACAAAAGATCGACGGCGCACGGGAGCCTCGCGAAGGAACCGCGATCAAAATCACTCACGCGACGCACGCGCGCTACCTTTCGACGACATGACGCAACACCTGATCTCCAGCCCCGGTTCCGTGACTTTCGTTTCCCTGAAACTGCATGCCTCTCTCCAGCGCGGCCTGAAAGACCTGGGCTTCACACGCCCGACGCCCATTCAGTTCGATGCCATTCCCCCGGCGCTTGAAGGGCGTGACTTGCTTGCATGCGCACAGACGGGAAGCGGCAAGACGCTCGCATTCTTGCTGCCGATTCTCTCGCACTTGATGACCAAGCCGCGCGGCGCAACCCGCGCCTTGGTGCTCACGCCGACGCGCGAACTGGCGGCGCAGATCCTCGACGACTTGCAGGAAGTCGCGGTGCACACGCCGCTCACGGCCGCGGCCGTGTACGGCGGCGTGTCCATGGGCCCGCAGGAGCACGCGTTTCGCGCCGGCGTGGATGTGCTCATCGCCTGCCCCGGTCGTTTGCTCGATCACTTCCGCTCGCCGTATGCGAAGCTCGAGCATCTCGAGTATCTGGTGTTGGACGAAGCAGATCGCATGCTCGACATGGGGTTTCTCCCCGACATCAAGCGCGTGTTGCGCCACCTGCCGCCGCGCAAACAGACGCTGTTCTTCAGCGCTACGATGCCCGCGCCCATCGGCGCGCTCGCGCGCGAACTACTGCGCACACCGGCCACCATCAATCTCGAGCGCAAGGCGACGCCGGCCACGGGCATCACGCAGGCCGTGTACCCGGTGTCGCAGGAACTGAAGGGCGAACTGCTGCTGGCGATGCTCGCCCGCGGCGACATGCAGGACGTGCTCGTCTTCACGCGCACCAAACACCGCGCCAACCGCCTGGCTGAACTGCTCGCGAAGCGCGGCATCGCGTGCGAGCGCATTCACGGCAATCGCTCGCAGTCGGCGCGCACGAAGGCGCTCGACGGGTTCAAGGACGGCACGTATCGTGTGCTCGTCGCCACGGACATCGCGGCGCGCGGTATCGACGTCGAAGCCTTGGGGCACGTGGTGAACTTCGACGTGCCCCATGTCCCCGAGGACTACATCCATCGCGTCGGCCGCACCGCGCGCGCCGAACTCACCGGCGAGGCGTACACGTTCGTGGCGCCCGACGAGGAGAACGATTTGCGCGCGATCGAGAAGGCAATCGCCAAGCGCCTGCCGCGCGTCACCGTGCCTGATTTCGACTATCACGCCAAGACGTCAGCGCGGCTGGAGATACCGATCCACGAACGCATCGCAGCCATTCGGGCCAAGAAGGCGCAGGAACGCGCCCGAGCGGCGGCGAAGCAGGCGCGGCGCGATGGCACCACCGTCAGCGTTGACGCGAAACAAACACCCGGTGCGCCGTCGCACGGTGGTCGTCGGCGCGGGGGGCGCGGCCGCAACCGACCGCGTCACGGACCGCGTGCGTGACGTCCTGAATCTCCCCACTGGCTGGCGCACCCGTTTCGCGCCAGCACCCACGGGCTTCCTACACCTCGGTCACGTTGTCAACGCCATCTTCGTGTGGGGCATTGCCCGCGCATATGACGGCCGTGTGGTGTTGCGCATCGAGGACCACGACCGATCGCGGTGCCGCCCGATCTTCGAGGAGGCGCTGCTCGAAGATCTTGATTGGCTGGACTTCGTGGCCGATGAAGGCACCACCGACGAATTCCGAGCGGGTGCGAGCCCTCGGCGTCAAAGCGACAACGACTGGCGCTACGTCGCGAGCATCACGGCGCTCGAACTGCGCGGCCTCGTGTATACCTGTCGCTGTTCGCGCGGTGACCTTGCGCGTGTGGTAGAGGACCGTCCGAACGAGGAAATGCGCTACCCCGGCACGTGCCGCGACGTGAAGGTGCCGCCTGATGCCTCGTTGCAGCGTCGCGTGCGACTTGGCCCTGAACGCGAACGGTTCTTTGATTTGTTGCGCGGCCCGCAAGAGCAGACACCGGCTGAACAGTGCGGTGACCTGCTCGTGCGCGACCGGCTCGGGCAGTGGACGTATCAGTTCGCGGTCACCGTGGACGACCTCGATCAGCAGATCGATCTGGTCATTCGCGGCGAGGACTTGCTGGACTCAACGGGCCGCCAGCGCGCGCTCGCCCGCCTGCTGGGCCGGCGAACGCCGCAGCAGTTTCTGCACCATCCGTTGGTCCGTCACCCGAACGGCGCGAAACTCAGCAAGTCAGCGGGCGACACTGGCGTGCGCGAGCTGCGTGACGCCGGACACTCGGCGGCCCAAGTGATTGGCAAGGCGGCGCACGCCGTCGGCCTCATCGTCGAGGAGCGGCCGCTGGGCGCGGATGAGGTCGCGTCGCTCTTCCGGCGTGCGTAGTCAAAGTCAGCATGGACGGGTCCGGATTCGTATGTTGGGACAGACTCACACCACCCCATCAATGCGCACTGTCTCTACGTTCACACTGCTCGCCGCGCTGGCGGCCTGTTCGACGTCCACGCCCACGCCGCGTGCGACGCCCGCAGCGGCTGCTAGCGTGTATCCCGGCGCTGACTGGGAACGCGTAGCCGATCCCGTCGCCGCTGGCTGGTCGCAAGCTGGGCTCGACAGCGTGCGTGCCTCACTCTCGAAGATGGCCACCACCGGCATGCTGGTGACCGAACACGGCCGGGTGGTGTTCGAGTATGGCGATCTTACGAAGCAGAGCTATCTCGCCTCGGTGAGGAAGAGTGTGCTCTCGATGCTCTACGGCATCGAACTCGCGCGCGGTCGCGTGGATACGGCCAAGACGCTCGCCCAACTTGGCATTGACGACATTGGCGGCCTGCTGCCCAGCGAAAAGGACGCGACGGTGCAGGACCTGTTGAGCGCGCGCTCCGGCGTCTATCACGCGGCGTCGAACTCCGGCGACAATCTCGCGGATGCGCCACCGCGCGGGTCGCAAAAACACGGTACGTATCAGCTGTACAGCAACTGGGACTTCAACGCCGTTGGCGCGATCTTCGAGCAGCAGACAGGGCGCAACATCTACGATGCAGTCGAAGCAGAAATCGCGCGTCCAATCGGCCTGCAGGACTGGCGTCGTGACCTGCAGCAGAAATCAGGCGACACTACGGCGTCGAAATTCAAGGCGTATCACATGTGGTTCTCGACGCGCGACATGGCGCGCATCGGCTACCTGATGCTGCGCAACGGCGTGTGGAATGGCACGCAACTTGTGCCCGTCGACTGGGTGAGCAAGAGCACGAGCGCCGTGACGCCCGTTGCGCAAATGCACCCGTCGGCCACGCGACGTGGGCGCTTTGGCTACGGCTATCTCTGGTGGCCGTTTGATGGCGATTGGAACACCGGCCCGTATGCGGGGGCATACTCGGGCATCGGGGCCGGCGGCCAGTATATCACGGTGATCCCCAAACTCGACATCGTCGTCGCCCACAAGACGGACTCGCGTTCGGGTGGGCCGAGCGTACAGCATCCACAGTTCTGGGCACTACTCGACAAGGTCATCGCCGCGCGCACCGGTCAGCTTCCACAGCCGAAAGGGCAGAGCATTCCACCGTACGACATCATTGTGAAGAACGGCACGGTGCTCGACGGCAGCGGCGCGCCCGGCGTGAAGGCCGACGTCGCCCTTCTCGGCAAACGCATTGTGCGCGTGTCGCAAACACCGCTCGATCCGAAGGACGCCAATCGAGTGATTGACGCGACCGGTCTCATTGTCGCGCCCGGATTCATAGACCTGCACACGCATCTCGAACCGTTGCTGCAGCTCCCCGCCGCCGAGAGCCACGTGAAGCAGGGCGTCACGCTTGCCCTCGGCGGACCTGATGGCGGCGGCCCATGGCCGTTCGGCACGTATCTCGATTCAGCGGATCGTTCTGGGCTCGGCATGAACGTCGCGTTCCTCACCGGACACAACACGATTCGCAAAGAGGTGATGGGCACGGAGAATCGCGCGCCAACGCCGGCCGAACTCGCGACCATGCGCCGCATGGTTGCAACCGCGATGGACGAAGGCGCGTTCGGACTCAGCACGGGATTGCGCTACATCCCCGGCTACTACTCGAACGTCGAGGAGGTCATCGCACTTTCGGAAGAAGCCGCGAAGCGCGGCGGCATCTACACGTCACACTTGCGCGAAGAAGGCGTCGGACTGCTCGACGGGGTGGCCGAAGCGCTCGAGATCGGGCGGCGCGCGAAGATCCCGGTGATTCTTACGCACCACAAGGCGATCGGCCGTCAGGCGTGGGGGAAAAGCGTCATCACGCTTGCCATGGTAGACTCGGCGCGGAAGGCCGGCACTGATGTGATGATCGATCAGTATCCGTTCACCGCGTCATATACGAGTCTCGATGTTCTGGTCCCACCTTGGGCACTGGCCGGCGGACACGCCGAACTGCGCAAGCGGCTTGCGAACAAGGTGCTCAAGGACAGCATTGAGCGCGGAATGATGGACCTGTTGATGAACGACCGCGGCGGTGGCGACATCCGCCGCGTGCAGTTTGCGATTGTCGCATGGGACAGGACACTGCAGGGGAAGACGTTGGCCGACTGGGCGGTCGGCCGTGGCCTCAAACCGACACCGGAAAATGCGATTCCGTTGATTCTGGAAGGCGTGCTCAACGGTGGCGCGGGCATGGTCTATCACGTCATTGAGGAAGCTGACGTGCGCCGTATCATGGCGCACCCGATGACGATGATCGCGAGTGACGGGCGGCTCACGAAGCTCGGTGAAGGCGTGCCGCATCCGCGCAACTACGGCACGTTCCCGCGTGTGCTGGGCAAATACGTGCGCGACGATCACGTGCTGACGCTCGAGCAGGCGATTAACAAGATGACCGGCATGCCTGCCGCGCGCCTCAAGCTGACCGATCGCAGCTGCCTGCGCGCTGGGTGCGTGGCCGACGTGACGATCTTCGACGCGTCGAAGGTGCGCGACGTCGGCACGTTCACCGATCCACACCACTATCCCGAAGGAATCCCGTGGGTAATCGTGAACGGTGAACCGGTGGTCGCGAACGGACAGCTGACGGCGGCGCGACCGGGGCGTGTCATTCGGCGGCCGCGTGGTGTAAACGCACCATAAAGGCAACGGATACCACGAAAAGTTAAGGGCACGAAGGGACACGACGAAACACGTCATCAATGGAGCAACAGTGCGCCACGCGAATGTCTGCGTGGCGCGCTGTCTTCACCCAGTGAACCGCTTGGTGTCCGCAGTGGCTTTGTGGTAAAGCTATTGCCGGTCTTCGCGAATCTTCGCGTCCTTCCTACTCCCGGTAGAAATTCAGCGGTCTCGCACGATCTCAACGCGTTGAATCACATCGCCCTCGAGCACGCCGTCCGCCACCTCAATGCCTTCGACGATCTCACCGAACACGCTGTAGTCGCGGCCGAGTCGGGGGTTGTCCTTGAGGTTCACGAACCACTGCCCGTCACCGGTGTCATGGCCGCGCGTGCTCATCCCGACCGTGCCGCGAACATGTGGCACCGTGCCAAGTTCGTCGCGCAGGAAGCGCGCGTTCCCCACGTATTCGTTGTCGCCCGGGCTCGGTCCCTGAATCACGAAGTCCGGTTCGACGCGATGCCACGCCTGGTTGTCGTAGTAGTGCGCCTTCACCAGCGTGAGCACGCGCGCGGCCATGATCGGCGCCACGTCGCCACGCAGGCGCACGACAAATGACCCGCCGCCGCTCGTGGGCGCCATCATGACGCGCAACCGCACGTCGTCGCCTAGTGCAAGGCGCACGGCGTCCGCTGGGAGCGTACGCGTAAAGGACGTGCACCGCGGAACCGTCGCCGAGCCAAGTGTCGTTGCGATCTCAGCGGCCTTGGCGGCCACCACGCAGTCGAAGTCGGTGGCGAGGGTAGCGATGTGCCCTGCCATCTGTGCGTCGGCCATCTCGACGAGCCGAGCCATCACCTCCATGCGGGCATCGCGGGACGTGTCACTGGAATCACCGCGCATGCGCTGGGCGGCAGTGACCAACGCATGACGCATCGGTCGTGTTGGCGCAGCGCTCTTGAGCGCGCGCGCGCCGGCGCGCACGGCCTGATAGCCTGGCGCACGCAGCGCGGCGACGTACAGCGAATCGTCCGAATGGCCGCTGAGATTGGCGAGCGCATCAATCGCGGCTTCCTTCACATTGTCATTCGTGTCGCGCGCCAGGAGCCGCAGTGTCTGCGTGTCAGTCAAGACCGCCGCCGCCCGCGCGGCGTACACGCGCACCCAGTGGACGTCGTTCCGCGTCAGCGCTGGCAGCGCCTGTTGCGCCGTTGATGGCGCCGCATGC
>Ga0172367_10007268_pt1 | contig 12744 bp, 20 predicted proteins | sample Lak10m_FD_114542 | JGI IMG/M metagenome (GOLD analysis project Ga0172367, IMG submission 114542) | Freshwater microbial communities from Kabuno Bay, South-Kivu, Congo - kab_022012_10m | ecosystem: Environmental > Aquatic > Freshwater > Lake | place: Democratic Republic of the Congo: South-Kivu...
GTTCAGATAACCTGATTCTGGCAGTTTTAATTATATTCATATTATCTTATTATATTTTGCTCTATTCTTTTTGAGATTTTTTAACCAATCCTGGATTTCATTTGTGTAAATCAATTTTGTATCCTGATTTAAATGCCACGAGGGATGATTTTCAATAGATAAATCCAAAAGTACCTGAATAATTTTCTTTCCATCATCTTCAGATAAGCATTCAAATTTAACAGCATTTCCTTCTAAAACCCTAAATACTTTAACATAGAAATGATTCCATTTTGAAATAGAAATATCCCCAGGCTCTACACCATTTTTTGTTAACAACATTACTGTTTCGTGTATTTTATCAATATTCTGATTCACCTTTTTATCCTCCTCTCCGCTTTGATCCCATGTAGTATCAAACTCAACCCCCATTCTTATAAGAGATTCCCTAGTTCCTATTTTCATAGCTTCCTTAGGATCCTTGCCTCTTTCAAAATTTATATTTTCCTTTACAATTTTCATCTGTTTAATTCCCCCGCTATTTTTTTAAAAATATCTTGATATTTAGGAATAATTTTATAACATATCTCATCAGGGTTCTCATTTGAGACGAAAGAAAAATATTGATCTAAATCTGCTTTGGATAAAATTAAATTCACATAATTTGTTGAATTTTTTCTTGCCTTGTCCTCTTCATCGGGATCCCCAGTATAATCAGGTCCAAAATCTATTTTAACATAAACATAAAATGAATTAAATGAACGATCTACATACCAATGATTTATTAAATTATCTTCGTCAAATTTTCTAAATTTTCTAAATTTTTGAATAATTCCTTCAGCAGATCCTATTCTCATAGAATCTCGAGGATCTTGCCCCCTGACAAAATCTATATTTTCTCGTACAATCATCTAAATTTTTGATTTACATTTTTCCCCATGAAATCTTGCATAAATATTTACGGCAATTTCTTTTTTACAGTGTTCACAGACTTTTCTTTTTTGTACAATCCCTTTATGAGAATTACTTAATTTTTGTTTATGTTCTAAACTCAGATTTTTTCCTGTCCAATACTTAGAACTATTATTAATTATATTTTCCTTATGTTCTTTGGTTATAGGTTTTCCTTTTAATCTTTTACTCGTTGATATACTAATATTTTTTCTTCCTTCTTTCGACATATTCCATTTAGATCTATCAGCATTTCTTTTATTTTTTATTGTTTCTTCTGAATCCTTTCTACCAGTTAAAGAAATTCTAATTAAATTTCGAGATTCTTCAGATAGATGATATGAATCATTTTTTATTCTTTTTTTACGAATTTTTTCTCCAACCTCCTTGGGTCTGGTTCTTCCCCTTAATGAATCCCCGATATTTTTTTTGTGGCTTTCAGCTAATTCTCCTCCTTGATGAGAACATCCTCCAGTTGGGCTAAGATTATATCCGTCAGGAACTAAAGTATTAAACCGAGTAATAAATTCTTTTTCTAATTCTCTTGCTTGAAAAATCGTTTCACATTTTTGTAAAATTTTTCTTTCAAAATTCTCTTTCTTATATTTTTTTAGTGCATTTAAAAAAATTTTTCCACTTCCAATATATCCATCTTCCAAACTATCTGTAGCATGAGAACCAATATATTTTTTATCATTAATAACATTGGTGGTTACATAAACAAAATTATATTTTTTCATACATGATTTTATTCTATATATCCGCTAGCGAACCAACACACCTATCACTTTTTCATCATTGATATAAAAATCAATTATACAATAGTCAAATCCATCTGCTTTTCCAAAGGATACTGATGGCTGAATTTTAAACTGGCTTGATTCTGAAATATATGCTTGAACTTGTTTTAAAATCTTCTCTTCAAGTTCAAGCTTGTTGATCCTTGTTTCAAATATAAGATCTTCAATACCAACACCAAAATTCAAGTCTCCAAGGACCTGTCCTTGAGTAGTTCCCAAGATCATTTTTATTTTCGAAATTATACTTTCTATGGGGTCGGAATGTTCGAAAATATTATAGCGATAGTTAGGATCCTCAGGGTTTCTGATGTATATTTCTTTAACCATTACAGTTTTTATTTATATATCTTTACCCTACAGAAAGACCACAAAAAAAGAGCCCGAAGGCTCTTTCTTATTTAATCTCTATTCTTTTGGGTTCTTTACTCGGAAGAGTTTTGTATCTTATCTCTAGAATTCCATTGTCTAGAGAAGCATTTATTGATTCTGAGTCGATATTAGAATCGATTGTAGAATAAGAAATAGAGTTTTTGTAGAATTTTTTGGCATCTTCATTTTTCATTTCCCCTTTGATGAATATTGCATCCCCATCTAATCCAATCTCAATATCTTCTTTATTAAATCCCGGGAGTCCAACTTGAAGAACTTTCTCCCCGGTTTTCTCATCTGTAAATTTATCCCATGCTTTTGTAGCAAAGTTCTTAGAGGGCATTAGAGATGGAGCACTCCATCGGTCTTCTAGAAAATTAAAAAAATCTTCATGCCAAAAATCATCGTCAAAAAATCTTTGCATAAAATTCTGTGCAAAGTCAGATCTTTTTGCTAATTTATTTTCCATAGTTTTATCTCCTTTATTTTAGTTAAACATATAGAATATTTCGAATTTTATGCCATTAGAATTTTTATGCCATTTTGTCATATTTTTTGAAATATTGGCAAAGAGATATATAAAGAAAAAGTCTTTAAATGCTAATTGCTGAATCGGTCTACCCTTTTTTAAATGAGGATTTCTTAGCTGAACAAATTTTAAATGAGAAGTTCGACCTTAATAAGATTAAGGATAAAGCAAAGAAACTAGGGATCCTCGCATCTTTATTTTTACTGACAGCTAGCAATAAGGGATTTAAGGACTTACCTTCTAAAGAAGAATTAACACAGTCAAAGCCTCTCATATATTTAGCCCAGAAACCTTATGTTTCAAAAGAAGATGTCGAAACCAAATTTGATGAAATGTTTGATTTTTATTTTTGGCGAGATCAGGGGACAAAACTTAACTACGATATTCTCCAGGATCCCCTTACTCTAAAGACGAGTAATGAGGGGCTAAATTTTATTCGAGAACATGAAAAGCTTCGCCTTACCGCTTACGAAATAGGTGATGATATGATTACCATTGGATGGGGACATGCGGAGCCTAAAAGCACCTCTAAATACGTTGTAGGACAAAAAATATCAGAGACTGAAGCTGAGAGAATATTCAGGAGGGATGTTAAAAAGACAGAAGATGGAATTAAGGATCTTTTTGAAAAATGGATTGGGCAAGGGTTGGAGGTTAAAATTTCTCAGCACATGTGGGATTCTATGATTTCCATGGCTTATAATATGGGGGTAAATGGATTTCGTGGATCTGAAATCGTTCAGGCTTTAAAGAAAGAAGATTACTTAACCGCAGCAGATACTATTTTAACTACAAGAATAGATCTGATTAAATTTCCGGGGTTAGAAGATAGAAGAGAAGAGGAAAAGGAAATGTTTTTAAGGGGATTAGTAGGAGATATAGGTTAAATCCAGGTTCCTTCTAAGCTAGGATCTTGAGCATCTAAAGCCATATCCCTAGTTACTTGCATTCTATGAAACGGCATATCTTCTTCAATACAGCAATCCCCATGAACTAATTCTGTTTTAGAATCTCCAATTTCATCAATAATTTTTTGAACTTGCTTGAACTCTTCAGAATTATAAGGAAGAGGAACCCCGTCATCTGTAGTTAGATTCCCGCAATGACCGCATCGGTAAACTTTAATACTAATATCCATGGCTTTTAATGGGATATTTCCTCTTTCAAAATTCATTTTGTTTTTTCGATTTTTATTTTTTCTTTTAATTCAAAAATATGTTCCGGTAATTTTTCAATGGGATAAATTAAATCATCTCCGTCATTTAAAAATCTATTTTTTACATACTTGAACCGTCCGTCCATTTTAATGATTACAACAACAGCTTCAAATATTTGTTTTTGCCCGCCCTTAACATTGTGATAAGTTACTTGTTCTATAGTTTCAAAGAAATGATGAGAATGTTGGAATAAGTCGAATCTCTCAAAGATTTTTATACCAAGTTCTTCTAGGAAACTTTCGTATCCAATATTCATGGATTTTTTGGGATCTTGTCCTCTTTCAAAGTCCATTTTGATATTGTCGTATTAAATCCTTTATTTCTTTTCGGAGTCGAGTTGTATTCATTGATGAATTTAATCTAATAACCTCAGAATTGGCACCTGCTTCAAGAAGAGCTTGAACAGTATCTACAAATCCCTTATTGCAAGCTGTTCTTAAAGCTAAATCCCATTCTGAATGAATATCTGCTCCTTTTTCTAACAAATATAAGGCATAAGAGGTTTTTCCAAATCTCGCACAAATCTTAAATTTATGATCTAAATTTGAAGATTTTTGGTTAACTTCAATTAAAAAATTTTCGATAGCAACCTCTATGCCAACTTGGATAGCTTTCTTCGGATCTATACCTCTTTCAAAGTTCATAATATTCCATCTTTTTTCAAAGCATTTACAGCGTCTTCTATAGAATAATGCCCATAATTTAAAAGCCCCAGGTCATAGGAAATAGAGAATTCGAGGTCCTTTTCGATCAGATCCATATAAGATCCATCTACATTATTTTTCCAAGTACAAATTATTTCCGGGTTATGACGTAGAGAAGTATCGACTATATTCAAATTTACCCTTTTAGCAAGTAAATTAGTTATATGAAGGGCATATTCTTTTCGACCTATGCCCATGGATTCTTTGGGGTCTTTACCTCTTTCAAAGTTCATATTATTTCCCTCCTTCGGTAAGTTTTTTCTTTAAATAAATAAGCTGTCTTATGACTCAATAAAAAATAGTAATCTTTAAAATCCACTTTAGCTTTTTGGGATATTTTATTTTTATTCTCAGTATATCCTAAGATGTATTTCCAGAAATCTGCTTTTTTGAGAAATCTTCTTAATTTCCAATAAGCAAAAAATTCCTTATTTACGCGGATAACTAATACCCCATAAGAAAGAGAATAAATTGTTTGAATTTTTTCATTAATTTTAAAGAGGCTTACAATAAGATTGGGAATAGTCGTTTCAGATGCCCCAACATTCATAGAAATCTTTGGATCTTTGCCTCTTTCGAAGTTCATTCTTAATCTTTTTCGTAAATGTACAAAAAAGAATCCAAAGTAAAAAATATTTTTAATGATTTTTTATGAACCTGAAGTTTTAAAATTTTCGTATTCTTCAGGTTTAAGAGTTCCTTTGGCAGCAACTCGAACTTGCTCTAGTATAAAGTCATATTGAGGATTGACTTTTTTTGCTTTTTTGAGGAAAGGCTCGAAGAATTTTAAAGTTTGAGCTCTTTCTGCTTCATATTTCGGTTTTGGGATAACATAGGATTCTCCAATAGCAAATTTGCTTCTGTCCCATATTCTTTGAACTGTAATAAAATCAATATTTGGGGTCTCTTCGACAACTTCCCAGCCAGTAGGTTTTCCTAGAATAAGGCCCTTTTCTTTTAATGCTTGCATTCTCTGTCAATAACTCCACGTATACCTTTTGGCAAATCTTCTAATGATTCTGGATTTTTAACTATAGTAACCCCTTTGATTTTAGCAACCCCGCCCCCGGATTTTTTATTTTGATAGCTAATATTGAATTTAGTATTTTCATCTGGTATATGAAATTCTCTTTCGGCATACTTATCAGCTACCCCTTCGCTTGTTGCAGAAGCCATTTGCCATGCTCGTTTTGATTGATAACTTGGATTCTTAGAGCCAAATCCTTGTGCAACATGCTTGGCTTTAAATAATGGGGATTTGATGTGTTGTTGAGCTAAGTCCTCTTCAGATCTTTGATTACTTCCTTTATAATCTTTAACTGAAACTAATTCACTTTGATAATTATCATCTCTTCCTTTCCAAGATCCATCTAATACTTCTACTTTCCATCTTTTGCCTAAAATAGGTTGCCCTAAAGCTTTTTCAAGATCATCAATAAGAATTAAAAAATCCTCGGCATCTGGATATTCCCAAAAACTAATAAGTTTACTTTTTGTCCATACTCTACCTGAGAAAAATCCATCTTTTCTAACTCCATCAGGATGTGTTTCACCAGCCCCTCCTAAATGGAAAACGCCTTCGTCATACCAAAATGGATGTGCATCGTCATCATCAAAATGGGGCGATTTGAATATGTCTCTATTCACAGGTTCCCCAAATCTATTATAAGTTAGATTGGGTAGAGAGATTTCATCTGGACTCTCAAATAATTCCTGCAATGATTCATAAACTAATTTCATAAATTTTCTAATTCATTTGAAATAGCATCATTTATATCGTCTGCTGTCATTGTTCCGCTATAACTTTGAGGGGGATAGTATTTTATTTTATCCTCTCCTGTTCCCATTGAATAAGAAAGTTTTTTAATTCCTTCTAGAGTAATAGGAGCTTTATAGGCATCCCCTTCCCATTTACCTTCTTCTATTTGATAATGCTTACGAATAGCTCTCTGAATATGATGATAAGCTTCAGATTCATCCGAAGATCTTGAGGCTTCTCTATAAGCTTGACGAAGAACCTCGTAAAGATCCGAAAAATCATCTTCCTCTATTTCATTAAAAAGAGTATCAACATCTTCGGCTTTTTCAGGTTCCATCCCCATCTCAATAGCTTTTTCCTTAAGTTCTTTTAAAACAGGGATTTCTTCTCCTTTTTTCAATACTAAAGATATATGCCATAAAAAATCAGAAATATTGTCAAAGCCATCATAATCGTAATCAAAATATTCGTAGGAATCCCCAGATAAAACAGCTTCTATAAATTCCTTGCTTATATCTCTTGAATCTGTATCGAAATAGTCGGCAAAATCGCCCCACTCACTAAAAGAAATAATAAAATTGTTTGCTATCTTTTCATATTTAAAGTTATTATCCGGAAAAGGAACATAAGGAATCCATTCAATACCCCATTCTTTTAACCCATAATAGTCTTCTTCACCTAGCTGAGAGTTATATTCTGGCTTCTTAATAAGAAATTCAATCCATTTTATTCGGGTCTCTTTATCTAATTCTTCTTTAGATCCTTCTGTAAGTAAATAAGAAATCCACATAGCTGGGCTCGAACTTGTTCTTTCATTGAGAAAATTCTTGATTTGTTCTTCCAAGCCGATATTCATAGCTTCTTTAGGATCTAGGCCCCTCTGAAATCCCTGAGATTCAAAAGTTTTATCTACCTTCTTTTGAAGTTCTTTAGATACTAGATATTTTTTATTCCTCCATAAATAATCTAGCCATGCATTTTTATTTTCGGCTGAAATATTAGGATCCTCTTGTATTTCCCATAACCATTCTGATGGGTTCATCCAGGAATAATCTTCTTGTTTAATTTTTTCTTTTGCATAATTTAGAATTTGAGCCATAATTCCCACCCCCATAGCTTCTTTAGGATCCAACCCTCTTTCAAAATCCAATGATTCTTTAACAACTTTATAATATCCACTATTAAGAAGAGCTTGAATCCAAAAATCTTTTGTCTCCTTCCCAAGCTGATCATCTTGAAGAATTTTCTGTATCCATTTATCAGGCCTTAGCCATTCTTTGTCTTTATCTTTTTCAGCTTTTTTCTTAACATATTCCTGAATAATTTGAATAAGTCGGTCCTCAAGAAGTTTGAAGATGTCTTCCATTTCATCTCCACGATAACGATCAATATATTCTCTGACTAAATTCATTAATATGAATCAATTAATTCAAAGCTTAATTCTTTTAATTTTTCTTCATAATCATAAAAAACATCATCTCTTGAATCCATTGCAGAAGATTCTGTTTCCCCTTCCCTTTCAGCGTCTTCATAAGCTTGCCACATTTCAGCATTAATTTCTCTTATAAGTTCTTCTGCAGCTTTTTTATTTCTCTCAAATCCCTCAACCCAAAAGCCATTACGCAATTTAAGAATTATTTTTCTTCCAAGTTGTAAAGTATCTCTAGGATCTTTCCCTCTTTGAAATTCTATGGATTCCCTAACTATCATACTACAATACGACCACCAACTTTACAAATTTTTTCAATTTGTTCAACGGTAAATTTTTCGTTATTTTTTCTGATATAATAATCTCCTCTTACTTCTTCAGGAGATCCATCTAAATCTTTTAATTTGTTTCCATCAACCATAAAATCTCCTTTTACAATTTTAGGACATCCTGCCATGGAAGTTAATTGATTATCTCTTATTAAAAAATTTTTTTCACAAGTTCCAAACTGAATAGCTTCAGGGATTTCTCTAATCACTTTATTTCGAGGTATTATTACTTCCTTAACATCAATCATCCATTTAGAATTTATCTTTGCATTCGAATAAGGAATAAATTCTCGTATCCAAGCATCTACTTCTTTTTTCTTACCTAACGACAAAGCTTCAGAGGGATTTCCCCTCTGAAACTCTAGTAGGCTTTCGTAAACAAGCTTGGACATATTAAGCTTTATTTTAGAAAATATCTTTGTACTTAGCGATAAAATCGTCTACACCTTTTTTGTATTTGTCTCTTCCTTCAACTTCACCAAGTTCTTCGTGGATATAAGGATGAATGTCGATCATCATTTTTAATCCTCTTGTTGCAAGAGAACCATTATCGAGACGAATAAGATATTTTACAAAATTCTCAAATTCTTCAGGAGTAATATCTCTTCCTCTTGTTGATGTACAAACGAGGGAAATAAGAGCATTAGCTTCTGATGGATCATATCCTGAACCAGCTTTCTTAGGCATACGAGCTTTATCCGGGCGGGTAAGAACCTCTTTAATATCTTCTTTTTTGAATGATTCAAGAAGTCTTAAGAATGTCTGAAATTCAGTTGCAATATCCATACCAATATCGGATCCAACTACGTTTGTAATATCTTTAATGCTTACTTTATAGCCTTCGTCTTTAGCATCCTGCATTAATAAAGCAATGTTTTTAGAAGCTGCTTCCCACGAGCGAGGGGATGCAAAGATACTCTTTTCTGGATCATCATCAAGAGTGTAGAAATATTCCTGGTTGAATTCTAGGAAGTCAAGTATTCTTGGGTCTACTTTATCCTGTGCCCATTCTTTCCATCCTTTGAAATCTGGAATATAGTTAACCTGGGAGAATCTGTTTCCAAGAGCTGTTGAGAAGTTTTGAACACCTTCTGGGTCGTCACCTGCTCTGTTTGATGCTGAAATAATTGACCATTTTGAACCTAGAGCTGCATCACCAATTATTCTTTCATCGATAAGTTTTAAGCAAGTATTCTGAACTGAACCAGATGCACGTGAAAGTTCATCTAAGAATAGGATACCGCCTTCACCCATGTTAGCAATTTCGTTCCTTCTTTTATCCTCATTAGGATCCCCGCTCTTAATATAAACAGGAAGCCAAGACTTAGGAATATCTCTTGCTTTAAGTTCATCATCCACTTTATAAGTTGCAGGAAGTGACCAGTCATCAGGAGCCATCTTTGATGTTTGAACGTCGATCAATCTTCCTTTTGTATTTGCTTGAAGAACTGCTTTAACAATAGCTGTTTTACCAATACCAGGTGCTCCCCAAATCATAAGAGGTTTGCCAGAAGGGCTTTTTAAAACCATACGAATCCTTCTATAAAGTTCCCTCTTATCCACATTAGGAACATTTTTATCAGGATGTTCCAGTTTTATTTTAGCCTCAGTTAAAAGAGCTTCGTCAAGTTCTAGAGATTCTTCAACTTTATCGCCGCCTCTTTTTGTAAGAAGCCTTTCTGGATTAAGAGATCCTAATTCAGGGCTTATTTCAATATCAGCAGGGGATGGAACATAGGATACTCCTTTATAAAGAGCTCCTTCTTTATCCATGATACCGATATTAACAGGCGCCATAGCTTCTGTAGTTAGTTGTCCCTGAAACATAAAGAAGAATAATTTTCCTACTTTCTGGAAAAATTTCTTGATTGCGCCAGCTATTTTGCTGAATATAGCCTCATTTAATTCTCCTTTTCCAATTTGAAAATCCTGAAGCGATTCAAATACTAGTTGTTTTTTCATTGCAGTTCTATTTTTATTTTATACTTTATTTATCTTTTCTTTAAATCTGGACATTTCTTTGTCTGTTAATTCTTCTTTTGCTTTTGTACTTGATAAAAGATAGTCCAGAATTGGGGACCATTTATCAATAGCTGATTGAGATATTGGAAGTCCGCTGAATCCTTTGGGGACTTTACTTAATTTGGAAGCAACCAATTGAATAGTTCTTTTAATTTTTACTCTTGGGTCCTTCATTAATTCTTTCACAACCTCAGAATGTCCATTTGCAGCAGTTTCTAAAATAATGTAATTATCTTCATAAGTAACATTGTAATTCTTATCAAGAGATTCTTTGGCATCCGCTGGATTTACTCGAGGGTCTTGTAATAATCTTTGGACAACAGCTAATTGACCATCTTTAGCAGCTTGATATAAAGCTTCATTGTGATTATCCTCTGGTTTAACCCTTTCATCTTTTAGAAGCATGTCAATAATTTCAACGTTTCCATTCATAGCAGCAACAGCAATAGGAGCATTTTTTCTTACAGCAGGATTAACAGCAGGATCCGAAAGAAGAAGTCGAACGATTTCAGGTCTTCCAACTTCAATAGCCTTTAGAAAAACCCCGGTTTTATCATCGCTAGAAAGAAGAAATCTTTTTCCGGGTACTTTGTTCATTTCTTCAACAAAATCCCCTATAAGCTTTTCCCTACCTATTCCCATAGTTTCTTTAGCGTCTCCGCCTCGAACAAATCCCAATGCTTCTCTAACTATCATATTTGTCCCGTTCTCCTATAATTTTCAAATCTCTTAATAGAAATATCTTTCATATCAAAGATTGCTTCTCTAACTCTTGGATCAGGAGCTTGCCTAGTAAATGATATGGCTTCCCGAACAATACCCATTAACCAAGATTGATTTGTTTTCCAAATGGATGCTGGAATCCTGGATTATCATAGAGAACCCAAATAAATTTATGAGCATAAGAAGGTTTCTTAGGCATTGGTGCTCCCCCGTCAGTCATAAATACGCATAAAGAAATTCTATCCTTGAGATGTTCTTTTACCCAATCGAGGGCTTTCTGGAAGTTAGTTCCACCACCGCCAGATACATTTTTAGGAATCCATGGTTTACCCATTCTTTTAATTGTTTGCACACTCTTATCATCGACACCATCATCAAAGAAAGCTACAACAATTTTGATTACTTTCTTGGAGAAAATAATCTGATTTATTTCATTAAGTATTTTGTTGAGAGCTTCTTGACCCATAGATCCAGAAACGTCAACCAAAACTACTATATTTTCAATAGCATCCATTTTATGTTTTTCACCATAGCGTAGATATTCTCCCCCTAAGTGCTTTTTATTACCTATTTTCTGATAGACTTCTGGAGATAGTGCTGTAGCAACATATCTTCTAAAAAGATTCTGCCAGTTAACATCTCCACGATGTAATCTATAGAGAGCTTTTACTAAAGCTTCGCCTTTTCCCTGACCTCTTCCTTTTTGAGATTTCTCTGCACGTTCAAGCATCTTAGCCCCTTCCACACGCCATTTATCTGTAGCATTTTCATCAGGTCCCATTTCACCTTCTCCGTATCCACTTGCTTTAGCAATTTTCTTACCCATTTCAGGAGAGATTATACCTCCAGTTCCAGCTGGATCGTATTCTTCGCTCTGATCATAAGTATCTTCATATCCTTCATCCCCGGATCCTCCAACACCATGGTCTTCTTGTGGTTCTTGTCCTTCCCCACCTTCTCCTGATCCCCCACCTTCGCCTTTTCCATCACCAGAATCTAAAGAAACTAAATCTCCTCTTTGGTATCCTTCATTCAAAGGGCCTACTTCGTAGGTTCCGTCGGGATTAATAGCTGTAACAACTCCTTTTTCCCCAGTAGATTTGATTTTTACTTTACTACCAACAGAAAGTTGTGATGGGCCGCCTTTTCCTTTTCCCCCACCTTGTCCGGGTTGACCGGGACCTCCTTGACCACCTTCTCCGCCTTCGCCTTTATCTGCTCCCTGATTTCCATTCTTACTTTTATTTGGCGGCATTTTTGGAATAGTTTTCTTAAGTTCATCGTAAATAGCTTCAACTGGTATATTTAGCCATTTAATATCATAAAGACCCCCGAGATTTTTTACGAATTCTTCATTAAAATCATTTAAAGTATCAACGATAATAGCATTTATTTCATAGTCCCCTGCAATATTAAATAAAGAAGCGAGTTTTCCTTCGGATGTTTGAACTATAGCATTTCTACTTTTCATTCTATCAACATGGATAAGAACACAGTGCATAATTTCATGAACCAAAACAAATATAATTTGTTCCCATGAAAGCTTATTTGCAAAACTAGGATTTATAAACAAACGAGTTCCATCTGTAGACATTGTGGGAACTAGCCAAGTATAAATTGGGGTAAATTTATGAACATACGGAGCAAAAAGAGGAGACTGAGAAACGATAGCCGTTTTAGCACTTTCAATTTCATTCTTTAAGTGTCTTATATCAATTTTGGTTCCATCTTTTGCAAAGACATAGCCATAATCTTCTATCTTATTACTTGTTCTTTGAGATGCGTTATAAAGAGCATCTTTATCTTCTTTTTTCTCTAATAAAAAATCCCCGATTTTCGGATAAAATTTTTCCATATTGTTTTTATATTTTAATTCCAGACTGTTCCTTTTACTTTAACGACTTTCCTTATTTCAAATTCTTTCCATTTTTTA
>Ga0172367_10007269_pt1 | contig 12744 bp, 6 predicted proteins | sample Lak10m_FD_114542 | JGI IMG/M metagenome (GOLD analysis project Ga0172367, IMG submission 114542) | Freshwater microbial communities from Kabuno Bay, South-Kivu, Congo - kab_022012_10m | ecosystem: Environmental > Aquatic > Freshwater > Lake | place: Democratic Republic of the Congo: South-Kivu...
TACCCTTGCGGCAGGCATCCCAGTAGGGATTATCCAGACCCTTGGGCAGGAAAACATAGAGCTTGTCTGAAGCGGGGGCAGCAGCCTGTGCTTCAGTTGCGGCAGGCGCTTCGGTTGCCGCGGGGGCGGCGGCAGGCGCTTCGGTAGCAGCGGGAGCGGCAGGGGCACAAGCAACCAACATTGCGGCTACTGTAGCAAGGGCAACCAACAGAAATACTATACGCTTCATTTTCTTCTCCTATGTGATTGAAAAATATTAGTAAATGGGCATGGGGTAGATCGGTTTTACAACTAGTCGGAAACACACCTCCTTCTCAAGAACATTCTTTGGAAAGGCCAGGGAAAATGCACACAGGAATTAATTTGGCGCTTTAAGACTTAAAGTTCAGCACCTACATCTTTTCTATCAATGTGCTTAAGTATTCCACTGCCAATCGCGGACTGCTCAAGACAGTTTTACCGGTTTCTTGCATCAACATCGGAGCAAGGCGTGACATGGAAGCCTGCGCTAACACGATGAGATCTACTTGGGGAGCTAACAGTAAAGCACCATCCAGCACCATTTTGTCGTGGCCTTCGCGGTTTCCACTCATCAGGACATCAAATGCACCCTGGCACAAGTGCTGCTTTACCTCTACTTTTTTTCCGGCGTCTGCCGCCCAGAAATGCAACAGATCTTCGGTGGGTGGCAGAGTGGTAGGAACGGTTGCCATCAAACCAATTTTGCTACCCAATTGGACCGCTTTCTTGGTCATGGGATCGTCGATTTTTATGACTGGAATATCAACCAATTTACGTGCCACGTCCATGGATGGGCCAAGCGAAGAGCAGGCTGAAAAGATCAGGTCAGCGCCGGCATCTTGTGCTGCTTGGGCTAAATGACACATCCGGCGAATATGCGATGACTGGACAGTACCTGCTTTGCGCACATCAGCCAAGACTGTACCATCTACAAAATCAATAATTTCAACACCGGGCAGCAATTCTTTAAACAAATTCTGAAAAACCAACTCCGTGTTAAGAAAAACAAAACTGGTGTGCAGTACTGCGATCTTTTTTGTCATTTTCTTTATTCCTTGTTATGCATAAAATCACGGACAACTTCCAGTGGTCGATTGAGAGCGATAACCATTGCCTGGTGCGCAGCGCTTGAATCGTGCTGTTCAATGGCAGTCAGGATGCGGATATGATCCTCATGCGTGGTCGGTCTATGGTTGGGAAGCCGCAGGATTATTTTCCGGATATCCGTTTCAGGAACGATCAAGGAGCTCAACATCTTGATCAGAAAAGCGTTTCCAGACAGATTAGAAATGGCAGAGTGAAAATCGATATCGGTCCTCACCATGATGGCTACATTGTCGCTGTTCAAAATGAGTGGTTCTTCACGCAGCAAGATATCCTTTAATTCTGCAATTTCTTTTTCACCCGCATGCTTGGCTGCCAGGGCAGCACAAACAGGTTCAATCGCAATGCGAGCTTCATAAAATTGTTCAACCAGGTCGGAATTCTTATCCAACCATTCGGACAAGGGCACGTTCAAAATATCAGTATATGGATCTCTGACATAGGTACCCTTACCGTGCTTTATGGTGATGTAACTTTGAGACTGTAAAATGCTGAGGGCCTCGCGCAAAATTGGGCGGCTCACATTAAACCGTACAGCTAAGTCACGTTCAGTGGGAAGAATATCACCTGGCAAATACCTTCCCTCTCTAATAGCTTGGGCAATCTGGCGAGCTACATCGCTAGAAAGCCTGGGCTTTTCTACAGATTTAAAAATAGACCCTTTTGGCACAAGAAAAATCCTTTCATGTTTTTATCCTTATGGTAAACCCGGTTTTATAAATTTACCAGGATCGTAAACACAAATAAATAATACAGCTTTTAATTATAGTTGTCAAGTGGTTAAATCTCTTAACCACTCATTTTGGGTAAATTCCCCCAACCAATTTTAAATCTCTAAAGGAGTGCAGCTTTATCCGCTCTCAAAAACGGTTCTCCACGCGCAAAATCCATTTCCATCGTGCCGGTGACAAGTATTGGAAGGCTGGAGGAAACCACACTCTTCGCCTGGCGGTATGCTTCTGGGAAAAATATCACATCCACCGTCCCGGAAAGATCTTCCAGCGTCAGGAATAAAATCGGCTCACCTTTAGCTGTCCGGCTGCGGTGTGAAACCTGCCTTACTCCAGCAACCGTCACATGCTGGCCTATACGCCCTGCGGCGTCCAGGGAGGTAATAGCTCGCACAGAGGCGATCCTTTCCGCCGCCAGTTCAAGCGGATGAGCCTCCACGCTGCTACCCAAGAGATCCTGTTGCGCGGTGACCTTTTGCTCAACCGTCCAGTCTGCCCCCTTTGCATCGTCCCATGGGAACATACTCATTTGCCCGGGCTGCCATGCTCCAGCCTGCAAATGGCGCAATAAAGACGGGATTTTCCCAAACCCATCCAGGGCGCCAACCCGAACCAGACTTTCAGCTTCCTGCAAGCGTGGGTCAACTCGGCTGAGAAAATCATCCAAGGAAAGATAGGGGCGCAAACGCAATATGCGCTCGATCGTACGGCGAGTCAAATCTTTCACCTGATCCAACCCCATATACAGGACTTTGCCACCTGGATCGTTGTACACAACGAAATTGCGCCCGGAAAAATTGATATGAGGTGGGCGCACGCCCAAGCCCATTCGGCGAGCTTCGCTCAGATAAACCCGCTGACTGTAATACCCACCCCAATTAGCAAGTACCGCCGCCATAAATTCCGCCGGATAGTGGGATTTGCACCAGGCTGAACGCCAGGCTACTCGGGCATATGAGGCTGCATGCGCCTTGGGAAAACCATACCCAGCAAAAGCCGCCATCATCTCCCAAACGCGTTCGCCAACTTCTTCGGGGATGCTGCTTTGAGCCTGCGCCTGGCTGATAAACTTGCGCTCCATCTCCTGCATCCGCTTGCCAGGGTCAAAGTGACTCATTGCCCGGCGCAGCAGATCGGCCTCTGCCAGGCTGAACCCCGCCAGGTGGTGAGCTATGCGCAGCACTTGCTCCTGGTATAAGATCACCCCAAAGGTTTCAGCCAACAATGGCGCCAATGCTGGGTGCAAGTGCTGAACAGGTTCCTGCCCTTTGAAACGCCGGACAAAAGCATCCTTCAGCCCCCCCGATAAAGGTCCGGGGCGATAGAGTGCCAACGCAGCCATGATGTCATCTTCATTTCGAGCGTGTATCTCGCGCAAGGTGGCGCGCATACCTGGGCTTTCAATCTGAAAACAGCCAATCGTCTGTCCGGTTTCAATACGCTCAGAGGTCGCCAGATCATCCTGCGAGATGGAGTCAAGAACTGCCAGAGGAGCTGCATAGCGCTCAGGTTGGCTATCATGGATAAAGCCAGCCACATCACCCAGCACCGTCAACCCGCGTATACCTAGCAGGTCGATCTTGACCAGCCCCAGCGCTTCAACAGCTTCGAGATCGAACTGGGTAATGATCACGCCCTTGCTGCCTGAACGCATGACTGGCACGAGTTCGGTCAGCGGACCCGGCGCAACAATTACCCCACCCGGATGCACCGAGAGATGGCGCGGCAGTTTTAGTAAAGCTTCGGCATCATCAAATATGCGCTGGTAATCCGGAAAAGGGTGAGCCGCGCGCAGTTCGGAAAAAGGTGAAACCGGTAGACTACCCTCTTCGCTTTCCTCAAAACGAGCCCAAAACGCATGTGGAAGCTGGTTGGTCATTTCGCGCGCCCTGAGCGGTGTAAAACCATAAGCCTTGGCCACATCCCCCAGGGCTGAGCGTGGACGGAACCGATTGATAGTCGCTACCATTGCCACCCGATCCGCGCCATAGGTATCAAAAACATGCTGGATGACACTATCACGGCGGTTAGAACACAGGTCAGTGTCAATATCCGGGGGAGTACTGCGCGCAGGGTTTAAGAAACGCTCAAAATACAGATCAAGGCGTAGCGGATCCGGACTCGTGATTCCCAGACAGTGCGCTACCAGGGAGGATGCCGCCGAACCACGCGAGGAGGAGGGCACACCTGTCTGGCGCGCAAAGTTCAACAGGTCTTCCACAATTAAAAATATTGGTTCAAAGCCCATGCGCGCGATCACTCCAAGTTCGTGATCAAGGCGCGTCTGGATTTCCGGTGTGATCCCTTTGTACATCTTGCGCGCCCCACTTTCAGCTTTCTCTCGCAAGGCCTGCGCAGCGGTTTTTCCAGGCGGCAGAGGAATATTGGGCATGCGTGCCTGACCCAAAGGCAGTTCAAACTTACAACGCTCAGCAATTTCCTGGGTCATCTCCACGGCACGTGGAAAATGCCGGAAACGAGCTTCCATTTCCATTGCTCTGGTAAAGTAGGAACCCTGAGGGGCCATGGCTTCGGGTGGCAGATTGTCTAATGGCTGGGTCAGTCGAATGGCTGCCAGGGTACGCTGCAAAGCAGCCTGTCCGGCTGACAGGTAATAGACCGACTGGGTGGCGACCAGCGGCACAGACAGCTTGCGTGCAAGGTTGATCAGCGGCAGCCCACGAGCAGGGTCCTGCATGGTGAGGTAAAGATTCTTAGGAAAAAGTTCTTTGAGCGGTTCAAGCGGAGCAGCTTCAGGCGCCAGCGCCAGCAAGTCTTGCGTATAAGCGCCTAATAGTTCCAGGCTGCATGGGCTTTCAGGCGCATCGCGCATGGCGAGGGCGCTGCTCAAACGGCAAAGGCTCGACCAACCCACCAGGCTTGCGGCCAACAATGACAACCTGCCACCCTCCAGGTCAATTTCCAGTCCAAGGATAGGTTGGATGCCCGCCTGCTTACAGGCCTGAACAAACTCGATAGAACCGGTCAGCAACCGGTGATCTGTCAGGCCAAGCGCCGGCATAAGGTCGTCGCTGGCAGCCTGGACCAGCTCAGCCGGTAAGGCCAGGCCTTCCTGCAGCGAGTAAGCGGAATGCGTGGTCAGGTGGATATACATAAATATTATTGTAACGCTTTGTGTGAAAACTTGATCCAGCTAACCATGTTTGTATTACATTTGTTGATGGAACACAATGCTTCAGGTCAACCCCCATGATAAAGCCTGATCCTTTTTGCAAGTGCATGTTATGTGATTTCCGATACCCCGTAGACGTAAGAGAAAAAGGTGGTACACGCCACGCAAAACCTTATGGATGCCGATACCTTCAAAGGGTCGCTTCGCAAAAGTGTTCTCCCCAAAACACTTGGGGCCTTATCACGGTGGTATGAAATATTGTATGCCGGGATGGTGAAGGGAGATTTCCCATTTGGCGGGCAACCAATGTAGGGGCACAGCGACGCTGTGCCCCATATACAAACTATTTTATTCCGCTTCGACCTTCATCAATACGGCACGCACAACCCTACGGAACATGTAGCTGTCTGTCAAGAAGTTGTAGCCCTGGCAGGTGATCAGCGTCAAGTAGGATTTACCCTCCAGGTGTTCGAAAGCATAGCCGGTGGTGTCGGGGAAGACCATGCGGGTGTCACGCACTTCGTAGGTATATTTGGAACCAAACTGGTGCACGATCAACTTGTTCCCGTAGCCCAGGTTTTTCAGGTTTGCAAAGAGTCCAGGCTTCCCGTTGGCATCCGTGACATGGGCAGTGATGACTGAGTTACCGGTCCAGGTGGGGTACGCCGAGCCGTTTAACCAACCAGCGTTCCGACCAAGCCAGGCCACATCCCAGTTGTTATCCACCTGTGGCACGCCGACGATTTCAGCTTTAATATTCTGGGAGGGGATTTCCAGCCACAGGCTGCTCATCTTGGTGTAGGCGAGCGCGGCGGGCTGGGCAGGCAGGCTGGTTTTGACGTTCGGGGCGAAACCGGTCTGGGGCAGATTGCTCGTTTTCTTCTTTGAGAACGAAGAGGAATTACCAGGGTTTGATGGGGCTGGGGTGGGGGATGGTCCTGGGGCTGCGCTGGCGCTAAAGCTTAATGTGAAATTCGCGCCACCGTAGATTGGCTGACCAGACAAATCGCGGATGGATGCTGCGCCGCAAACGTACAGCCGGTAGGAACCAGCGGGCAGCGGAAGAGAAGCCTGGGCAATCGTCAGGGTGGCAGTGTCGGTGATGTCATCATACTCAATGCTGGCAATGCTGATATTGACGTCATCACCAGCGGGTGTGTGGCTCGCGTTGCAAATCGCAGCAGAAGAGTCCAGGGTCTGAAAAATTGCGTCTTTGCCGGCGCTGACCAGCATGTAGTTGGCAAGGGAGGTGGCGGAATAAGCGCTAGAGTCGTGCAAGACGACCTTATTGAACTGCACTTCCAACGTGGACGAAGCAATGGGCAGAGTCTGACCATCTGAAGGGTTGGTTGCTGAAACCGCTGGATCGGCAGCGTAGGCTGCAATGTAATTTGCTGGGCTTGTCTCGCCCGCACTGGTAAAGGCGCCTACTGCCCATATATCCGATCCACTTGCGACAAGGCCATTGACTTGAGCATTTGTGCCTTCATTTATTTCCTGCCAGCCGGTACCGTCGTTCCATTTCGCAATACCTTTGCAACTAGTAGGGGAAAAGCAGCCATAAACAGGATAGGAGGATGAGCCAAGCGAGGTAAAAGTTCCACCCACAAATACATCCGTGCCGTTGGTAGTGATCGCCCACACTTCGCCATTTTGAATCCCCTGTTCGAGCGCCGACCATTTGCTACCGTCCCACTTGGCAATACCGTAGCAATTAGAAGGGGTTGCGCAGCTTCCCACACTGTCGAACGTTCCACCGGCATACACACTCGTGCCGTTGGTAGCAAGCGCGCGCACAAAGCCTTCATTCTCAGCATATATCCCGGTTCCGAGCGCCGACCAACCGCTGCTGGCATTCCACTTGGCAATACCGTAGCAATTAGCCGGGGTTTCGCAGCCTGCTACGCTTATGAAGTTTCCACCCGCATACACATCCGTGCCGTTGGTGGCAAGCGCCCACACTCCGCCATCATTCCCATCATTGATCCCGGTTCCGAGCGCCGACCAGTCGCTGCCATCCCATTTGGCAATTTTATTACAATTGTCGCAGGTAGTCTCATCTGCCTGGGTTGTGTAGGTGAAGTTTCCGCCTGCATAGACATTCGAGCCACTGATAGCTATTGCGGTGACGGTGTTCTCTGTTCCCTTGCCAAGCGGCGACCAGGCGCTGCCGTCCCATTTGGCGATTTTATTACAATCGGCGCAGGTGCTGGAGTCACCCTGGGTGGCTGTTGTGAACAATCCGCCCACATAGACATCTGTACCGCTGATGCTAATCGCCCTAACCCAAAAATCCACCCCGCCACCGAGCGCCGACCAGTTGCTGCCGTCCCATTTGGCGATGTATTTACAATCACGGCAGACAGTCAAGCTGGAAAAATCCCCGCCTACATACACGTTTGTACCACTGACGGCGATGGCATAGACTACATCCTTGATCTCCATTCCCAATCCAACAGCTTTCCATGTATAAGTTAAAGCGCCCCTGGTGCTAGAAAAGACCGGGCCGCGCTGCGGGTCAAGTTTGACGTCCCAACCGGTCAGGTCCAGGCTGCCGCTCACACCACTGGTCTGAAGCGAACCATCCGGATTAAGCAAGTCAGCCACCTTCAAACCGCCAGTGTCACTGCTAACTGGCGCAGCCATAACCGGTACCGCGCTCATCTGCATCCCACCCAAAACCAGGGCCACGATCAATATTGAGAATAAGATGGGGTTATAACGTTTGATATACATGGCTTTCTTTCTCCTTAATAAGAATCTCTACGTAAATCGAAGCAATTTTTCAAGCTTTTTATTTTTAAATAACGGGAGAAATATACCAACAAGGCCTGCCAAAAAGTCCCCAAAAAGTGCCTTCCTGGTTCCATAAAGGTGCCATACGCTGTCCAAAAAGTGCCAAGCCACTCTAAAAACTACCAGAGACGCTCTCCTGGAGGACAACAAAGTGCCAGATTTGAAATAAATCTGGCACTTGATCAATAATATGTTTGCTTAATCTGCTATTTTGCGGTGCCCCTGGCAGGCAGCGTCTGTTGCGCGAATGTCTTCACCGATTGTCGATTTTGAAGCTGGAGAGTTTCCACCACTTTACCCATCTCACGTTTGACAGTACGCTCACTCAAACTCAATTCATAACCTATTTCTTTATATTTTTTCCCCTCGGATATCCGTTCCAGGATCATCTGCTGACGCTTGCTCAGGCTGTCCAACACGGTTGGTTTTTGCGCGCCCAAGGCGGGGCCTGTTACCTCGGTCCTGGTTGTTGAAAAATTATCCAGCATGCACAATGCCAACCCAGGTGAGAGAAGCATCTCGCCCCGGCTGAAGCCAGCCAACAAACGAATAAACTCATTCACATCCATACTTTTTAGCAGATAGCCAGAAGCCCCATTCTTCATCGCTTCTATCAGCGTCGATTCATTCTCAGAGACGGTCAGGATAATGACAGTTGACTCCGGAAGCATTGCCTTGATATTGCGCGTGGCTTCCAACCCATTCCGACCGGGCATATTTACATCCATCACCACCACATCCGGACGTAAAGCCTGCGCCATATTTTCAGCTTCCAAACCATCATGCGCCATACCCACCACCGTCAATCCACGCATGCGCAGCAGATTCCCCAACCCTTCCAGGAATAAAGGATGATCATCAGCCAATAAGATACGCCGTCCATGTACAATCTGGAAATCATCGTCATCCACCACCTGGGTTTTGCGCAGCAAACACGGTAGATTGATGACCACGCGCGTGCCTTTATTTAGTTCACTATAAATATCCAATCTTCCACCCACGTTTTCAGCACGTTCACGCATCATTTTCAGGCCGAAATGACCCGGGGCTTCCTGTATATCTTCGCCTGCGTGCCTTTTGCCTTCCAGATCAAATCCCTGGCCGTTATCCATGATTTCTATCTGCGCAAGTTCGGCTGTAAAATTAAATTTCATCACAACCTGCTGCGCATTGGCATGTTTACCAACATTAGTCAGCACTTCACGTATGATCTGCTGCTGCGCATATTCCACTACCGGTTCGAAAGCCGGGTTCGGAGCATTTTCCGGGTAGTCCAGGCTAACTTGCAACCCATAGCGCATCTGAAAATCTCTCATCATTTCCGCCAACTTCTCAGGAAGATTCTGCTGCGGATTACCGGGTCTCAAGCCCAGGATAAAAGAACGCACGCTATCATGCCCATCCCGGACCACATCCGCAATTTCATGCAGCTTTTGCCGCAATCCACCCAGCTCATTTTTTTCGAGCATTGTGAGTGACATCTGGGTTTGCATGTTCAAAAACCCCAGGAGCTGTCCCAGCCCATCGTGCAGTTCGCGGCCCAATTCGTTGCGCTCATCCAGCGCTGCAAGTCTGCGCTGCTGCTCAATCGTTTGTTGCTGAAGCTTTTCACGATTCTCAATTTCTTCCCGCAGCCTGACGTTAACCGATTCGAGCAAGGCATTCGCGTTTCGGAGCTCAAGCTCTCGCAGATGTAGCTCGGTTGTATTGCGCAGGACAAGCAACCTGCCGTTCAAGTTATTGCGCCAATCGTAAAGTGGCGTACTGTGGATATCGAAATAATTTGGTACGTCATCCGTGCCCAGGTTTATCTGTGCGTGGGTCTCAACCTTGGCATCATATTTCTGCAACAGGCTAAGTTGAAAGGGATTGAGTATATTCAAAACCTTTCCGCGCTCTTCCAATTCACGTGGCACACCAGCCAATCTGCGGGCAGCCGGATTAGCATCTGCAACCTGTGAATTCCGATCCACAACCAGCACGGCATCCTGCATTTCCTGGATGAGTTGTTCCCGTGGAATTCCCACAGCATCCAATAAACGATATCGCCACACACCCCAGGTGATCAACAGACTTGGAAATAAAAAGATAATCTGAAAATACGGATAGCGTTTCAAGCCCGCGATATACAAAAAAATCGCTAATAACTCTGAGATGACGCTAACAAACAAAATCAGCATTTGTTTGCGCTGCAATTCGGTAGAATTGGAAGATACCCAAACAAAAACGAACATGCTGCTCAGGATTAACATAACATCATAAAAGATAATAAAATAAAAGCCAGGTTGATAATTGATTTCGGATAATGTTACACCTGAAACATAATAGAGCTGAGCATCCGTCCACATCAGATGATGGGCTGAGTTGGTAAAAAACAAAAGCAGACCACCCAGGGGAATCAGTGAAACCAGCAGTAAGTTTCTTCTACCCAACCAGTAATCATAACCCGCAAACGAAATTGTGTATCGAAAGATGCCAAGTGACATCATGCAAAATGATAATGTGATCAGCCTGCTCAATTCCAGGTAAAATTCAGTATTGTGTGTGCCAAGCCGGACGCCGAGCGCAAATAACCACAGGGCATTGCCTGCAAGGATCATCACATGATCAAACCCTGTACTGTGACGATTCGCCCATGCATATAGACTATTGGATGTGATTAATAAACTGCTAAAAATCAAAACTAGACTGGGGAGGTTTGGCGTAAAGAAATTCAATGACGTTACCATGAGCAATTGCTTCTAATATATTTTTTTCATCCTGTACGATAAAACCCTGATTCGTAGCATAATAACAAAAATATTAAGGTCAAGCTTTCCATTCGTTGAAAAACGGCAAATGCATAAAATTCTGGCACCCTCGAGTAATACCTGTATTCCACGTCATAAATAAATATTGTATCTACTCACGATGTAGGTCTTCCTGATAGAAAAGGTTTCCCGAAAATTACAGAGAGGTTTTTTTTATGGTTATTTTCGGGGAGAGCATCCGAAAATAACCATCTGCGCAGCAAACCATGCTGGTTTCGCAGTAAAGGCGGATAATAATCGAAAGATAGCCAATCGTTCCACATGGGTATTACCCGCTGGTGGAGATTTGAGCGTGCTTTCCGCTCAAATCTCCACAGAAATAAACTCTTTTTGTATCTTTTCAATAAGATGGGGCTGAACAAACTTGGGTAGAATTAGGTTTGCCAACTGCGAACATTACCAAATCTGCCAAAGGTGGAGTAGCGTGACGATCAGAAATACGATCACACAAATAGGCATAGAAACTGATGCCCAACTTACGGGAAGTTTCGGCCAATGTCATAAAAGTATCCCAGGCTTTTCTGCCGTCGTCTGTACGAGGGCCAAAACTAACATCTCTTTTACGCACTCTTCGCCGGACGGCCAACTCGGACGCATTGTTGTGCAAAGGTAGTTCTGGATGTTTCAATACGAGAAGTAGGGATGCTTTCTTTGCTCTTGATTTTACAATTTGCTTGTCCAAGAGAACGTATCCTGTTTGGGTACTGAACAAATCTTCAAAAGCTGCTTCAAGTCGGAACCGTTCCGCATGACTGGGATTTTCTCTGTAGTCCAGTAATTCGTGATAGTAGCCCCAGAAGCGTTTCAAAAATGCATCCAGTAAAGTACGATGCAGTGATACACAAGGCTGTAGCTTCTTGTAAGGTCGGCCTTCATGCACCCAACACAACATCATGGATCGTGTCAGCTTATTGTAGTGAGGCGCATCGTCGCATACCAATATTTTGATCACAGGCCAATCGGTTTGGGACCAATAGGCGGCAATCGCGGCAGCATCGAAAACTTCCTTATGTTGCTGTTTGCCAAGCTTCGGCACGATCGAAGTTAGAAGTTTCTCAAACTCTGTTTCATCCAGACACAATTCGTTGCAACAGCTTGCCAATGTCTGCCGTGTCTCTTTTGAAAGCTGAACAGTCGCCAAGCAATCCAATGTGTCCTGGTTCAAACGAAAACGACGTGGACGGCCATTGCGCAACACATCTAATATGCTGATACGATCTTTATGTGGCAGGGTGCGGTATGCGCTGTAAAACTGGTTGCAGACCACATGGCAATTTTGGTTCTGTCCATTGACCCGCGTCAAGGTCGAATCGGTTTGTTGAAAGCTTGTGCTGCGCAAGCCGCTTTCATAAACCGCATCACTCTCAGCGTGAAATAGACCATGTGCCTTAATCAACAAATTTGAGAGCTTGCCCTTGGAGATTCTTAAACCTATATTTTCAAAGAAACCTAATATCTTGGGCTCGCTAGCTCCTACTTCAAAGTACAAATCCAGTCCCAGCGCTTTGACGCCTGGACCAAACTGACCTTCATAACCAACAGGAAGTCTTGCTAGGTAGGTTTTGTGCGTGGATGGTGAATAGTATTTTTCCTTCAAGAAACACACGTTGTTCGTTTTGAGAACAACGTCTTGAACCAATACTTTCACATATCCTTTGAACTGCGCATCTGCTGGCAATTCATTTGCGGCAACCTTTACTACTTTTTCTTGGTGTACTGTAATCTCTGATTTTTTACTCACTTTGTGCCGATTGCGAGACTTCTTCCGTTCTTTCTCTGATGAATGCTCATTGCCTTCTGAGCGTGGTGGCTTGTTGGCTTTGATCTGTGGTTTACCCTGTTCACCTTTGAGACGGTTGTTTTCATCTCGTAAAGCCTGATTTTCTGCACGCAGTTTTTTTATTTCCGCGGAGAGTGTCTCAACCCAATTTAATAAACGCCGTACGAATTGCCTTATCTTTTCGTCCGCAATCGCGAGGATGTCAATATCTTCTACCATGTGCTAAAGTTTACACGTTATGCCATATTTGTTCAACCCCCTTTTTTTGGGATGATACCTCTTTTTCCTTTTTAACTGACAGTTTCTTCTTCAGCTAGGTCCCCTATGAGTAATTAATAAATATTTACTTAAACATTTGAAGTGTTTTGA
>Ga0172367_10007270_pt1 | contig 12742 bp, 9 predicted proteins | sample Lak10m_FD_114542 | JGI IMG/M metagenome (GOLD analysis project Ga0172367, IMG submission 114542) | Freshwater microbial communities from Kabuno Bay, South-Kivu, Congo - kab_022012_10m | ecosystem: Environmental > Aquatic > Freshwater > Lake | place: Democratic Republic of the Congo: South-Kivu...
CACAACCGGCATCGATGTCATCGGGCTGGCCACCAATTCGGAAGCTGTTTTCCGGCTGGTTTTCAACCACCAAAGCGGGGCAAGCGTGCGGTTATTACAAGATTGACCGTGTCACCTATTTTCCCTTTTCAGGGATAGATCGTAACATTTACGGGATTGTCGAAATTATCGTGAATCCAGGCAGTGGTGGATCCATCGATAAAATCGGGTTTGGAGGCCACAATCTCCTGGTATCCTGACGGCACATTATCAATCCTGTATTTTCCCTGGGCGTCCGTGGTGGTTTGCAGTGCGGGAATGCCCTCCACGTTTACCGTTGCCCCGGCCACAGGAAGCCCCGTTTCAGCATTGAGAACCCTTCCCATGATATTTCCTGTCAGAGTGCCGGTATGCACCGTCAGCAGGAAGGTCTCCGTCTGTTCGCCCGGTACGATGATGACATTACCCACATAGGTATCATATCCTACCGCGAGGATCATGATCGTGTGGGGACCGGGATCCAGTTTGGTAATGGTCGCCAACCCATTTTCAGACGTCGTACCGCAAATGGTACCATCGATATAGACCACAGCCCCCGTGATTTCAACCAGATTGACACTTTTAATAATCGCTTTCAGTGTTCCCAGTTCCACTTTTTCTTCACAGCCCGTACTTAACAGAACAATGGCTGGGAGTATGAAAAGAAAAGCATGTTTGAAAACTGCATAGACAAAATGCTTCATGATTGATCCTCCTTTTTGTCAGGTGATTTAAATGCCGTTAAAGATACAAATTTCAATGCAGGGCTTGTCAGAACCGTGTTATTGAGAATAAAGATATAACAAAATTAGCCTCAATGCAATAGCAAAGGGGAATTCTCTACTTTTGTAAGATCATGGCAGATTCAAAAAAACCGAATATCCTGATCGTTGACGATATACCGCAAAATATTGAGTATATCGAGGCTATCCTCCGCTCCCTGCCGGTTCATTTCATTAAAGTGGGTTCGGGACAGGAAGCACTGGAAAAGATTTGTGACCATGAGCTGGCCCTGGCTTTGATCGATATCCATATGCCCGGGATGAGCGGGATCGAACTGGCCAAAACCATCTTAAGCGACACCCAGCGGGGGATCTTTCCCATCATCTTTGTCACCTCGTATACGGCTGATGAATCCAACATCGAGATGTTTTATCAATCGGGCATTATCGATTATATCCAGAAGCCTTTCCCGAGATCGGTACTGATCAATAAGATCAAGGTCTATCTGGAACTTTACAGGCAGAAAGAGCGGCTTGCCAACTCAGAAAAGATGTACAGAATGCTCCTAACCCTCTCCCCCGAAGGGATTGTCATCATGAACATGGACGGGACCATCAGGGAAGCCTCGATCATCGCTCTTCAGGTACTTGGCATTGACCAGGCAGAGAAGCTCTCCGGCACGAGTTTTCTCGACTTTCTTCCGGATAATGAACAGGAGCATTTCACCGAGCTTCTTAAAAAGACCAGGCAGGAGGAGCTTTCCCAGAATATGGAATTCAGAGTGATCAGAGCGTCAGGGGCACAGTTTATCAGTGAGATCAGTACGACATTCATTATGGACAGCGGGGGCAATCCCTCCGCCCTGATGGCCATCATCAGGGACATTTCCCAACGAAGAGTGGCTGAGCAACAGAAAATTCAGACAGAACGGATGGCCAGTCTTGGCGAGATACTACCGGAATCGCCCATGAGATCAATCAGCCGTTGAACACCATCAGTCTGGGGCTCGACAACCTCCTGTCGGAGATCGCCCGGCATCCCGATATGGACTCCGCCTATTTCAATGACAAAAGCAAGAAGGTGTTTGACAGCGTTGAACGGATTTCCTACATCATTGATCATATCCGCACCTTTTCCAGGGGTCAGGATGACCTCATCCGGATATCTTTTCATATCAACGACAGTATCAGGAACGGGGTCTCTATGATCTCCGAGCAATTCAGGCAAAAAGGGATCCGACTGGAACTCTTACTGGATGACCATATTGATTCTCTGGTCGGGAACACTTACCAGTTTGAGCAGGTGATCCTCAACCTGTTGTCAAATGCCAGGGATGCCATTGATGAAAAGAGAAAAATCTTCGGTGAGGATTTCACGAAGGAGATCCGGATCAGAAGTTACCAACAGGAAAGAACAATCTATGCGGAGGTCACCGACACCGGGATCGGCATGACCCCGGAAAGCATGTATCTCGTCATGTTCCCGTTCTACACGACCAAGGGATCCGGGAAAGGCACGGGGCTGGGGCTCTCCATTTCGCTGGGGATCATCAAGGAGCTGAATGGGACCATTGAGGTGGACAGCCAGTATGCGCAAGGGACCACCATCCGGATCGTCGTACCTGTAGATCAGAAATAGCAACACAAAAAACGTAAGCATTAAGGAAGAAGAAAAACGCATGGATATGGATACAAGAAAGGGCCACTCGATGATGGATTCCTCAAAGGACGAGAAACTTTCAGTGCTGATCCTTGATGATGACCTCTATTTCACCGAGGAGTTGACAGAATTTTTTCAGCATAAGGGATTTCTTGCCTACCAGGCCAATTCGGGAGAAGAAGGGATCAACACCCTGAACGAAAACAAGATAGATCTCCTGATCCTGGATGTACGACTACCGGATATCAGTGGCCTGGATATTCTGAAACAGGTTAGGGAGGAACATCCCGACCTTGAGGTCATCATCATATCGGCACATGGAGACATGGAAACTGTGATCAGTGCGATGCGCCTGGGAGCCATTGATTATCTCAGGAAACCATTCAGGCACGTGGATATTCAGATCGCGGTGGAGCGAACCGAGAAATTCCTCCGGCTGAACCGCAGACTCAGTCAGGTTGAATTGAAAAACTCGCTGATATCGAGAACCCTGGAGGAACGGATCGAACGGGATCTGATCGGTCAAAGCCATCAGATGAAGAGGGTGCTTGATCTGGCAATGCAGGCAGCCAAATTTCGTGACACCAGCTTGCTGATCACCGGAGAGAGCGGCACGGGGAAGGAGATCGTGGCAAGGCTCATTCACTACGCCAGTGGGCGAAAGGACGAGATCCTCTATTCCGTTAACAGTGGATCCATCAATGAATCGCTTTATGAGAGCGAGTTCTTCGGACACAAAAAAGGGGCATTTACGGGAGCAGACTCCGAAAAAAAGGGATATTTCGAAATCTGTAACAATGGAACGCTTTTCCTAGATGAGATTGCTGATATGCCCCTGCCTCTGCAGGCGAAAATGCTTCGGGTGCTGGAAGAGAAAAAAGTCACGCGTGTGGGGGATATTCATCCCGTCCCCACCGACTTCAGGCTGATCACAGCCACCAACCATGATATTGATTCATTGGTGGAAGAGAGACTTTTCCGGCTTGACCTTCTTCACCGGTTGAACACCTTCACCATCCATATTCCCCCTCTCCGGGAACGGAAGGAGGACATTGAGTTACTGCTAACCTACTTCATTGGCTTTTTCGCCAAACGGATCAACTCCCCCACCCCGACCATTGACCGGCAGGTGATCCTTATCCTTGAATATTACTACTTCCCGGGCAATGTCAGAGAGCTTAAAAATATGGCAGAAAGAGCCATGATCCTTTACAAGGGAGGCACACTGGGTGTTGAGGACTTCCCTCTGAAAACAGCGTATGATGAAACGGAAGCCCCACCGCTTAAAATTTCAACGCTTGAGGAGGCAGAAACCGACCTGATCCAGCGTGCCTTAAAGCAGACCGGATACAATCAAAAAGCTACGGCAACCATGCTTGGGATCTCGAGGGATGCCTTGATCAGAAAACTGAAAAAACACCATATTCACATCAAACGGGAGATCGGCCCCTCCTGAAACCGCGCACCTGTGCGATTTTTCTCCTGATTTCACCTCTACTTCCACTGCCTCATTCTCATGATCCGGAAGCTTTCTTCCTGTTATCACTCACAATCAGTTATTTATATGTATAATAAACATACTCATATATAAGAGGCACGCATTTTGGTTTCCCAGCAGGCACGATGGAATGTGTTCCACTTAATCGAGTCTGTTGAGAAGAGTTATACCAATCCTGGTTCTGTTGATCCTTGCCTTCCGGATGACGGGATTTTCCCAGTCCATTGTGGTGGAATGGACATTTCCGAACAACCCGGACGATTCCATTGCCGACGACGGGGATCCGATCAACCTGAACAAAGTCCTCTCCGTTCACGGAGGCGTCGCTCCTCCTACATACATCGAAGAGGGAATCACGACATACAGTGCTTCAGCCACCAACTGGGCGAATGGTGCCTACACCAAGTACTGGCAAGTGGAATTCAGCACCACAGGTTACGGGGACCTCACCTTTGAATCCTGGCAGAACTCATTCTCCCCAGGTGACTTTGGGCCCAAATATTTCGACATCCAATACAGGATCGGCACCTCCGGCACCTGGACCACCTTCATCACCTGGTCAATATGGACAGGTAATCACTGGTTCCAGATCGCCCCCACCTCCATCCCTTCAGTGTGCGACAACCAGCCAAGCATTTTTATCCGTTGGCTGATGACCTCCAACATCCCGACCCAGGGGAGTGGTTTTGTACTCAATTCTGCGGCGAACCGGATTGATGATATCATCATTACAAGTTACTGCCCCTATCCTGACACGGCCGGGCCGATCACCGGGACACCGCTCATCTGCACTCCCGAAACAGGGGTTCCCTATTCGATCCCGCCCACTCCCGGGGCTTCGAGCTATACATGGAGTTACTCCGGAACAGGGGTGACCATCAATGGTTCGTCCACATCGGTCACGCTCGATTTTTCCACCACCGCCACCTCCGGGGTATTGTCGGTTTTCGCCTCCAACGCATGCGGAGACGGAGTTGCCGCCACCTATCCGATCACGGTGCACCCCATGCCGGAAGTCAGCGCCTCCCCCCTGACGCAGACGATCTGTCCGGGTTCAGAGATTGCCCCTATCGTGATCTCCACTGCCAAAGAGACACCGGGGACCACCATCAGCTGGGACCGGGACAACACCCTGGTGCTGACCGGGATCCCCTCCTCGGGAAGCGATAATCCCATCACCGGAACCCTGTACAGCAGCCATCCCCAGGCGCCTGAAACCACCGTGTTCACCATTTTAGCCGAATCGGGCGGCTGTATCGACACCACTTTCGTTTCTGCGACGGTGGTGGACAACCAACCACCCTATTTCCTCACGGCGCCCGATTCGGTTTACTGGTGCGTACAAGACATTATTGAGGCCTGGTGGGACGGCATGGGTGACATCACTCCCGATCGTCCCGATTATCACACCTTCTATCCGGGCGATACGGATCTTGACCTGAATATTGCGACATTCTCTGACAGTTGCTCCCCTTCAGGCAGCCTGATCCTGCACTGGCATATTGAGTTGGTCGGGGGAGGAACGATCACCGGAACAGGCCAGCTCTCCACCTATCCAACTCCGGTCCAGTTCCCCCTGGGAGATAACCCGATCACCTACTGGCTTGAAGACCCATCCGGGAATGTAACGCCGGAGGCAGAACGACCCCGGGTCATCGTAAGGGTGCTGGCAAGACCGGAAATCACAAGAAACTTCTGACCAATAAAAAACAAATAAAAACAAACGCTTATGAAAAACAAATTAAGGCAGACAATCAAACAGAAAGACCAAACCAAAAAATGCAAATCCAATGAAATTCAGAAAACATCAATTAACCAAAACACACGCATCATGAAAACAAAACTCACACTGACATTACTGGCGCTCTTTGCCGGTATCGTTTACACCAACGCACAGACCTGCACACCGGGACCGCTGACCCCAGCGGCAGGAGAACCTTATACCTACAAGGTGATCATTGACAGTCCGTACAACAGCACCACCGGTAGTTTTACCTGGTATGTGACCACCAACGTCGACCTGTTAAGCGCTACGGGAGTCGTTCCCAGTCCGGGTTCCGAGATCGTGGCTTCGGGCACCTACAATGCACCGGCCGTCGGACAGGACACGATCGTGATCACCTGGTCGGCAGAGGCCGTTGTGAACGGCACGACCGACCCCTACTATCTGGTAGTCAAGTTTGCCGGTAACAACGGGACCTGTGACGCCATGAACATGAAAGTCTGGGAAATCGTTCCGATCAACACCTTCCTGCTTGCCATCTACAGCATGGGCGGAGAGGGGTACGACGGAACCTATTGCGCCGCCGATGTCTCCTCTGCTATCGTTACCCCGGGCGCCACCCCGACCGTTGCCTATGAGTATGGGACCAATGTGTTGTATGCCCGTGTTGTAGCTTCCCACTATACAGGTGACTGGACCCCGTCGTTCCGTATCGAGGGCCTCGATGCCGTTCAAACGATCGCCAGCGTGACCTGGGCCACGGATTCGCTCTTCACCGTGGAGCACACCACTACCCTGGCCGGCAACGTGGCTACATCGAATGACGATGCCACCTGTGCCTTTGACGGAAGCCTGCCGATCTATCTGAAGATCGAGGTGGACAACAACTACTTTGAGACCCTGGCCGACCTTCCCATCACGATTGGTGTGGACGGGATCATCACCGTCGGGGCTACCACGCTGGACGATGTGGTTTCGGAGACAGACTGCAGTATCGAGATCGCTTTCGGGAAGAGTGTCGACCAGACCATCCTGGCCCGGCCGACCGTTACGCCTGATCCGGCTACCGGAGACTTTATCGTGAAGAATCCGTAATGGAGGCTGTCTTGTATTGTGTTGTATTTTATTGTGTTGATATTCTTGTTGTTTGTCATGAGGTCATGGGGCCATGAGGTCATGAAGTGTGGGGTGATGAGGTGACGGAGTACTGAGAATTCCGGTGAAGGAGTGTTTTCTGAGCCGTGGAAATAATGCCATAGCCTGTCCGCCAGCTTTAGCCGGGTTAAACCGGCGGCGGGACCGGTGTATTGAAAACTATAACTGATGGTTTGATACCGTAATGAGGTCATTGGATATCATCAAACGTTTCGCCATGACAACCTTGTTGTCTGTTGCCGTGATCCTTGCCACCGGCCAGGATTCACCGGTTGTCAGTGAAGGCGAGACATTTGAACTGGGGGTTGTTCCGGTGCCCGGGGAGACCTACCTGTGGCAGATCTTTACAGATCATACCCTGGAGGTTGAAGCCGGGCCGCCGGATGTTGTCTTTGTGGATGGAAACACAGGTTCCCATGTGGAGGTGCGTTGGGAAACGATTGGCACCTATTATTACACGGTCACCGCGATCGGAGTTAACGGGTGTATGAATCTGAAGGTCGGGCTGATCAAAGTGACCAAAATGACGGTGATGCCAACGATTTCCATCCGGGTGAACCGAAACCCGATCTGTCCGGGCGATCCTGTCGTGTTTACCTCAACTGTAGTTTTGGTAAGGCCGGGATCGGATCCCATCTATCAGTGGTATAAAAACGGCCTTCCCGTAGGCGAAAACAGCCGCACCTACACAGACAGCCTGCTGAAGAACAGGGATGAGGTTTGGTGCCAGTTCACCAGTTCCTCGATAACAGAGAACCCGGTAACGGTGTCATCCAACAGGATCACCATGGAGATCGAAACCCTTATCGCCTCGTTCGAAATCCATGACAATATAGGAGGAATACCCGGACGCGTCAAATTCGTCAACCAATCAATCGGAGCAAAATATTATTACTGGACATTCGGCAACGGCACCTTCTCCTTCGACAAAAACCCGGTGACGGATTATTCGGACGACGGAACTTATTTGATCAAACTTACTGCGTTCAGCCCGATCCACTGCACTGATACCTGCGCATATCCATTTACCCTTCTCTTTAAAGGACTCTACATCCCGAATGCCTTTGCCCCGACGGTATCAAACGGATTAGGTGGAACATTCAAACCGGCCGGAGTCAACCTGAGAAGGTACCGGATCGAAATCTACGACAACTGGGGGCATCTGCTCTGGGAGTCGACGAAACTCGATGACCAGGGCCGGCCGGCAGAGGCCTGGGACGGAACCTACCAGGGAGAGTTGATGCCGCAGGGGACCTACATGTGGAAAGCCAGTGCCGAATTTGTTGACGGGACCATCTGGCAGGGCCCCGGAACCGGCGCCGGAGGAGGACAAACGTTTGGAACAGTAACCTTATTAAGATAACCCATAAATCATGGAGAGATGAAATACAAAGCCAATCCTCTACTGATCCCGTTGCTGGGACTCGTTATTCTGATCTCCGAATCGAGGGGTCAGGATCCGAATTATTCACAATGGCTGAATGCACCGCTCTATTACAATCCGGCTTACACCGGGTTGAACAACGGTGTCCGTGCCAGGTTTTCATACCGTGACCAATGGCCGAACCTTCCGGTCGATTTTCACACGCTCTATTTCTCTGCAGATCTTGGCGACAGAAGGCTTCCGGGATCGGGCGGCATCGGGGTGATCATCAACCGCGACAATGAAGGGATCGGGTTCGTCAGGAACCTCTCGGCAGGGCTGACCATCTCTGTTAGGATCCCGCTGACCTCCAACATGGTCTGCCAGGTGGGCATGAAAGCCGCTGTAGTGCAAAAATGGGTCAACTGGAGCGACTTTGTTTTCAGCGACCAGTTGAGCGACAAATACGGGAGCATCTATATGACGGATGTCGCTCCCCCTGATAACTTTCAGCGGATCTTTCCCGATTTCGGAGTCGGCTGCCTGATCAAGTTCGTCACCGCATCGGGGGTGTTCTCAGGGACGGCAGGTTTCTCGGCCGATCACCTCTTCCAACCGGATGAATCCATTTACCAGCTTTCAAAGTCACCCCTCCTGCGAAAGTACGTTGCCCATCTCGATTTTGTCCTATCCATCGGGAAAGGACCTTATGCCACCCAGAACCCCATTTCGGGGTTTGGCGATCCGCTGCAGATCAATCCAGGGATCATCTACCAGAACCAGAACGGGATGAATTCGTTTCAGGCCGGGGTGAACTGCCTGAAGTTCAATATCTATGCCGGAGGATACATTAAATTCAGCAGTACCCATGAGACCTCCACCGCGTTGGTTTTGTTGGCCGGATACCGCTACAACGTGACCGAGAACCTGAGCCTGAAATTCATGTACACCTATGACCTTCAAATGTCGGGGAGCCTGCAAAGTACGGGAGGCGCCCATGAGATCGGGCTGATCCTGGAGTTCCAGAACCCTCGGACCTTCAGTAAAAACAGGTATGAGGAATGCATTATCGTTGAGGAGAAAAAACCGAAGCTCTCAAAGCTTGAGTGCAGCTCGTTCTAAATGAAACAGCGAAATGGCGAATGCGCAGGACAGATTCTATTCGGGTTCCTCTTCCCCTGATTTTTTCTTTCTGATTTTGTATAGTTTACATGCGCCATAGGAAGCTCCAAGCGCCAGAAGAATGCCCAGGCCACCATCAATAGGAGCTCCGGATGGTCCCTCGTTGGTGTTTGATCCGTGACCACCCGGGGGAGGAGGAGGCTCCTGTGAAAAGAGATCCACCGGGTATACGAAACACATCAGAAAAAATGGAATGGCAAGGATTTTAATGAGCTGTTTCATGATCGTTGAAATTTTATATTGTCGATTTTTCAAAGGAAGATTTGCTATTGGACAAAGACCCTTCGGTTCAGAATGAGATTTGTTCCAGAAATATTGACAACATAGTATCCAATAGGCCCATTGACTGTCACTTGCTGATTCACGGCTCTATCAAGAGTCGTCTCTTTGATGACTTGTCCTAACATGTTATATACCTTTAGTTCCCCTGTCAGTCCTTTCGGATTGTAAATATTCAGCGTACTGCCGATGACCCAACATTGAATAGCATCGGATTGTATCTCCTGATCCTGGATGCCAACGGGTGAGAACTGTATGACAAACCTGTTTGGGTCATCATTTAAAAAGGCAGTGAAGTGGTAAACGGGGTTTTGGGTCAGATTGTGTTCTTTGTTCAGTTTCTTATCAAATAACCAAATATCCAGGTCAAGGTTCTCTGATTCATACAGTTCAATACTAAAATTCAACCCCTCGTTTTTAATGAATGTAAATGGAATTGCCGTTGCTTTGTCTACCTCGGGTATGGCGTTTACGGCCATGGGCATCTCATCAATTTCCGAATAAAACTGGGGTGCATAACCCTGCAGATAATCGCAATCATACGCTGATTCATACCCTGTTGTCGACCCGGGGATAAATAACAACTGACTCTCCTGGAAAGACGGATAGTCCATGTTGTTTGCTTTTAACCTGATGATGGGAAAATCTGCTTTTTTGTAAAATGACCCGCCATGCACCCGTTTACTAGCAGGAATGGTAACTGCTGATCCATCTGCTGTCGCCTGGATCATAAAACCGTTGGTGACAGGAATCGTTCCTGTAGCAATAGCCGTTAGCGCTGAATAGGATTGCCCCGATTCGTTCCAAATTTGAATCGTGCCCCCGATGGTAGTGGTTGTCCAGGTTTCATCCCAGGTCAGTCCGCTTGAGTAGGGATTTCCCAGCAGGTGCCAGCTTCTGTTGGCTCCGGCATCCGTGACATTTAGCCCGTCTATCACAACATTTGACAAATTGAGTATTCCTGAGAATAATTTTGTTCCTTCTTCATCATATGCAGCCAGGTATCCCTTGCCGACCAGGAAATCTGTTGTATTACTTTCGATATGATTATTCAGCGCATTGGCGGTTGACCAGGTAGGATCGACGGTTGTATTTTTATAATTCACCCATTCGTTGGTAAGCTCATACCAGCAATAGAAATCGTAAGGGGCTGTTGTGAACCCACCTGAGCCAATGGTTTGTGCGGCCACCGGTGAGCTCAGAAAATGCCATCCATCCTGCCAGTTATTCCAATCTGCATTGTTCATGTACCGCTGAACGGTTACATCTCCGGTAGCCGTTCCGTTAACAATCATTGATCCTGTGCCCGAAGCTGTTGAGTTCAATGTCACTGCTCCCTTGGCAAATATTCTCAGATTCGTGTGTACAGTAAGCTGCCCTCCGGCTTTGACATTGAGGGCTGAAAAGGGTAATATATATAGTGATCCTGTGACCGTAAGCAGATTCCCGCTTTTGATATCTGAAGTGCCAATGACGATTGCAGAACCATGAATGGTGTGAGACCCTGAATAATCAAATGTCAATGTTGCATCTTTCCCAACAACCAAGTTATTGCATGCAAGCGATCCTGATGAAGTGGGTTGACTCCCTCCCGAATAATTCGGTATTCCAACATTATCCGTTGAAGCAGGCTCAGCTCCATCGCTCCAGTTACTACCGGTGGACCATGAAGTGGATGACGTGTTGAGCCAAGTATTAAATGCGGCAGATGAGACCCAGTCCGTACTTCCATCCATATTTGTCAGCGTTCCCTCATTCTCATCAGAAGTCATATCCTGCGCATTTGTTCCATAGTTATTATCTAAAGGATAATAGGCTACAAGATTAGCTTCATTTCCGGTCAGGGTTTTACACATATTTTCCGCAATTTCCTGTTGAGAACGAACATCATTCCAGATGCGCACCTCATCAATTTTACCATGAAAAAATCTTCCGGTCGAACCATTTGTTAAAAAATCACAACCGATTAATACGGGATCGGTATTAGAAGATACGGTGAGTACTGAACCTGTTAATGTCTGTTCAACACCATTTATGTATAGAGTTCTTGAACCGGCATTGTTAACCGCCGCTATATGGTACCATTGATTCTCGGTCAATAATCCGTTCGACGTGGATAATTCATCAAAACTGATTCCTGTATATGGTGAGTCATAGGTTAACCTCAAAACATATCCATGAGAAGCGGAAGTTTGGTATTTCGAAACAATTCCTCCAAGCTGGCTAAACCCTTCCGGATAGATCCAGGCCTCAATGGTATAGTTCGAAGTGAGGTCAAGCGCATCGTCATCCGAAATACTTACATAATCATTTGTGCCGTCAAAATCCAGTGCATTCTTCGGGCCGAAAAAAGCTGATGCGGTCTCCCATTGAGCAGCCCCACCACCATACCATATTGATCCGTTATAATAGCCTTGCGTATCAGTGGCTGTATTGTCAGATGTTTCATTTAATTTGTAATAGGCAATTAAATCAGTTTCAGCTGCTGGACCAGGAATTTCCTGGTACATATTCTGCCGGATCTCACTTTCTGTCCGAACAGTGTTCCAAAACCTTACTTCATCAATTTTTCCATTGGATAGATTTCTTATATAGCTTCCGTGATAATCACTAGATGAACCTATATATGTATATTGGTCCGTCGCAGTAGACGATGTTTGTGTAAAAGTGTGAATATTTACTCCGTCAAGGTAAATTGTTGTAAAATATGAGGCATCAATGGTAAAAGCTATATGATGCCAACCTGTTCCGATATTGGTTGAAGTTGCATGCCACGCAATTCCGTCATTTATAAAAATCAATTCATTGCCATCATGGTCGAAATCTCCGCTACCTACGCCAATACCATACCCAACATTATTAGGCCACGTACCTCCGATATCAACAAAAGTTCCTTTTTCAAAGGTGGAGGGCAGATAAACCCAGCATTCAACCGTCACATCACTAATGCCAAGCGTATTGGTCAAACCACTGGGAACCTGAATACGGGTATATAAACTAGTGTCATGTCAATCATGATTTGACGGATAAAGTCGTTTAAGTTTTATCCTGGCGTTTTTGGTAGTGAACTGCCAGTCGATCTTCGCATTCTTATTATTACGGGCATTTTGCCAGGCTTCAACTTCCTCAACCATTTCATTAA